>Ga0163147_10003314_pt1 | contig 21733 bp, 26 predicted proteins | sample OliLakLV19MP6G1_FD_148597 | JGI IMG/M metagenome (GOLD analysis project Ga0163147, IMG submission 148597) | Freshwater microbial mat bacterial communities from Lake Vanda, McMurdo Dry Valleys, Antarctica- Oligotrophic Lake LV.19.MP6.G1 | ecosystem: Environmental > Aquatic > Freshwater > Lake >...
TTTAGCAGTTGGAGCAAATTTGTTCAGTGTAAGGCAAGCAGAAGCTCAGTCAACTCGCCCATACGTTGTTTTTGTAAATGGACAAGGCAACTGTTGTGCGTGGGGAATGGACGATTTGCAGAACCGCTTAATCGAGCAATTGAATGCCGAACCACGATATGTTCCCTACAGTAATTTTCGAGCTAATGGACAAAGTGGGGGAGGTAATCAATATGATTGGTCAAGTGTAGACTCACAGTTTTTGAAAGATGGTGAAAATTTCATCAACAATCAACTTGATAGAAATCGACCTTTGATTTTGATTGGACACAGTTATGGTGGTGATTCAATCCTAAAGCTCTTGCCTCGTATCAATCGTCAGATTCAGTTCGTGGCAGTCCTTGATCCGGTTTCTACTGGAGGACTCCGTTCTTCTCTTTCTGGCGTTCCAAGTAATGTTGACTATTTCTTTAATCGATGGCAGGAAAACGAACCATTTCCAAATGACTTTAAAAGCAGTGGTTCTCTTCGGTGCGCTGCCAGAATTGCTTGCGGCCAGGTAGAGCAACAGTTTGCTACTGACAAGAACTTCAATGTCATAAGAGATCGATGTGGAACATTGGAAACTTGCAGGAGGAAGAATAGGAGAATGGGTCATCAGAGCTTACCTACTGATGCTGGAGTTCAAAAATGGCTTGGCGACAGAATAGTTGAGCAACTAGCTGCCTATAAACCACCTGTAGCTAATGCGTTAATATCGAGTGCAGATTTAATTCGGGGTTGGAGTTGGTGGTACTACCGCTTCATACGTAACTGTTGAAAATGGGCAAAATGCTCTTTATGTTCAACCTTTTAACGGTCAAACATTTAGCTCTCCAACATCGAAGCAAATGGTATCTAGTAGCAATGCTTTTCGAGGTTGGAGTTGGAACGGTACTATAGCTTCATATGTGGCTTTTAAGAGCGGAGGAAAAAGCATTCTTTTCGTCCGACCCTTCGACGGTCGGTCATTTGGTTCTGTAACAGAGCAGCAAGTATTCTCGGATACAGACTCAATTCGAGGTTAGAGTTGGGATGGTACTACTGCTTCATACGTGACTGTTCAAAATGGGCGAAATGTTCTTTACGTCAGACCCTTCAACGGTCGGTCATTTGAACCTGTAACAACGACTCAAACCATATCGAGTACAGATTCAATCCGAGGTTGGAGCTGGGATGGTACCACCGCTTCATACGTAGCCGTTAATGAGAACGGGGGCAGCACTGTTTACATGCGACCTTTCAACGGTCGAACATTTGGCTTCTGAATCGGACTGATGCATGGGGCGGCTAAAATAGAGGAAGCCCCAGCTTATTTCATATGAGTGAAACTGTCTACATCGAAACGAGTATTTTAGGTTATCTCACTGCTCGACCCAGCAGAGATCTTGTTGTCGCCGCAAATATTGAGATGACGAGGGAGTGGTGGGAGATGCGTCGTAATGCCTTTCAACTCTACTCCTCTCAAGCAGGTGTAAAAGAAACCTCCCAAGGAGATACCGAAATCGCGTCTCAACGACTAGAAATTGTTCGCAATCTTGTCTTACTTGACTTGAACCAGTCTGTGCTTGACTTGGCAGAACAATTTTTGGAACGCAGTAGTCTTCCCGCAAAAGCTAATGTTGACGCTATTCATATTGCAGCCGCAACCGTTCACGGCATGGATTACCTGCTGACATGGAACTGCAAGCACATTGCCAATGCTCAAATTCAAAGAAAATTGGCGGAGATCAGTTTTGATTTTGGCTACGAGTTGCCGATTCTTTGTACACCCTATGAACTTCTTGGAGGTTGATTATGTTTCAGGATAAGATTGTCGAAGAGATCCATAGAATTCGCGAAGAGTACTCTCGTTCATTCAATCATGATTTGAAAGCCATCTTTGCTGATTTACAAAAACAGCAAGCAGAAAGTGGAAGAGAAGTCGTAAACTTGTCGCGAAAGCGAGGTCTAACAACACGTTGGAGCGGACGGGCGAGAGATCTTGGTGAGGATGCAAAGGATACTAGCCGCCGCTCAACTTAGCCGTTAGACCGCATTTGGCAAGACCGGAATCTTCACATACATGATGCAAAAGGCTTTTGCATGAACTTCACTCAATCACTTGGGATCGTTGCGACTTCACTTGGTCTGACAGCATTTCTTACACCGCCTGTACAGGGGGCAACTCTGGTTTTATGTGATCAGGATTTTGAGAACCCATCAGGGTTCGTCAACGATGGCGGTGACGTTAATATCTACAGATCAGTCAATACCCTTTATGGAAACCAACCGCCTGGATTCACCTTTGCCCAGGCTTTCAGCGTTGAAACTCTTTTTATCAATGGTAGTAGAGCATTTGGACGTGGCTATTCTGATCCCTCAGGTAGGGGAGGAAACTATGCCCTTGGTATGCTGGCATCCAGAAATGCTGATTTGCTCGGTTTGTCTTTTGATGTTGGGAGCAACCAGTTTTTGAATCTTCGCCTAGATATTTCAAGTATTGATCTCAGTGTGTTTAGTGGTCCATTTGTTACGCCTGGAGCAGTACCGTTCTTTGAGTTCACGCTATATGATAATCCTAGTGGAACCACAGGACTAGGAAGTGGGACAATTTTGGATGTGTTGCGAGCATCAGGCACGGCATCGGCACGCGATGTGTTTGATTGGACAGAGGTCTTGCTGCCATTAAACGCAAGTGGTAGTACCAACGGTAATGTAACCCTACGAATTGATCTTCTAAGTGGTGGTTATGCAGCATTAGACAATATGCGGATTGCAGCTTCTAATATTCCTGGTGATGTTGGTGTGATCACGCCAGAACCACCAATAGATTCCCCAGGAGCAGCGGTACCAGAACCCACCACTATACTGGGGATTGCTTTGGCGGGTGGTGGACTTGCTTGTCTCAAGCGTCGCCGCTCAGCTTAGCCTATTCAACTTTTGCAAAACTGTTGATTGTATGAGGCTGGGTTCACGACAGGTGACCCAGCTTTGCTCTTCTCTAGTAACGCTGACCAAAAGCACGATCGCTCTTAAGTGTGTGACCTTTGAAGCGATTGCCCACGTTAAAATAGAAGGGCAATTGCTGAAACAAAGTCAAATTTATGACAGTTCGACAACCCCGCTATCCCAAAGAAGAGTTTGCCCGACGCGGCGATGAGATTTATGAAACTCAGGTGCGCCCCCAAGTCGAGGAAGGCAATCATGGCAAGATTGTAGCGATCGATATTGAAACCGGAGCCTTTGAAGTAGCAGACGAAATTTTAACCGCAACCGATCGCTTGTTTGATCGACTCCCAGATGCCCAACCTTGGATTATTCGGATTGGACATCGAGCCGTTCATCGTTTTGGCGCACGGAGTCTTAGAAACCCTGGATGATACATGGTGTAGTGAACCAAAGCTGTGAGGCGATCGTTCCACTGGTCATTAGTAACTCAAACCGTCAGACTCGGTTAATCGATGCTGTCATTGATACAGGTTGCACAGGTTTTCTGAGCTTACCGAGTGAAATCATTGCAAGCTTAAATTTACCTTGGACAGGAATCGATCGTGGAACATTGGGCGATGGTAGCGAAGTAACCTTCGAGGTCTATGCTGCGACAGTTATTTGGGATGGTCAATACCGAGATATTCCCGTTAATGAAGCGGAAACTGATCCTTTAGTCGGGATGAGTTTACTTTACGGCTACGACTTGCGGATTCGAGCAGTGGAAGGTGGCAGGGTTTCAATAGAAGCCATAAAGTAATTGAAAACTACTTCGTTGAGGCATGGTCTAATAAGTTTGCTGGGGACGACACACTACAGATAACAGTGAAGACCAGCTAATGAAGATTAACTCTGAGGTCAACTGCTCATAAACAGGTATTGCTGGAGACGATCGAGCCTAGCGGGTGCAAATATTATCCCAACTGCGAAACATCTGTTTGATTTGACTGTTCTCAGCAGAGATTGAGTTGGCAGAAATAGTAGCTTCGTTGTTCAGTTCCAAACGATGGGGGACGATCGCGCTCAAATTAGTTGTTGAGAGGCGATCGGGGCATAATAAATTACTGAAGCGAACAAAACAAAAATCTTTGATTTACTTACGGATTATCTGTTGATGCTCAATTCGGTTGTTAGATTATTTGAGCTATTTAGGACGGACATTTATGAGGAAAAGTATTTGAGCCTAATGCTTTCTAGTTTTGTCAGGCTTGTCCTTTGCGCTGGGAAGCAAAGCTATAATTACGGCATGAACAGTATTAGGGTATTAAGTTATTCCTGTGAGTCAGCAACTGACATTGGAAATAAGTGATGAGATTTACATGATTTTGCAACAGTAGGCAAGTGCTGTTGGACTCTCAGTACCAGAGTGGCTTACTGCCTCACTAAAGAAGCGGTATGGGACACTGACCACTCCCACTTTAGACAGTGACGTTGAAAAAGAAGCCCGTCAGCGTTTACTTTGTCATGCGGGTGCCATTAGTTTGGGCTATGCGACAGGCATAGAAAATGAAGGCATTGACGCTGATTTAGCAAAGGCATACGCTAATGAGTTCTAAGCTTGGGTAAAGATTGTGCTTCTAGATACATCAGGGTTACTCTGCTTCTTGCACCAAGATGAACCTCAACATAAAAAAGCAGTGAATTTTCTTGCTAATGCGAATGGGATACTGTTGCTACACAACTACATCCTTGCTGAGTTGGTTGCATTAGGGTTGGTTCGACGATTATCACAATCAATCGTTCTGTCATACACGTTGGAATTGCTTAACAACCCAAAAGTAGCCATGGTGTGGGTTGATGAGCCTCTATATCAAGAAGCAGTAAGTTTGCTGATGTCTAGATCTGACAAAACATACTCGTTGTGTGATGCCGTTAATTTCGTATTAATGCGTAAGCTAGGAATCATGGAAGCACTCACCACTGATAAGCACTTTGAACAGGAAGGATTCACTCGTCTTCTACAACCTGATGCTTAACAAGTTTGTTGCAGCAGACGTGCAAAGGTTGCTCGCTTCGTTTAAGTTTAGTCAGTCGCTGCCAACCAGAAAGATTCCACAGAAGTGGTATGAAGCGTTAGGGCTTAAGAACACTAAAACTTTCACTCTTGTAGAACAAGGTTGCTGGAGCCGACAATGCTACAAATAACTGTGAAGACTTAGAGATAAAGCTTGACTGTGAAACTAGCTGCCCGTTAACAGACATTGCTGGAGGCGATCGAATCTAGCAGGTGTGTTTTAGGGCGATCGTTAGGCTGATTTGGTTGGTGGATTAGGACAATAATTAAATTTTGTCTGTTGGTAATTGTTGTGAAAAGACGGAATGACTTTTATCAAATACTTGTGTTCATGACGTAGCATTTGGGGCTACGGTGTTATTTCAGCAAGTGGTGTATGGTCTAAACTCAATCAGCAGCAACCGCGACTACAAGTCTTTGGAGTAGTCTCGATACTTACGCGAAAGTGATCGCCACTGTAGTTGCTGCCATCACGGCGATCTTAGGAATACCAGTTGCTTTCTTGCAAACTCGTAAAACGATTGCGGAAATTCACAAGATTGAATTAGAGGCAAAGAAGTTACGTGAGCAAACAGGTGATGAACTACCTGCCGAATACCAGGGACATTAGGTAAATATCTCGAATTCTGACGGAAATAACATTCAAATTCTTATTGATCCCAGATTTGCTGCACCGCTTCTAATTGTGCTGGATTTCGTCATTGCTTACATCATTCTTGCTCTCGCAGACTATGCGCTAGGACTTTTTCAGATCGAGATTCTTAGCTCGATTGTTTTGCCTATTGTTGGAGTAGCTTTATTCTTACCGCTACTTCGCGAAGCGCTACGGCTACGTGGAACTTCGCGAACAGACTGGAGAAACGATAAGGAAGTAGGTTAAGAGTAACATTTTGTTGATTTATATTACTGAGCAGAAAAGCAATAAGATTGCACTATAGCCTGTAGCGGTTTGCTACGTTGTGGGTGAGGCGAGTTTAGCTCATGAATTTTGAGTGGGATGAGAGAAAAAACGAGGTTGATATTGATAAGCATGGCTTCGATTTTGCTGACGCTTATCAAATCTTTGATTTGCCAATGGCAGTTGAACTTGATGAGCGTGACGACTACAGTGAAGATCGATGGGTTGGGACTGGAATGCTAGATGGGCGTGTAGTGGTAGTTGTTTATACTGAACCTAATGAAGAAACAACTCGTATTATTTCACTCAGAAAAGCTCTCTCATACGAAAGGAAAAATTATGAACAATACCTCAAGAACGGATTGGGCTAGGATCGATGCAATGTCAGATGATGAGATTGACACGTCTGATATCCCGCCTCTTACCGATGAGTTTTTCTCAAAAGCGAAACTGCGAATGCCCTCTTCTTCATCGGTGACTGTCGCTATTCGTGTTGATTCTGAGACACTATCATGGTTCCAATCAAAAGGGGAAGAGGCTGAACAGCATATGGCTGCTGCGCTAAGAATTTATGCAGAAGCACAGAAAACGGCTGCAACCATGCGTCAATCAGCCTGACAACCCCAATGCAGCGGACGAGCAAAGTCTTCGCGCTTCGTTTCTAAATTTCTCGTCGCCGCTGATTGGGAACGTTGGACAGACAGTTTGGCATAATTGATGGAATCCCAAGAAGCCTTCTGCATAAAGATTTGACGGGTTTATGGGGGTGGTTGAGCAATTACGTATCGTCAAATCTAAATCATTTCACAATATCTCAGTTTTGGAAGCTAGACGTTGTTTAATTCACTATCCTTAGTAAAACATCAAACGGCGTAAGGTAAACGCTAGAACTGCTACGGCACAGACGATCGCCAACTGTCCTGGTAATAAATAGAACGAGTAGATGCTAATTGCTTTAAATAGAGGCACTGCTGTAGCGTCCACCCATCGAAATGTATAAGCCAAAATCAAGTAAACCAGTCCAGCGATGTGGATCGTTAAAAGTCCACATAGGCAACTGAAGCTGAGCGTTTCCAACTTCGGAGGTGCCTTGAACGCCATGGAACCGCAGATCCAAGCCCCAGGAACAAATCCTAGCAGGTACCCAAACGAGGGTTCGCGGAAATAATTAATACCGCCTCCTTCATTAAAAATTTGGAACCCTGCTAAACCCAAGGCAACATAGGCGATTTGGGATAACGCTCCGGCATTTTTGCCCCCCATGCACCCCACTAAAAGCACTGCCCCAATCTGGAAGCTTGCACCCAAATACTGGGCATGAAGTCCTTGCAAGCTCCAGTGAAAGGGAGGATTGATCATAAAAGCTTTAACCAACGTGCCAATGATGGTTAGAATCAGGCCGATGAAAGCCCACAATAGCTCAATGGGAACCGCCACCATTTGACTAACAAAAACGAGGGGATAAATAAATTGACATTTGAAGAATACGCTTTAACATAACATCGATCGTAATCTGTAACGTGCGCTTCTAGACTGCCTCCCTATTTAGATTGCCCTTCGGCTTAGGAGCACATTGCACTAGTAGTCTGTTAATCATTAATTGACGGGTAGCTGAAAGCTGGGAGGTTAGTTGGAGTTAAATTTTGAGGGTCTTCGACCCCTCAAAATTTTCTTGACAGAACACTAGTAGACACTGGCATATTTGATACCCGTTTTAGGATGATGGAGTAGCTGAAGTATTTTTGTCGGGAATGATTACGGATGGGGACACCTTCTTAAACCTTAAACCCCGATCGCTGAACCAAGTGATCTATGCTGGAGTAGTGAGCCTTGTACGAGCCTTATAAGAATTAGGATTGTGAGAAGCCAGTCAATTTCTCAAAGTTGTATGTTGATCTGCCTGGGAGCCGCTGTGCTGATTGCTTCTGTGCAGTGGCGTAACATTTCCTCAGCCTGGGTTGTTAACGCTCACAAAAGCTCAGCGTCCCCACCTTTGGCACCGTCGCTGCCTCCTTCCAGAGCTACCGCCGTGCGCTTGGTTGTCGATTTAAGCGATCGACGAGTTTACCTATACAAAAAAAACAAACTTCGCACTAGCTATCCTCTAGCCATTGGACAACCTGGTTGGGAAACCCCCACGGGCAACTTTAAAGTTCTACAAATGGATAAAAATCCCGCCTGGCAGCACCCCATCACCGGGTCGATCGTGTCTCCTGGGCCCGACAGTCCCCTAGGAAAGCGATGGATTGGCTTCTGGTCAAATGACAAGAGCCTCATTGGGTTTCACGGTACTAACGAAGAAGCTCTGATCGGAAAAGCTGTATCCCACGGCTGTTTGCGGATGCGAAACCAAGATGTCATTGCTCTATACAGCCAAATCGGCTTGGGTACTCCTGTAAAAGTACAGCCTTGACTCAAGAATGTGTTGATTTTAACTAAATCAGGGAATACTTAAATTAACTAAAATTTGCTTCGGGGTGAACTACATAGCCTCAAGTGAAGTCTGCTGTTTATTTATGGTATCCGTAGAAACCACAGGCATAGTTAGACTTGTAATCCCATAAAATCTACTAAACCCGTTGCAAAATTTGCATTGTTTCAAGTCCTGTTGCTGACACTAGGCGATCGATCTCAGCTTTATCAGCTTTAATAGATAGATTGATCCCTGCTAGTCCGTCATCAATAGCTTAGAGATAAATTGCAGAAAGTAAGTTGCGGAAATCGAGGAGAATTCTATCGATGTCACTCAAAGAACTTCAACCGGCTGACCCTCGTGCGGTAAACGTTTATACACCCTACTATCCGCAGCCTAACAAGCGCCAATTACTCCCCCTGGCCATCAGCCTCTACCAAAAAGGGTCGCTGGAGGGACAGCGTCAAATTGAAGGTGGAGAGAATATTCCATTTATCGTTACGTGGAATGTCTCGACCCTGCCCGCCGACTTGACTCGCTGTCGGATGCAATTTGATGGTGATGCGGAACTGAGCTACGAGATTATGATGGCGAGTTTTGAGTTTGTCGATTTCTTGATCGATGTGATTCAAAACTTCCGCCGATCGCGCGACAAGTTGGCAGACTTCTCCCAATCCTTCTATCGCAAGCTGCTCCGGCTGGAAGATTGAGTTTGTTCAGCAATAACCCCTGAAATTGGCTGGAATTGTGGACTAAATAATACGCAATAGTTTTGCTGTAGGGGCGAAGCATTCGGTAAAAGGACATGATTGAGCTTCAAGGATTTTCGCCCGAATGCTTCGCCCTTACCCAGTCTCTAACTTCTGCAAGTTATTTAATTCCTGATCCTTGCCAGTGAGATGATGGCTAAGTTGGTTTCCCTCTTATCCATTCATCAAACCGCTGAAAATTCATGGAGTCCAATCCAGAGGTTGCTGTCAAGTTTTCGGAGGTGTCCTATCAGTTAGGGCAACGATCGTTGCTCTCTGACCTCAACTTAGACGTGCAGCCAGGGGAAACCTTGGTGTTGCTGGGGCGTAGTGGCTGTGGCAAGACAACGACCTTGAAGCTGATCAATCGGTTGCTGACTCCTACTAGCGGGAACGTGTGGGTGGAGGGCAAAGTCACAACCCGCTGGAATCCGATTCAACTGCGGCGCAGAATTGGCTACGTGATTCAGGATATTGGCCTATTTCCCCACTTCACGATCGCTCGCAACATTGGGCTGGTTCCTGCTTTAGAGGGATGGCCGGCTCCCCGCATTCGGCAGCGGGTAGAAACCTTGCTGCAATTGGTTGGGTTAGACTCAGAATTCGCCCAACGCTATCCCCACCAACTCTCAGGGGGGCAGCGCCAGCGAGTGGGTGTGGCGCGGGCCCTGGCCGCCGATCCTCCCATCCTGCTGATGGATGAACCCTTCGGGGCCCTTGACCCGATTACGCGATCGTCCATCCAGCAAGAATTTCAGCAATTACAGCGTACCTTGGGCAAAACTATTATTTTTGTTACCCATGACATTCAGGAAGCCTTTATTCTCGCCTCTAAAATTGGACTGATGCAAAACGGGCGGCTGATTGTGCAGGGGACTCCGACAGAGTTTTTGCGATCCCAGGAACCAGAGGCCATTGCCTTTATCCAGTGTCTCCGCGCTCTGGAACCCCTGCATGATCTACTCAAAGAAAATATGCTATGAACCTGCCTCAATCTGTGAGCCAATTCGTGAACCAGTATGGGGCAGAAATTGTCCGGCACACTGGAGAGCATCTGTTTCTCGTGGGTCTCTCTATGGGCCTCGCCCTGCTCCTTGGTCTCCCCCTCGGCATTCTCATCACCCGCAAACCCAGATGGAGCAAGCCTGTGTTGGGAGTTGCCAATGTCATGCAGACGATCCCCAGCTTAGCTCTGTTTGGCTTTCTGATTCCCTTGCCTTTGCTGGGGGGCATTGGCACCCGTCCAGCGATCGTTGCCCTCACTCTTTACTCGCTCCTCCCGATCATTCGCAACACCTACACAGGAATCATGGGCGTTGACCCAGCGGTGCGGGAGGCGGGGCGCGGTATGGGCATGACGGATTGGCAATTACTCTCTCAGGTAGAAATTCCCTTGGCTCTGGGAGTTATTCTGGCTGGAGTAAGGGTCGCGACAGTGATCGCCGTGGGTTTGGCGGCCATCGCCTCCCCGATCGGAGCCGGGGGTTTGGGCGACTTAATTTATCGAGGCATTGCCGTGCTGGATAATCAACGCATCCTGGCAGGCACTATCCCCGCTGCCCTGATTGCGATCGGGCTAGATGTGGGTTTTGGATGGCTGGAGAAAAAATTAACGATTAATCATTGATAGGTAGCTGCTCAGCCCATCTATCTTTTGGGAAGCAAGCTCAGTAGTGACAAAAATAGTCGCAACATGTCCATCTCAACTAAGGTCTAAACGGATAAGGTTTAAACGGGCCATCGGACAAAAGCCTTCACTAATGACTGCTTGAGATTTTAACTTCCATAGAGACAGATAATTGATCGTGATTTTGAGTTAAATTGGCAACTAGTTAAACCGATCGAATTTAATCAAGCCACATTCAGTCAAGCCATATGATCAGTCGCCGTCGTCAAACCCCGTGGATTCAGCGCTGGTCACGCCAGTTGATCGGCGCAATAGCCCTTCTAGGAGCCATCAACACCGCCTATCTGACTTTCACCAAGCTTAGGGGAATTGAGACGGCTTGTCCGACCAGCGGTTGTGAGCAGGTTTTGTCTGGCCCCTACGCCACCGTGCTGAATCAACCCCTTTCCCTATTTGGACTGCTGGCCTATATCACCATTGCTGTGTTAGCGCTGGCTCCCCTGGCCCTAAAATCCGACGGCACTGGCAAGACCCGATCGCCCGTGGATCAGTGGGCTTGGTTGGCTTTGTTTGCCGGAACCACAGCAATGACTATCTTTAGTGGTTACCTGATGTACATCATGGTGACCAAATACATCGTTCTCTACGGTGCTAAGGCGGTCTGCGTCTACTGCATTGTCTCAGCCCTGTTCGCCACAACTTTATTTGTCCTCACCCTGATTGGGCGAACGTGGGAGGACTTGGGACAACTCGGCTTCATCGGCTTAGCGGTAGGCATGGTGACGATTATTGGTACGTTGGGAGTCTATGCCCACATCGATCGCCCCGTTGATGCCGATGCCGGAGACAGCGGAACCCAGCAATACTCAATCACCAGCACCTCTGGCCCCGCAGAACTCGCCTTGGCTCAGCACCTCAAGGAGATCGATGCCAAGATGTACAGTGCTTTTTGGTGTCCCCATTGCCACGATCAAAAGCAACTCTTCGGCAAAGAAGCCTTCAAACTCATCCAATACATCGAGTGCGCCCCTGAAGGTAAAAATCCTCAAGTCGAGCTTTGCCAAAAGTCGGGGCTTAAGGGCTATCCCACCTGGGAAATCAACGGCAAGTTGTTAGAAGGTGGGGCAAAACCCCTCAAGGAGTTGGCAACGGTCTCTGGGTATTCTGGCCCCAGTGAATTCAAAAACAAAATGTAACCACTCAGCCTACTCTCACCGTTCGGCTGAGCGCTCACGTCGAAGCCTAAATCCCTCTCCCTAGGGAGAGGGATTTCAATCCGGCTCCCCTTCTCCCGCTGGGAGAAGGGGCTGGGGGATGAGAGCGGCTCGACATTAAGTTATCAGTCTGAGTAGTTACAACAAAATGTGATGAACCAATATTAATTATCTGTAAAGTAAAGTTGTATGAGATCAAGGAACTTCAGCCCCTTGCCCGAGAGTTGATTCTGCTCAAGCCCAAATCGCGAGTGATGACAAGCGTTAGCACCCATCCAGCATTTCCATCAGCATCCAGTAGTCTGTCAATCATTAATTGACGGGGGGCTGAAAGCTGGGAGGTTAGTTGAAGTTAAATTTTGAAGGTCTTCGACCCCTCAAAATTTTCTTAACAGAACACTAGTCCTAATGCTGAACGGGCACAAAGATAGGCAGACCAACTTAAATTAACTTTGGAGATAACGATGGGAGTTGCAGTCGGAATGGTTGAAGTATTAGGTATGCCCCCTGCTTTAGCAGTGGCCGATACAATGTGCAAAGCTGCCCGTGTCACGATGGTGGGCATGGAAAAGGTCAGTAGCGCCCGCTACACCGTGATTGTCCGGGGAGATGTATCGGAAGTGAGCCTTGCTGTAGAAGCTGGGGTGGAGGCAGCGAAGCGAGTCCCTGGAGACAAACCCCTCTACCTCTCCTCCCACGTCATTGCGCGTCCCAGTGAAAATTTGGAATACGTATTGAAGTCGATGAAACCGAGTCAGGCGATCGAGAAATTCCTTGTGTAATCTTTATCAGGCTGGTTCCTAACAACCTACTGACTAAATTACAACCCCTCCAAAGGAACGCCTAGGAAGCGGGCAAGCTCAGCACCTTGATTTTCTAGCTCCGTCAAGGAAAGAGGTTGTCCTACCCTGGTTAACGGCAGATCTCGGCTGCCCTTGACCCGCAAATACAGGGAACGAGTGGGATTTAAGCCCTCCTTGACGCTGACTTTCACCGCTTGCACATCAGCGATCGGAAACTTTAGTTCGATCGCTCGGTCTTTGCCAGGGAAGCCTGCCCGAAAAATCTTGACATCACCCGTTTCCTTATTGAACTCGTTGTAACCACCGCCCACATCTAAAGCAATGCTTGTCCAGAGAAACAGGGCATAGAGCAGCGCCACCGTGCCATAGAAGCCCATCGCTATCCCTTGGGGCACAAAAATGAGTTGCGTTGGATCGGCAAAGGGCAGGAAATTAATGTGGGTGTAGCTGGAAAGCCCTGCTAGGAAGAACCCTGCCCCGCCAACCGTATCAATTACTGCCCACCAATAATTAGTGAGACGGCGTGATCCCAGAATGGGTTGTTTGATAATGCGATCGTTTCTCAGTGTTACATCAGTAGTCATGTTGTAGTAGTCATATTGAGGTGAGGTATCCGTCAGCCTTTGAGTCTTTAGAGAGTCTTCAAAATGATCCTATGGGAAGAGATTGGAAATTGCTCATTCCACTCTAGTTCTCATTGTTCCAATTATGAGATTTGCGTATCTGATTGTAAAAATTTTCAGATTCACTATGATATAGAATTGTAAACCTTTACGCTGCAAAGCTTAACGACTTTAAGGTTAATTGCAATTAATGATAGATGTTCAAATCGTCTACCTTTCCTGCTCATACCGGATAGCGTTATGCTTAATACCTAACAGTCTTCCTTAAGAAAGAACTTCATTTGGATTCGTCCTCGTAGATCTTTCCAGGGGAAGACTTTGCAGATATTAAAACCATTGCTGCAATAAATAAGAGGATTAGAAATGACCATAGCACTCGAGAGAAATCGCGACGAGCGGGGCATCTTCGATAGCATCGACGACTGGCTCAAACGCGATCGATTCGTCTTCATCGGGTGGTCTGGATTACTGTTATTCCCCTGCGCCTACATGGCATTAGGGGGATGGCTGACCGGCACCACCTTCGTCAGCAGTTGGTACACCCACGGACTCGCCTCCAGCTACCTCGAAGGCTGCAACTTTCTGACCGTCGCCGTCAGCACCCCCGCCGACAGCATGGGACACGCCCTGCTGTTCCTGTGGGGACCCGAAGCCCAAGGCGACTTCACCCGCTGGTGTCAACTGGGTGGCTTATGGCCCTTCGTTGCCCTCCACGGAGCCTTCGCCCTCATCGGCTTCATGCTGCGTCAATTTGAGATTGCCCGCCTTGTCGGAGTTCGCCCCTACAACGCCATCGCCTTCTCCGCCCCGATCGCCGTCTTTGTGAGCGTCTTCCTGCTGTACCCCTTAGGGCAATCAAGCTGGTTTTTTGCTCCCAGCTTCGGAGTCGCCGCCATCTTCCGATTCTTGCTATTCTTCCAAGGCTTCCACAACTGGACACTCAACCCCTTCCACATGATGGGAGTCGCGGGTGTTTTAGGGGGAGCCTTACTGTGTGCCATCCACGGTGCCACCGTCGAGAACACCCTATTTGAAGACAGCGAGAACGCCAACACCTTCCGCGCCTTCAACCCCACCCAATCCGAAGAGACCTACTCGATGGTCACCGCCAATCGGTTCTGGTCACAAATCTTTGGGATTGCCTTTTCCAACAAACGGTGGCTGCACTTCTTTATGTTGTTTGTGCCCGTCACTGGGTTGTGGATGAGTGCAGTAGGAGTGGTAGGTTTAGGGTTAAACCTGAGAGCCTACGACTTTGTGTCGCAAGAAATCCGGGCAGCGGAAGACCCGGAGTTTGAAACGTTCTACACCAAGAACATTTTGCTCAATGAGGGCATCCGCGCTTGGATGGCTCCCCAAGACCAACCCCACGAAAACTTTATATTCCCTGAAGAAGTGTTGCCTCGTGGTAATGCTCTGTAAGGCTCTATAATTCGCATTTCCGCTAAAGTTCTAGTGAATGTAATTCACTAAGCGAAAAAGTCGCTCTCATTTTAATAATGAGGGCGATTTTTATTGATGTGTTGTGGGCGATGTGCAGTTAAGAACTCACACTCCAGACCCCTCTTCTACCTATGGAAACCACAGTTGCTCTTGCCTTGTGATAATGTAGTGATAGATTCATTGAATCCAGAGCTAAACGCTCTGCCTTTTGAAAATAAACCGTTTAGGGAACAGGAGGTGATGCCCATGTCAGATAGTAGTAAATGCTTGGGTCGTCAGATTGAAGTTAGCCGACTGTGTGTCGGGGCTGTTCTGTAATAGTTGATCTGTGATCTTTGCTAATCTAAAACAACTTGTAGGGTAATCCTGTAAGTGGTTTTAATGCTTCCGCAAAGGTATTAGTCAACTAAAATTTTCTCCCGACAGTCTGGTTTTAATCTGGTGACCCCCTAGACCGCTCTCACTTCTGTTGATAAGCTTAGTTCGCTAACTTATCGCTTAGTGAGAGCGGATAGTTTTTTAAAAGGACTTTTCGAGGACGTACAATATGACTTCCCTATTGAGTGAATCTGAGATTCAAGAACGAGTAGGACAACTTTCTGGCTGGACGCTGAAAGATCAACAATTGCAATCTGTCATGACATTCAAGGATTTTGTGGCTGCGATCGGCTTTGTTAACCAATTGGTGGAACCAGCGGAAGCAGCAGGACACCATCCCGATATCGAAATTTCTTACAACAAAGTCACAATCAACCTCACGACTCATGACGCTGGAGGGCTGACCGAAAAAGATTTTTCCCTGGCTCAAACGATTAGTGATCTACCCTGAGCGCCGCGAATTTCTTCATGAAGCATCTCTGAAAAACGCAGTGAGCAGTCATGCTAATGCCATCACTGATTAGGATGTTGCGGTGTAATAAAATACTATTTGGCTGGAATAGGCAACGAAAGGTGTGCCCATCTTGTAGATGTTGCCTGATGGCTTTACCTTGGTGCCAGTCCCTGACGATGGCTTCAAAGGTCATTGCAAGCTCCTCGATCGCTACAAGCTAGATCTAGATCTCAAAGCTGGTGGTAGGAATGTAGCCAATTCTGCCCTTGGAGTTCGCAACAAAATATGGGCGTAAATACGGGGGCGGAGGGCATTGTTCGATGCAAGATAGCAACAACAAAATCTCTGAAATTCTAAGGGTTGGGGACGAGCCGGATACGATTTTCGTCCATCTCATCCATCAGCAACTCTAATGCTTCGTAATCAACATCTGATATATAACCCAAGCGGGTTAATTCATAGTTGATCTCATTCTCGATATCAGGAGTTAACTGCTTGATATACAAGGCTTTCTCGACTAAGTGACGGATAACATCAGTGACTTGCATAGGGCATTACAAATACTAGGTCTCAAGAATTTTGTACTGAATTCAATGTTGGAAAGGTGATTTGAGGCTAGATTCCAAGTGATTGTTGTCACGTAATTTGTGGCGTTATGGTTACGTTGATTGATAGGTGTGTTGATTGACAAGTCAACAGAATTTTTAATATGGTTCAAGTTTTAACTTTAGAGATTACTTGAAGCTTATTTAAGCACCACGGATATTTTTATTTTCTGCTTGATAGTTACAAATCTGCGTTTTTGACTCTGTTGCTGCAAGTAAAATACTATTTTAAGTAGAATACCATTTTAAGAATAGAATTGTGAGTGATTTACGACACTTCAAATCTGGCACCATTCTCAATAGGTAACCAGCAGCGAGTTTCTAACCGAAAAATCAGTTTTTCTTAGATGTAGAGACTTAGGTACGTGATTTGGAGATAGATTCGATCGATTTATTTCCACCATTACAAAGAGGGATGGTGGACACGATCGCGGACTTTTCCACAGAAATACTAAGTTTTCCCCAGGCTTTCCTCAGTGAGTTCCAGTTATGGAGAACAACTAATGAGCATGGGTAAGTGCTAGAAGAGGAAGCTCGGCAGGAGCAGAGACTTTTTAGATCTCTTCATAGCTCCTGCACATAGAATTCTCGTTACTGTGGGTTACTTAACCCTTTCAGCACTCTTTTGAACACTTCCAAGATAGGGAGTGTTCCTATTTTTGAAAGGGCTGATAGTAAACTCCAGACCCGTGATCTGGGACAAAATGACACGCCCAATAAGAGCGGACAAAGCTGCGCCAGATGGGTTCTTGGGACTCACGGTAATAACTACCCAGAATTGGTTTAATCGCTTCGGTTGCCGTTTTTAAGTGGTAGTGGGGCATGTTAAGGAAAATGTGGTGCGCCACATGGGTGCCGATGTCGTGGTGAATGGCATTGATGAAGCCATAGTCGCGATCGATCGTGGACAGCGCTCCTTTGAGAAAATACCAATCTTCACCGCGATACCAGGGGATATCTGACTCGGTGTGGTGCAAAAAGGTTACCAGGTCTAGCCACATCACAAACACGATGTAGGGAGCTAGGTAATACTTCAGCAGAAATAGCCAACCAAACTGATAGGTGAGCCAGCCCAAAAATCCCACCATTAACACCCAGCAAATAGAACTGGTCAGCACATCCCATTTTTCTGAGGAACGGAACAGCGGACTGTTGGGGGAAAAGTGCGATCCTCCTTCACGGGAGGGCGATCGGCGAAACAGGTAAATGGGGTATGCCAGAAGCGGCAGGTAGAAGCGGAAGAGCTTTTCGTACCAAGGCATCTGGTCATAAACTGTGTGGGCGATCGGGTACCAGCTTTCATCTGTGTCAATGTTGCCTGTGTTGGCATGGTGGGTTCGATGGCTGATGCGCCAGCCGTGGTAAGGCACCAAAATCGGCGTATGGGAGAGGTGCCCAATTAGACTATTGAGCCACTTGAGGTTGGAGAAGGAGCCATGGCCGCAATCGTGCCCGACGACGAATAGGGCCCAAAACATGGTGCCTTGAATCAACCAAAAAATGGGGAAAAATAGCCAGGAATCTAGGCTGTGGGCGATCGCATAGAGAATCGCAATGACGAAAATATCCAAGAAGAAATAGGACAGAGACCGAGCGATCGACGGTTCAAAACAGTGGGCAGGAATTGCCGCCTTCAAATCTTTAAGTGTAAAAGGCAACTCTGGCGTACTGATAGATGACGTGGGAAAAGTCGTCTGATTGAGAATGAGGTTTGATTGCACGAAGTCTCCGGTTTAATTAACACGAAAACCCACATTCCGCCTTTCACGGCGCACACTTTGCTAGTTCAGAGCAAAATGCCTTCTTAGCATCGGTTTCAAAGTAGTAAATTCGCATAAACTGCCCACCTGCGATTCATAACTAGTCGGTCAACTATCTAGTAGTTGAGAGCCAAAAAGTGGGTTAGGGTTAAATTTTGAGGGATTGAAGACCCCTCAAAATCTTCTTGAAAGACCACTAGGGTGACTGGTTAGTCGCATGTTGGGAAAAACTTATGGCGATCGAGCTTGACTTTGTAAACAAATATAATGTGGCCGATAAAAACACGAAATATAGAGTATAGACGCGAACTATTTTACCCTGTTCTGATCCGACTTCTGACGGTATTTCCACTCAGGTGAGTTAAACGTTCGCTGGATTGATCCCCGATAGTCACGGCTGCGGCATTTCGCTGAGGTCATGGGAGTTGCCCTGAGAGTAGACCCTTGTGTTAAGCTAGATAAGCTGTTCAAATTCGCACACCTAGGGTTTCGGGTGTTTCCGATCGGCTCACGCTGAGGGAGATGCGCCTGGGTGGAGGATTAACCCGAAAAGGAGAAAATTAAATGCCAGTTGTTTCTTTGGCTCAAATGATGGAGTCGGGAGTTCACTTTGGGCACCAAACCCGACGTTGGAATCCCAAGATGGCTCGCTACATCTACACTTCACGGAATGGAGTCCACATTATTGACTTAGTGCAAACCGCTAAGTTAATGGATGACGCTTACAATTACATGCGATCGGCGGCGGAGCAGGGCAAGAAATTTCTGTTCATTGGCACCAAACGCCAAGCGGCAGGAATCATTGCTCAGGAAGCCTCTCGCTGTGGTGCCAGTTACATCAACCAGCGATGGCTGGGAGGGATGCTGACCAACTGGACGACGATTAAAACGCGGGTCGATCGTCTGAAAGATCTGGAACGTCGAGAAGAAACCGGAGCGCTTGACTTGTTGCCCAAGAAAGAAGCCTCGGTGCTACGACGGGAATTGGACAAACTCCAGAAATATCTGGGGGGCATCAAGCTGATGCGGAAGGTGCCCGATGTGGTGATCATCGTCGATCAACGCCGGGAATACAATGCCGTATTGGAATGCCAAAAACTGTCGATTCCGATCGTTTCCCTGCTGGATACTAACTGCGACCCTGACTTGGTGGATATTCCGATCCCTGCCAACGACGATGCGATTCGCTCGATTAAACTGGTAGTAGGCAAGCTGGCAGATGCGATCTACGAAGGTCGCCACGGTCAGCCCGATGGTGAGGAAGAGTACGAGGATTACGAAAGCGCTGAAGAAGAATTCGACTACAGCGATGAAGGGGACTCGTTCCCAGATGACGAAGAAACGGAAGAATGACTGGAATCGTAGGTGCTTTTGCCCTCTGAAGGGTCTGAAACAGTGGATACTTCAGAGAGGTAGTTAGTTGCCTGCTGTTGCCTGGCATAGACTGGGGGTTTAGATGTGGAGTGTGGGAGTTTCCCTCCTGCACTCCCAATGTTCCCCAGTTCCTAAGCCTACCCAGCCGAGCTAACCTAGCTACCGATAAATCAGTCGCTAACAACTACAAGAAGTGGGGCAAGATGGCGGAAATTTCTGCACAAGTCGTCAAGGAACTGCGCGAAAAAACCGGCGCAGGGATGATGGATTGCAAAAAAGCACTCAAGGAAAATGATGGCGATATGGCCAAAGCTACTGAGTGGCTGAGGCAAAAGGGTATTACTTCTGCGGGAAAGAAAGAGAGTCGCATTGCCGCAGAGGGACTTGTGGAAAGCTACATTCAGGATGGCGGCAAGGTCGGCATTTTGGTTGAAATCAACTGCGAAACGGACTTTGTGGCGCGCCGAGATGAGTTCCAAGCCTTGGTGCGGACTGTGGCGGCTCAAGCTGTGGAGCATGAGACGGTAGAATCGCTGATGGCTCAACCTGCGGCCCAAGACCCAACGATTACGGTTGAGGAATTTGTGAAGCAGACTAGCGCTCAGCTTGGGGAAAAGATCCAAGTGCGGCGGTTTGTCCGCTATGTCTTTGGCGATGACCAAGCGGGTCGTGTAGGCAGCTATATCCACACAGGCGGACGAGTTGGTGTATTGGTGGAAGTGGATTGCGAGACTGCAACGATCGCCCAGCGCGAAGAGTTTCCCCCCTTGGTTCGCAACTTGGCGATGCAAGTCGCTGCCTGTGCGAATGTCGAGTATGTACGAGTCAGCGATGTTCCCGCCGAGATTGTGCAAAGTGAAAAGGCGATCGAAATGGGACGGGATGACCTGTCCAATAAGCCCGATAACATCAAGGAAAAAATCGTTCAAGGGCGAATTGACAAGCGCTTGAAGGAGCTGACCTTACTGGATCAAGCTTATATTCGTGACCAGAATATTACAGTGGAAGAGTTGCTGAAACAAACCGTGACTCAGTTGGGCGGAACCGTGGAAATCCGCCGCTTTACTCGGTTTATTTTGGGTGAAGGGATCGAAAAGCAAGAGAGCAATTTTGCTGAAGAAGTGGCTCAGCAAATCGGCGGTTAGCCCGTCTTTAGAACTGATACATCCTATAGAGGACAGGTTATTTTGTCAAAAGTAGCCTGTCCTTTATCGTAGAAGGTCGATCGTGGTTGGAAATTCATTCTGATAACTGATAACAAGTTATGGCTGGTGCGGTGGAGCAAATTAAGCAGGATATATCGGCTTTGGAGCAGATGGCAGCGAAAACTGCGATCGAATTTCAGGAGGCTTACGCAGATTATCTGGTAGCTTTAGGCCAGGTGACCCACCAACAACTCATCTTAGCGACCTATCATCTGTGTACTCAGGGATATCCTGAGCAATTTCTCACCCTACCGTTTAATCAGCGGCAACTCTTGCAGGAGGCAATTCGCGCCTTTGCCAAGCAAACCCAAGGCCACTTAGCAGTGATGGCGCGGAAATTCAGGCATCTAATTTCTCCAGAACCAAACGCGAGATTAGAGGCGGGTGCGGCCTCCACGGACATGAGTGCAGAAGAGCTTCAGGATCTAGACCAATTAACTCCAGATGACTTGATTCAGTGTCAGCAGCGCTTGGAGCAGATGATCGTTGAGCAACTGCAAGACGTATCCTGTGAGGTGAATCACTTGTTACAAAAGATGGGGGTGATTCCGCAGAAGTTGCCGCAACCGGTGATGGCAGCGATCGCCGCTAAGTCTGGCGAGGCGACGGAGGTCATGGCGAAAACGCCACCCAACATTCTGAAAGTTTTGGTGGAACCTGCGCCTGATGGGGCTGGGACTGAGGGGGCTGAGGAATCTGCTGATGGCTCCGACAAGGCGACCCCTCGGACACCGATCGCCGCCCCAATACACATCATGGCCATTCATCTCCAACTGGCTGAGATGGAGTTTGCTGATGCAGCGCTGATGTTGCAACGGAACAAAATTCGTAACGTGGCGGGTCGGCTGAAGGTGCTGAGGCAGGATTACCGCCGGAAACAACATGATTGGACGATCGCTGAAGCTGAGGCAGCGTGGCGCATGACTTGGGAAAATTAGGAGAACTACAAAATCTCGCGTTTTAGGTAAGGCTGTAACGCTTCCGGTAGGCGAACCGTGCCATCTGGTTGCTGATAATTCTCCAGAATCGCTGCCATCGTGCGCCCCACCGCCAAGCCGGAGCCATTCAGCGTATGAAGCAACTGAGTGCCCTTTTGCCCTGCTTCCTTAAAGCGAATGTTGGCTCGTCGAGCTTGAAAGTCGCCAAAATTTGAGCAACTGGAAATCTCGCGGTATTTGCTAGCGG
>Ga0163147_10003316_pt1 | contig 21727 bp, 18 predicted proteins | sample OliLakLV19MP6G1_FD_148597 | JGI IMG/M metagenome (GOLD analysis project Ga0163147, IMG submission 148597) | Freshwater microbial mat bacterial communities from Lake Vanda, McMurdo Dry Valleys, Antarctica- Oligotrophic Lake LV.19.MP6.G1 | ecosystem: Environmental > Aquatic > Freshwater > Lake >...
TGCCAGAAAAGCCAAATATCTATAAACTCTATCATGAAAATATTGGGGCGCTTACGCCCATGATTGCCGATGAACTCAAAGATGCCGAGCGCGATTTTTCTGCCGATTGGGTATCTGAGGCGCTGGAAATTGCGGTCAAGAGCAATAAACGGAATATCAAATATATCCGTGCCATTTTAGAACGGTGGCGTAGAGAGGGAAAGTATGATGGGAAAGAAAAAAGACAAGAACAGGATTGGCGAAGCTATCTCTACGATGAATTTGGAAATCCCCTCAAATGACACACCCATGACCACCTGCCCGCTATGTGGCAAAGACCCTTTGTGTGGGGGGATGGGCATGGTCAAATTTAATGTGCCAGTGGGCGATTCGCGCTTTGGCAAATTATTCCGTTGCCCCAATAACCCGCCCGAAAACGACATGAATTTTCAGAATCGGTTACGCAATTTGGGCAATATGACCGCCTTCATAGACAAGACATTCGAGTCGTTTCAGTTCCGCGATTTGGGTTATAGCGAGGATGAAGAAAGCACCCTCGCACTGGTCTTTAGGAAGGCGCTCGATTTTGCCAGTTTTCCACAAGGGTGGCTGGTGCTAGAGGGCAAATATGGCAGTGGCAAAACCCATTTGGCGGCGGCAATTGCCAACGCAAGGTTGGCACAAGGCGAACAGGTGATATTTATCACCGTGCCAGATTTGCTCGATTATTTGCGCTCTGCCTATGCCCCCAATGCCGAAGATACGTATGATTCGTTGTTCGATAAGGTAAAAAATGCCTATCTGCTGATATTAGACGATTTGGGCGCAGAAAATCCCAGCCAATGGGCGCAGGAGAAATTATTTCAGTTGCTCAATCATCGTTATGTCAATCGGATGCCCACCGTCATCACCACCAATGTCGCCTTAGACCGCCTAGACGGGCGCATCCGTAGCCGTATGGTAGACCCAGATTTGAGCAGTTTTCATAAACTGAATGTGCCAGATTATCGGCGGGCAATCGAAAATAAAAATCAGACCGAAATCCAAACCGATTTGAGCCGTTATAAGCACATGCGCTTCGAGACATTTTCGTTGCAAGGGGTGGCGCAAAATGAACTTGATATGGTACAAAATGCGTTGTATACCGCCCAACAATTTTCTCAAACACCCAACGGCTGGCTCTATCTCTCTGGAAAATTTGGCACAGGCAAAACCCACTTAGCGGTGGCAATTGCTTATGCCTGTCGTGAACATGGGGTGGATGTGACGTTTATCACCACACCCGATTTGCTCGATTATCTACGCGAGACGTTTCATCCCGCCTCACCTGTGCGTTTCGATGAGCGCTTTCAGGCGGTGAAAAATGCCCAAGTATTGGTATTAGACAGTTTCGATATGACCAATGCCTCTACTTGGGCAAAAGAGAAAATTTTTCAGGTGCTAGATTATCGCTATATCAGCCAATTGCCCACCGTCCTAACCAGTGCAGTGGCAATTAATCAGCAAGAAGAACGGATTCGCACGCGGTTGATGGATGACCGCATTTGCCGAATCGAAATTTTAGCGGGAGAAGCCTACACAACGCGCCGTCGTCGCATGAAATAACTTGTAAGCATCCCCATGCCTAAAGGCAGGGGCTTTGAGTAGCCCCAATGCTTACCAGTCTCAGCCAGCAATGGCACCGTTATGGGTGAATACATAGGCACTTCGGGATGCTTCACCAGTCCCGAACTCTGCGGTACATCATTAAACAAGTCGAAATGGGTGTAGGGACGCGATTAATCACGTCCGTACCGTTCACATACAAAACCACCCAATAACTTTGACGCGGTGAACTTAACCGCCCTAAGGCGAGACCAAAAGGTAGCTTTTTATGCAAAGGGTATTTGTACTCGATAAAAACAAACAACCACTCATGCCCTACAATCCTGCACGGGCAAGGCAGTTATTGAAATCGGGGAAAGTGGCAGTATATCGTTGTTATCCATTCACAATTATCCTCAAAGACCGCGAAGGTGGTGACACACAACCGGTTCAAATCAAGATAGACCCCGGTAGCAAAACAACGGGCATCGCCATAGTCGTTGAATTCAAACGGGGATTGTGTTGTGTGTGGGCGGGTGAATTAACCCATCGTGGTCAGTCAATTCGTGACGGATTATTGAGTCGTAGGCAGTTACGCAGAGGGCGAAGAACACGCAAATTGCGCTATCGCCAAGCGCGATTTGATAATCGCAAACGTTCCGATGGTTGGCTTCCCCCGTCCCTCGTGAGCCGAGTGTATAACATTCAGACATGGATAATGCGGTTTATACGCTATATGCCTGTCACTCACTTGGCGATGGAATTGGTCAAGTTTGACACGCAGGCGATGGTTAACCCAGAAATCAGAGGTGTTGACTATCAACAAGGTGAATTATGGGGGTATGAAGTGCGGGAATATCTACTCGAAAAATTTGGTCGGAAATGTGTCTATTGTGGCGCAAAAGATGTACCACTCGAAATTGAACATATCATCCCAAAATCACGAGGCGGGTCTAATCGTGTGAGCAATTTAACACTGGCTTGTCACCCCTACAATCAGCAAAAAGGTAATCAAACCGCAGACGAGTTTGGTCATCCGCATGTGCAGAAATTGGCGAAAGCACCACTCAAAGATGCGTCTGCTATCAATGCCACACGCTGGAAATTGTACCAAACGTTGCAAAGTTTTTGTTTACCGATTGAAATTGGCACAGGTGGTCGCACAAAATACAATCGTGTTGTACAAAATTATCCAAAAACCCACTGGTTGGATGCAGTCTGTGTTGGCGAAAGTGGTCAAGCGGTATTTGTCAGTCCGAATCATCAACCATCAGTAATAAAAGCGGTGGGTAGGGGCAATCGGCAAATGACCAAACCCGACAAATATGGTTTTCCGCGTGCCACACGCCAACGCAAAAAGGTGTATTTTGGATTTCAGACGGGTGATATGGCGAAAGCGACGGTCATATCAGGCAAAAAAGCGGGTATTTATTTGGGAAAAGTGGCTGTTCGTGCAAGTGGCAGTTTTAATATCACAACCACCACAGACACGATACAGGGCATCCATCATCGTTTTTTCAAAACGATTCACAAATCAGATGGTTATAATTACATGAAAGGAGAGCGGACGCTCCTCCATGCCTAAAGGCAGGGGTTTCCGCGCCTGACATTTCGATGATAGAAGACCAAATTCGCATTATCCCCTATACACGGGGATTTCGTCCTACATTCAACGACATGATGTTTTTTAGCAATCAGATGCACCTGCACCTCGATTGGTCGCATATTGATACATGGATTCATAGCGCCGATGCGGTGGTATTGGTCGCCGTCAAAAGAGACCGCATACTGGGGTTTTTGGGAGCGTCTCGACCCATCATGGGGCAAACATGGGTGCGTATGGCGGTATTCAAAGACGATGATGTGGTCATACCCGCCATTATCACTTTGTGGGACTCGCTCAAAATATCGCTATCGGCATTGGGGACAACCGATGTCTATTGGATGATTTTTGATAATTGGCTCAATGAGCCTCTCACGCAACTGGGCTTTATCCCCACAGATGAAGTCATCACATTTATCCGCTATAATGCACCTATCCTCATCCCAAAAACGCGCTTTACGGTTCATAGCGCCAATATGAATGATATAGACCGTCTGTTTGCCATAGACAAAGAAGCCTTTTCGCCCATGTGGCAAATGACCCATGAGGATATGCGCCACGCCCGCCGTGCCGCCGCCATTTGTACAATGGCAATGGATGGCGATGAAGTGGTCGGTTTTCAACTAAGCACCCTGCATCATCACAATGGGCATCTGGCACGATTGGCTGTTTTGCCTAGCAAACAGGGGCAAGGCATTGGCAAGGTATTGGTCAGCGACCTTGTGCGCTATTTCATACGCCGTCACATAGATTATGTCAGTGTCAACACACAACTGAGCAATCCCGCATCGCAACAACTCTACAACAATTTAGGATTTATCCGCAACGGCTATGATATGCCCGTATGGAAGATAAAAATCTAAATGCAAAAAACATAGAATCGGTATTACACTATTGTTAAAAAAACGAAAGTAGTCACCATGACCATTATTTACCGCCAACCCGATGGGGATGAACGCCTCATCCACACCAAAACAATCGCCATTGTCGGTTATAACGACCTTGCCCGTTATTTATGCGGGTGGTTGCGTCATCACCCTGTGCGGTTATTGGTGACAGGGACACAAGCCGACCAAACCAACGCCCAAGCCGATGGTTGGCACATCGAAATTCCTGCGGTGGCGGTGCAACAAGCCGATATTATGTTTTTATCGGTGGCAGATGAAGATGTGAGCGAAACCTACATGACACAAGTGGCGCGTGGCTTACGAAAGGGGCAAATGCTCATTTTTCGGAGTGCCTATGCCATCGCCTTTGGCTTTATAGAACCGCCTCCCTTTATTGATGTTGGGTTGCTCGCACCACGCTCACGCCCACCCGTCCCCGATGGCGTTTCACCCGCCAAAGGGATTCGTAGTTTTATCGGTGTGGGTCAAGATGCCTCGCGTAGCGCATGGGAACAGCTACTCGGTTTTGCCAAAGCGGTAGGCATGTTGGATGAAGGGGCGCTGGAGGTCAGTTTTGAGCAAGAAGCAGAGATGAGCCTGTTTGTGGAGCAAGCCATCATCCCCGCCTTTCATAAAATCATCATCAGCGCCACCGAATTATTTATCCGTCAGGGGTATCCGATAGAGGGAATTTTGACAGATTTTTATTTGTCTGGTAAATTTTCTGATTATATTCAACAATCTAGCCAAATTGGGCTATTTGGCGCATTGGCAACCGCACAAAAAACAACCCAATATGGGACACTCACGCGCAGGGAGCGATTTAACGAACTTAAATTAGAGCGCCTACTCGAAACAATATTAAACGATATTCGGAGTGGAAATTTTTCCAAAGAGTGGGCAAAAGAATATGCCGAAGGGCATCCCCGCCTAGATAAATTGCAAAAAGCACAAGAATCGCTCGATTTATGGGATTTGGAACAACAAACCATTGATTTGTTCTCTGATAATCATTAAGGGACACTATTATGACCACCGCAATTCCGCATATTCAAGAACTCTTATCAAAAATGAATACCGACAACGCCGATGCACAACAAACAGCGGCGGTGGAACTTATTGAAATTGGCGCGGATGCTGTTCCTGCACTCATAGAAGCCCTCACCCACCCCACCGCCCATACGCGCTATCTTGCCGCGTGGATTTTGGGCGAAATCGGTGATGACCGCGCCCTAAACCCGCTCATCAAAGCGCTTCACGATGATGATGGTCATGTGGGTGAATGGGCGGCAAAAGCATTGGGTGAATTGGGTGATAGCCGTGCTATTCCCGACCTCATCAAAGCCCTGTCTCATGCCAGCCTCAATGTTCGCAGAAATGCCGCCGCCGCTTTGGGTTGGATTGGCGATGAAAGTGCTGTGCCAGCATTGCTCACGGCACTCAACGACCCAGACCCAACTGTATGTGGCAATATCGCCGCCGCATTGGGCAATATTGGCGATACAACCGCCACAGAAAAATTATTGCCTCTGCTGAGTCATGCCGATGAATGGGTGCGAATCCGTACCGCTAAGGCATTGGGGCAAATTGGCGCACTCGAAGCCACAGACGCGCTGATTGGCAAACTAACCGATGAACGCGAATGGGTACGCTATAATGTGGTGGGGGCATTGGGGCAAATCCGCGATGGGAGCGCCTTTATCCCCTTGTTAGAACGCTTACAAGACGAAAGTGCCAATGTCAGACGTGGCGCGGTAGAAACATTGGGCAGATGGGGCGACCCGCGTGCCATATCGCCCCTCAAATTGGTGCTATCTGGCGATACGGACTCGGTAGTACGCAATGTTGCCCATGTCGCCTTACAAGAATTGGGTGTTTAAGCTACGCTCTGCCCGTTTATAGACTTGCTACCATTTTTTCGGCTTGGGCAACCATTGTCTCTGACCAGAAAAATTCTTTGCTCAACAGGCTCACATTGGCGAGTTCTGGTTTCTTTTTGCCCAAGTCGCGCCATTGTGCCTGTGCTTTTTCCTCATCCCCAGAGGCAAAAAGAGACACCGCATATCCCGCTTGCGCCAAATAAGTGAGGTCGTATGCCCCACTCATGGGTATAAACAGGGTGTCTTGTGCCAATGCAATCGCCTTTTCATAATCGGCTATGGCAGAAGCATAGTCGCCCAATAAAAAGTTCACTTCGGCGCGGTCTACATAGAGTACCATCGAATTGGGATATTTTTCTCCGAGTGACGCATAAATGGCTTTTGCCTCATCTGACCGCCCCAAATGAATCAGCGCGAGGGCTTTGGTCGCGTATACCGAGATATAAGCACTTTCCAGTTGGGCGCTTTTTTCGGGTGAATTGGCGAGGATATAGGCGCTATATTGCTTATCTGTAGCGATTTGCTTCTCTAAAATGTCCACCGTGATTTGGGCTTGTGCGAGTGCCTTCTCATAATCCTTCATGAACAGATACGCATAGGCAATTCCCAATTGGGTTTGGGGTTGAGTGGGGTCTGTTTTGAGTGCCAGTTGATAATCTTTTAGGGCATCTTCGTAGCGCCCCAAATACATCAAGAAATATGCCCGCGCCCCATATAACACCCCACTCATGCGCCCGCCCCGCGCAACAGCACTATCATAATCGGCGAGGGCGGCATCCATATCGCCTTTTTGTTTATAGGTATTTGCCCGATGATAAAGGGCGATAGAATCTTGTGGATAATATTTTATCACTTTTGAAAATTGGGCGATGGCATCGTCTAACCGACCATCATTCAAAGCCATAAGTGCCTTGTTATGCCACTGCATCCGCACAATAAAATAGGCGAATATCGCCCCCATAATCCCAAATCCAACCACAACTATCATAATGCAATTACTCCTATTAAACACCACTCCCGCGACCACTATCAGCCAAACGGGTCAATAAGTCGCGCAGTTCATCGCGCCATGTCTCATGATTATCCTTCATGGGCATCATCACCGCCACCCGCGAAACCGCGATGCCACCACCCAATCTTTGTGCCATCCGTTCCCGATTAATCTCGCCCAGATAGGGCAATTTGATGTGTATGGCATCTTCCCGTGCCAAAATTGCCGTAGCACCTGCTGTCTGTGCCATAATTTTAATTTCGATTTGAAACAATAACCCCTCTACCGCATGAGGCAATGCCCCAAATCGGTCACGGAGTTCTTCGAGCATGGCAAACACTTCATGCAGTTCTCCCAACGCCCCAATGCGCCGATAAATTTGCAGGCGCAAGGCAATTTCTGGAATCCAATCGGCTGGCAAATAGGCGGCTAGTGGCAAATCTAAAATAATCCCTGCCGTGTTGATGGGCGCACGTTTTTCTTTTGGCAACCCCTTCAGGTCACGCACGGCTTGGTTGAGCAATTGCGTATAGAGATGCAAGCCGATGGCGCTCACATGCCCTGTTTGCTTGGTAGACAAAATATCGCCTGCACCGCGAATTTCGAGGTCACGCATGGCAATCTGATACCCCGCGCCCAGTTGGGTATTTTCTGCCAATGTCCCCAAACGGTCAATGGCATCTTCTGTCATATTTTTGGGATGGAAAAAAAAGGCATAGCCCTGTTGTGCGCCCCGCCCCACCCGTCCGCGTAGCTGATAGAGTTGCGCCAACCCAAGCCTATCGGCACGGTCAACGATGAGCGTATTGGCGTTGGGCATATCTATGCCACTTTCGATGATGGTAGTGGCGATGAGAATATCGTATTCATAGCGCGAAAATGCCGCCATGACCCCTTCAAGCTGGCGCTCTGGCATTTGCCCATGCCCAATAATAAAGCGTGCCTCTGGAACCAGTTCACTAAATTGTTCTTGGAGCATATCTATGCTATGTACACGGTTATGCACCACAAACACCTGTCCACCGCGTTCTATCTCGCGCAAAATAGCTTGGCGCACCAATTTACTGTCGAATCTGCCCACATGGGTGATAATCGGCAAGCGTTCTTCTGGCGGGGTCTGAATCATACTCATATCGCGCACCCCCGCGAGGCTCATATACAGCGTGCGCGGAATCGGTGTGGCGGTGAGCGTGAGGACATCCACTTGGGTACGGAGTTTTTTGAGATGTTCTTTGTGCTTCACACCAAAGCGTTGTTCTTCGTCAATAATCACCAAGCCCAACGACTTAAATGTCACATCCGCAGACAAAAGCCGATGCGTCCCCACGACAATATCCACATCACCCGATGTAATCAGGGGCAACATGCGATTTTCTTCTTGTTTGGTACGAAAACGCGATAGCGATTCCACCTTCACAGGAAATGCCGATAGCCTCCGCATGAATGTTTCGTGATGTTGTTGTGCCAATATAGTGGTCGGGACAAGCACCGCCACTTGCTTGCCATCCATCACCGCCTTAAATGCCGCACGAAGCGCCACTTCTGTCTTGCCATAGCCCACATCGCCACAAATCAGCCTATCCATTGGGCGAGAGGCTTCCATATCGGCTTTGACGGCTTGCACCGCTTTGAGTTGGTCTTCTGTCTCGATAAACGGGAATGAGGCTTCCATCTCTGCCTGCCAATGGGTATCTGGCGCATAGGCATAGCCATCGGTGGCTTCACGTTCTGCGTATAAAGCGAGGAGTTCCTCTGCTTCTTCTAATACTGATTTTTGTGCCTTGCTCATGGTGCGTTCCCATTCGGGTTTGCCCAATTTGTGCAAAGCGGGAGGCACATCATCCGCGCCGATATAACGGCTCAAACGGTCTGCCTGATGAATGGGGACATATAGCGTATCTGACCCGCCGTACTGAATCATCAGATATTCGCGCTCAGTATTTTCTAATGTGCGCCGTTTGAGTCCCAAAAAGCGCCCCACACCATAATCCACATGCACGACATATTCGCCTTCACGCCAATCGGCATAATCCGATTCTGGTGGACGCGATTTTTTATCCGATTTACGCCGTCTCGGTTCTGGACGATGCCACCCAAAAATTTCGCTATCGGTGAGCAATGAATAGGTATGGTTGCCCGTTTTCATCACCCATCCCTCACTGAGTTGATTTTCGATGAAGGTGATGCCCGCCGATGGTGCTTGTAACAAGTCTTTCTCAATGGGGTTGGTGATACGCGCCGTTTGTTCTTCCCACAATTGGCGCAACCGCCCCGCTTGTTCGGTGATGACGACCACATTATCGCCCTCACCCGTCTTTTTGCGGAGGGCGGTCAGCATGGGACGCAATTGCCCCGCGTATAAATCGGATGGCGTGAATACATTGCTAAACGATTCGCCCGCCTGCCCCAATATTAACACCTTGCGTCCCTCTAGTGATGCCAAAATTTCATCCCATGTCAAATAGGGGCGTGGATGGTCTGGCGACAGTTGATAATTCTCGATACCCTCCAATTTGGCTTTTTTGGCGTGGGTGATGAGGTCATGTGCCATCGCCTGAATATCGCCCATATCATCTATGACAATGAGCGAATCTAGCGGGGCATAATCGAGTAGCGATATGGGATTTTGGGTGATGAACGGCAAATAATGTTCCAGATATGCCGATGCTCCCCCAGATTCCAACACAGAAAAATCGGCGCTGGCGGTGGTCGTATCTTCATTCACGGGTGGCAGAGACGAAAACCAGTCTTTTAGCCGATGCGCCACAGACGGCGCGTATTGGGGCATGGCTTCCCGCGCAGGGGGAATAAATACCGCATTAATTTGCCCCTCAGATCGTTGGGTGGCGGGGTCAAAGGGTCGCATGGTATCTATTTCATCGTCAAAAAATTCAATCCGCACAGGGTTATCTGCGCCCACAGGGAAAATATCCACCACGCCCCCGCGCCGTGAATATGTCCCCATCGCCAACACCATCGGCGCATACGAATAACCCATATCTGTCCATAATTTGAGCAGTTTGTCTTGGGCATAACGGTCACGCTTGCGAATCGTAAGGCAATTTTGCCGAAATTGAATCGGGGGCAATGTCCGTGTCATGAATGCACGGGCAGACGATACCACCACCGAGCGCGGCTGGGTGTCATCTAGGAGCATGGATAGGGTCTGAATCCGATTATGGATGACGGTTTCGCCCCATGCGATGCGCTCATAAAATTGCGGTGTCGGTTCTGCAAAACGGGCGATAGGCAGGTCGGTGGATAACCATACGGGGAGTTGTTCGGCAACCGTATGGGCATATTTAATCCGCCCTGTGATAAAGACGATAGGCGCACCCCAATCTTCTGCCAACGCACCCAATAGTGCTGGGCGTGCAGACCGAATCAGTCCCGCGCTCACAGGCGATGTGTTATTCTGGCGTAAATGCGACAAAAGGGTCTGATACACATCAGACCCCCGAAAAATATCGGTTAACCCTGTGAGGCGCATCATCGCTATCCTACAGTCCCATTATGACGGGTCATTGCCAATTCTAGCCCCTCGCGCAACCATGTCTCTACCGCGTTGGCGGCGTGGTCACGTAAAATCGCCGCAGTGATGGCATCATCCCCACCAAACGGTTGCAACACATAGGCGGAAGGGTCTAATTTTCCGGGTGGTCGCCCAATCCCACAGCGCACACGCGCAAAATCTTGTGTGCCAAGATGTTGGATGATGCTTTTCACCCCGTTCTGACCGCCCGCGCTCCCTGTGGCACGAATCCGCAATGTACCCAGTGGCAAGTCTAAATCATCGTGTATGACAATTATTTGCGCGTTAGGTATTTTATAAAAATCTGCCAAAGACCGCACCGCCTCGCCACTGAGGTTCATATAAGTCTGTGGCTTGACAACCAATACACGCTTATCGGCAATTGTGCCATCGGCACACACGGCTTTGCGCTCTTTTGAGCCGAATGTCATGGTATAGCGCCGTGCGAGTTCATCCGCGACCCAAAACCCGATGTTATGGCGCGTGTTGGCATATTCCTTGCCAATGTTGCCCAACCCAACAATCAAAAAACGCTCTGTCATGATATTATTTTTGTCCCGATGAATAATCCACGTCCATTGACCCCTTGCGGGTCATGTATCACATCTAATCCCGCCTCACGAAATGCCACCAGATATTCTTCATCCGTGAACATAGCAAGGCGATGTTGCTCTGTAAAATGGGTGATAGCGCCGTCTTTGCCGACCAAATAATGAAAATTCAGCACGGCGATATTGCCTTCTATGGCAGTAACATTCATACGGCTAATTTTGAGGTCTGGCTCATTAACGACATCAATGCTCAGATATTTGTCTTTCATCAACACCAACGAAAACCACGGCTCAACCACCACCACACCGCCACGCACAAGGTGGTCGGCAAAATTTTTGATGGTCGCATTGAGCGCGTCTACCGTCTGCACATAGCCAATGGAGCTAAACATGCAGGTAATCACACCATAGTGCTTATTCAGATGAAAATCGGTCATGTCGGCTTGATGAAAGGTCAGGGTGGGAAATTTTTCCCGCGCTACCGCCAGCATCCCCGTGTCCATATCCAACCCTTCACAGGCAAAACGTGGGAGCAGATGGGTGATATGCCCACCTGTGCCACATGCGACATCCAACAACGTGTTATCATCGGTTTTTTTATGTTGACTGATGACATCCAGCAGATAATGGATCTCTTTTACATAGTCTTTCCATGTGTAGATGGCATCGTAAAACCATGCCGATTTTTCGTAGTACATTGTTTATACTCTATCTCGTTGATGACTAAATTGTGTCTCATAAAGTGTCGCATAAATCCCGCCTTCTGCCAAGAGTTGGGCATGTGTGCCACGCTCGACAATTTCGCCACGATTCATGACCAAAATGAGGTCGGCGGCTAAAATCGTACTCAGGCGATGCGCGATGACAATGCTGGTGCGCCCCGCCATGACGGTTTTGAGCGCGTCTTGAATCAATGATTCAGATTCGCTATCGAGGCTAGAGGTCGCTTCATCTAACACCAAAATACGGGGGTTTTTGAGGATGACCCGCGCCAACGCGAGGCGTTGCTTCTCGCCCCCACTCAGGCGATAGCCCCGTTCACCGACAATCGTGTCATAGCCACCAGATAATCCCGCAATGAAGTCGTGGATATTTGCCGCACGGCACGCCGCCTCTAATTCCGACTGGGTGGCATCGAGTTTGGCATAGAGCAAATTGGCGCGGATGGTGTCATGAAAGAGATACGTCTCTTGTGTGACCATACCGATTTGCTCCGCCAAAAATGAGAGCGACAAATCGCGCAAATCGTGACCATCCAGCATAATATGTCCCTCGGTGGGGTCATATAGGCGTGGGATGAGATAAGTCATGGTGGTTTTACCCGCCCCACTGCGCCCCACTAGCGCCACCAATTGCCCCGCTTGTATGGTGAATGACACATTTTGCAACGCGACTTCTCTGGCTTGTGATTCTGGCGTATGACCATTTTCGGCGGGTTTGGTTTCTGCCCCGCTTAAGGTCGCATTGATGCTATCTCGGTTATGCCGTTCCACATCACTCAGGAGCAAATCGGTCTTGGCATCATAAAAGAATGTCACATCCTCAAAGGTGAGTTCACCGCGCACATCGGGCAAAATGAGGGCATTGGGTTTTTCTGTGATTTCGGTGGGCATGTCTATAATCTCGAATACCCGCTCAAAGCTGACCATTGAGGTGGCAAAATCCACAGGGGCATTGGTGAGCGCCTGCAATGGACCATAGAGTTGGGTGAGATAGGTCCCAAAAGCGACAATTGTGCCGATAGTAAAGGTTTGTGGGTCTGTGAGGTATAAATGCCCGCCCACCCAATAGACCACTGCTGTTCCTATCGCCGATACCAAGCCGATGAGGACAAAAAATTGCGTGCCGATAATCGCCCGTCTGATGCCAATATCGCGCACACTGGCAGACCGTGCATCGAATCGGCTCACTTCCATGTCTCTACGTCCAAATAATTTGACCAGTAGCGCCCCACTGATGTTGAGTGTTTCGTTCATCATGGCGTTCATCTGAGCATTGTGCTTCATCTGGTCACGAGACAATTCGCGCAAGACCCCGCCCACCCGCCGAGCGAGTAGGATAAAAATAGGCAACACCAATACACCGAGTATAGTGAGTCGCCAATCCATCGCAATTAGCACGGCTAAAGTCGCCACCACCGTGATAATATTGGTGATAATCTCGACAATAGTGTTGCTAATCGCCCGTTGGGCATCTACCACATCGCTATTGAGCCTGCTCATCAATTCACCCGTTTTGGTATTGGTAAAAAAGCGCAATGACATTTTTTGCAGGTGCGAATAGAGCGCCACGCGCAAATCATAAATCACGCCCTCGCCAATCCAACTATTTAAGCGCCGTTGTACAATGCGGATGCCACCCACAATCACGGGGATGGCGACCAACCCAATAGCCAGCAGATTTAATCGTTCTGAATCGCGGTTGGGGAGGGTGTTGTCTATCAAATCGCGGAAAATAAGCGGCGTGAGCAATCCCAACACAGTGGTGATGAGAATTGTCCCCAATAAAAACAAAATGTGCCTCCGATAGGGACGCGCATAAGCAAGTACCCGCAAAATAAGGTGTCGTGTCACTTTTGGGCGATCTACTTCAGAATCTAAGTACCGCCACCAGCCACCGCCATGAAACATAATATAGTCCTCTCAGATAAATTGTTGAATAGATAACATCATAACAGATGGATAATCCTGCACGATACCGCCCAATCGGGTAGGATGCTCAGGGGGTGAGTGTGAAGGCGACAGGGGCGCTGGCAGGGACAGCATTGACTTCTAATAGCACCGTATAGCCCCCCGCCACAAACGGAAAATCGGTGCTATTGGCAAAAAACCAGATGCAAGCATTTTCGATGGTGAAATCGGGGATAAATTCAAAGCGCACCAATTCTGTGCCATCGGCTGTTGCCCACCGCGCCCCCAAATTTGTGCCAGATTGCACCCCAATCGCCCGCGCCACCACATAAATCTCGGTGGTATTCACAGAGAAGGTGTTGGTCACGCCCACCGCACAATCATCATCACCAACCCCTTGTGACATCACAATATCGCGCAAGGGACTATTGGGGAGGGCAGTTTGTTGAACAGGTTGCGCCACAAATGGCATTGGCGAAATCACCAATGGCGTGACAATCACCGATGTGGGCAATGCGACATCACCGCCTGTTAGGGTGCTGGTGGCGGTGGGGGCAAGCGGAACATTTGGCACCAGTGTTACAGGGGTAGGTGTGCGAATTTGAGGCAATTGGCTGGTATCTATGCCACGCGCTTCGAGAGTAGACAGCATAAACTGGCGCTGAACGAGAGCGCGGTCTATGCTGTCTTGAATCGCATCTAAAGTGATAAAACCGCGCTCGGCATCTGCTGTCGCCGTCAAATAAAACACGGAGCGTTGTGTGCTGGCAAGGGTGTTATAGGCGACCATCGTCTGTTGGTCTGCGCCACTCACCCCACAGGCAGATAAGCACATGGCTAAGAAAAAAAAAACGGCTTGACGTATCAATTGACCAATGGGCATGAGCGATAATTCCCCATAAAAAAAGGGACACAATAGTGATTGTGTCCCCAAAAACATTGTTTAATGGAAGTGCCCAGACTCGAACTGGGGTCCACTGAGATTCGATAACAAACATCTACAAGCGTAGTTGTGCTATTAAATTTCGGTTGCGAATAACCCTAGCCAACGCGGTATGTTCGCCCCTAACCGAAGGTTCTTAGTCCCCCTGTTATCGGTGTGCAGAGAGAAGCACGCTATTTTTAGTTGCGCCTATCCGTCCACCCGAATAGCGACGAATGGGATAGACGGCTGACCTCACGTAGTGTCAGCAACTTACTTAACTACCGACTAGGCGGCGTATGCGTAAGCTGTGTTATTGTTATTGGCACTTAATGTGCTTGCCCATGTTGCGAAGTTGGGCGCTTCGGCTTGCCGTCGGTTATCAGCCTCCCGTGTCAAATCCATGTCACTCCCGACTGATACCAACAGTATAGCACACCATTTGTTAAAATTCTATCAGAAAAGTTTTCCTAGCCCATCATGACCCATAAAGGCACTCATGCCCGTTATAATCTTTAAGAAAGTGCGGATTATAGTGGGGTAAATTTTTGTTTTGTGGTATCATAAGAAACAAGAAAGAGGTTGCTATGGCAGACGAAAATAAAAGACAGACAAACTATCTCAATATTGATAAATCTAGCGCCCAACCCATGCCAGAGCGCACTCAAAAAGATGCGTTAAAGATAGATTTGCGCTGGAAATTACAGTTTAAGATTGGTGATATGCGGACCATTGTCCCACTCAAAGAGATTATGGTCGTGGGGCGTGGTGGCGATGATAAGCACCCGCCTGTATCGGTGGATTTTAACCAATTTGGTGGGTATCCCGCAGGGGTATCGCGCAGGCACGCCATCATCACCTATGAGGATGGTGCGCTGTATATCGAAGATTTAGAAAGCACCAATGGCACGCGCATCAACGGCTTTCAATTGCAAGCCACCAGACGCTATCGGCTAAAAGATGGGGATGAAGTGGAATTTGCCCGCCTCACCACCCAGATTCAATTTGTGAGTCCAGATTAATTCCTATGACGCGCAGTTTTACTGACCGCGTTTTGGGCGGTGTATGTGGTGGATTGGCGACACGCCTCCCAATTAATGCGTGGGGTGTTCGTCTGTTGTTTGCATTGGGGGCAATTGCCACATTGGGACTTATGATTCCCCTCTACGCCATTTTATGGGTACTGTTGCCCCAAGAATCGCTCATCGCCCCACAACGGTTGGGATTCATCCGGTTCATCGGCTTTTTGCTGATGATAGGGCTGGCTATCGGGTTATGGTGGGCAATTCTCACCCAAGCCTATACCCCCCTAATCGCACAAATCCCCAACGGCATTGGCGACCTCATCGCCCGTGCGATGCCCGTCTTGCTCATCCTCATCGGACTCGGATTTTTCTTGCGTGGACGTGTGCCACTGGGCAATATCGTCAGTCTGGTCATCAGCCTTGCGCTGGTGGGTGGTGTGGCGACTATGGCGTATGGTGGCAGAGCCTCACAAGTGAGTACCGACCAAAACCTGACCCTCAACTATCCCATCGAAGCATCGGTGACGCTGTTTGTGGTCAATGTATCGGCAACCACCACCCAAATCACCATCAACACTGCCCCACAGACCAATTCAGTCACGGGGACATTTGTGGGAAGCCTGCAAAGCACCATCACCCAAACCAAAACGGTGACAGAGCAAGGGGTGGGCGAGATGACCATCGCAGAGACAAAATCGGCAGATTTTCCGCGCCTCAACGATATTGGGCGTGGCACATTAGACCTCACCCTGCCCGCTAATATTCCTCTCGTGTTGAATATTGTCAATCAATCGGGCGATGTCACCCTCAGTTTGGGCGATTTGCAGTTAGAACGGCTCACGCTCACCATCGCACAAGGTGATGCGGTAGTCTCTCTGCCAAGCCACAACCCGCTATCGTTGCGCTCAGAAGAACGCCCTAGCTCGTTTAATCTGTCTAGTGGCAATTTAACCCTGCTCATCCCCGCCAGTGTAGATGCACGGCTTATCTATTCATCGGGCAATATCACAGAGACCCCTTCATCCTATATCGAATCCAGAGAAGCAGGTCTGACCATCTTACGCCCCAATCCCGATAGTTTTTCTGCCAGCACCGCGCCACGCCTCTTTTATGAAATCTCCATAGGCGGGTCGTTGCGGGTACAAGTGCGCGAGGACGGATAAAGATGGTGTGGCGGTTACATCTCAGCGACCAATCTATCCCTTATCTGGATATTTTATCGGGCAAAACGCCCTTGCTCGCGTGTTGGATACGCCACAACTATGTCGTGTATTATGACCTCGCCACAGGCACTCAAGTCGGTGAAAAAGCGATTTTAGCCACAGGTATGGAGGACAGGCGTGGCGATGCGTGGCAACTATTTTTAGCCAATCTCATCGCGCCCAATGGCTTATATTTGCCCACCATCCGCCTAGAGGGTGTGACGGTATTCATGAGCAACGATGGCAAATTGCGCCTGTATCAGAGTGGGACAACCGACCTTTATTTAGAAAATCTGGGGCAAGAAATTCCTCTGGTGATTCATGATGATGGCTTTGTCGCAGTCGGGTTAGACCGCTTTTTGGGATTAATCGCCGCATTAGACCGCGCTGGCAATCTGCACCTGTTTCAGCAACACATGAAAGTCGGCATTTTCCCCACCGGACTCACACCCCGCTCAGAACGTCGTGCCAGCATCGCCATTTCGCACGGGGGGAGCGCCGTTTATGTGTGTGATGGCGAAAAAATCATCCGCACCGATTCCAGTGGCAAAATTCACAAGACTATCGAATCACACTACCCCATCCGCCAAATTGTGTGTTCGCCCAATGGCTTGATATTGCTCACACATGACTTTGAAAATGGGGTCATACGGGCATACGAAGGGGCAACCTTCACGCCCACCCATCAACGTTTTGGGATAGACCTATTGGTCAGCGCCCAACCGCGCCAACTCTTAGCCGATATGCCCCCGCGTGCCGTGACGATTAGTGCGCTCGATGTGGATGATGTTGGTACAATCGCCTTTTCGATGTCTGGGGTGATTTGTGTGACCCACCGTGACCAAATGGATACCATTCCCCGCCTACAATCGCTATTTTGAGAGAAAAATCCTTATGCCTGAATTCACCCATTACGGCTTATTTTTTACCGAAGCCCATTTACAACTCACCCAGAAAAATCGGGATAAAGCCCCATTTAGCGATGCGTTCCAGTTTTTAGATACCCCACAGACAAATCCACATGCCGAAATGCTCCTCAATGCCTATCGCTATCGGCTAGGGGATAATAACGCGGGAGAAGCATCGCTATCGGCGCTTTCCACATGGCTTGTCACTGCGCCATCGGATGATTTTCTGGCTGATATGCGCCAAACCCTGCTCACAGGACACCTCATAGAACTCATCCGCCCGTTATTGAAAACACCCCAATTTATCCACGAATGGGAAGATAACACAGCACAACTACTTCAACGCGAAACCGAAAATACCCACGAAATATTGTGGAAAGGTGTGGTGGCGATGGCTTTAGGCATTATCACCGAAACCGAGAGCAACATCATCCGCGCCAGTGCGGTATATAAACACGCCATAGATGACCTATTGCATCCAGAAGGCTATATGCCCAGTATTGTAGACCATCATAATGAGGTGACTGGCTTCACCTATCAACTCCAAGCCACACAAGCCCTTGTCCTCATCGCAGAAATGGCGAAGCATATCGGCAATGACCTATATGCCTATAACAAGCGTGGTGTCTCTGTGATGACGGCTTGTGCCTATCCGCTTTATTATTATTTTTATCCTGAAAAATGGCGCTGGAGTGGCGACAAATACCGTCCTAGCGCGGGTGTATCAGAAGAAATAGCCAAGCAGGTCTTTCGTGACCATGCAGGCTTCTTAGAAATTATTGCAGAGCATTATAACCCGCCCCTCAAGGCGATAAAAATGATTTTAGATGATTTGCGTCCTGTATTAGATACTTATGGTGGCGGATTGACCACCCTCACCCATGCCCCCGCCCCGCGTAGAGGCTTGTTTGGTTAACCCGATGGATAGCGCGACCATTCACAGGCTTAACCAGATTAATGCCGATTTTTATACGACCATCGCCCACGATTTTGACGAAACTCGTGGCAAGGCATGGGCAGGCTGGGAAATACTCATGAATCACATCCCTACCCCCCCAGAACCCTATCGGGTGTTGGATATTGGTTGTGGCAATGGACGCTTTGGCGTATTTTTACATGAAAAATGGGGTGATAAGCTGGTCTATCATGGCATAGACAACAATGCCGATTTATTGGCGATAGCGGGGCAATCACTCCCAGCGCATCATATCAACCACACGCTTAATCCCTATGATATGGTGTTGGATACAACCTCGTTTGAGCCACTATACGACCTTGTAGTGTCATTTGGGGTCATCCATCACATCCCTAGCGTACAAAATCGGCGGGCTACACTCAAAAAATGGGCGGGCGCGGTAAAAGCGGGTGGCTATTTGGCGATTGCCTGTTGGCGATTTTATGAATTTGACCGTTTCCGTGAGCGTATTACCGCATGGGGCGCAGAGTTAGCCGATAAAGTTGAGCCACACGATTATTTGCTCGATTGGCGCCGTGGGGCGACTGCCTTACGCTATTGTCATTATGTAGATGATACCGAACACGAGGCGTTGATGCGTGCCACAGGGCTAAATGAAGTGGCGACATACCGTGCCGATGGCTTCACCAACACGGTGAATCGCTATAGTGTGCTAAAAAAACCCCTATAAATGAGGGGTTATTGCCAGATAATAAATGGATATAGTGTGTTTCTAACAATTTTTAGGGTATGATAAAGTGTGAAGTAAAATTTCTTTATGAGGAGAGGTATATGTTCAACAATCAAAATCCGACCATGCCTGTGTATAACACATCGGTATTGTCTGTCGAAAAAACCAATAGCATCCTACGCCTTGTCTATCTATGGATGGGCTTAGGCTTACTAACCACCTGTGTGGTCGCCATTTTGGTCGCCAACACCCCATCGTTAATGAGCCTTGCGATGTCGCCTGTTGTGACCATCATTAGTTTTGTGTTCCTAATTGGTATCTCAATTGCACTCGGTGCTGGCATGACTCGCAATTGGCTCAAACCCGGTATGGCAATTAGCATGTTCTTTGTCTATTCCGCCATTATGGGCTTTTTCTTGTCGTTTGTCGTCCTCCTCGCACAAGTTCAACCGAGCGCAGTTTATGCTGCCGCGGGTACAACTGCCGCCCTCTTTGGCGCGATGACCGTTGTGGGGTTCACCACCAAAATGGATTTGAGCCGTTTCGGATTTTTCTTCATGGCGGCGCTCATTGGCTTGTTCTTCGCCATGCTCATCAACATGCTCCTGAGAAGTAGCGCCCTAGATTTTATCATCAGTGTGGCGGGTGTCCTCATCTTCACCGCCTTGACCGCGTATGACACCCAAAAAATCAAGAATATGGCAAATAACCCACAGATTCAAGCCGATGGCAGTTTAGCCACAAAGGTAAGCGTTTTTGGTGCATTGACCCTATATCTTGATGTCATCAACTTGTTCCTGTTCCTGCTCCGTATTTTCATGAGCCGCGACTAACAATTGTCACTTCTTGGGGCATGAACAGGTCATGCCCCTTACAAATTTTCTCCCACAGACACTATAATATAGCTTGCAATGATAGGATCATATCGTGTCTGATAAAAATTCGCCCCAAAAACCGCCCCGTCCATCTGGGCAAATTGGTCTCAAAGCCCTGCGCGGTATTCTCAAACGAAAAAGTATCATCGGCGCATTAGAGGTCTTACATGCCGAAATGGGTGAGGTTTTTCGCTTGCCCATGCCCGGATTTAACCCCATCATGCTAGTCGGTGCAGAGGCAAATCGGCTGATTGCCAACGACTGGAAACACGATTTGTTGTGGCGGATGCCTAATGAACCCATCACCATTTTGCTCCATGAGGGGGTATTGGTCACAGACCGCGAGCAACACGACACCATCCGCGCCCCGATGGTCAAACCCATCATGCACCGTAATATGCTCCAAAATTATCTTGAGGCGATGGGCGCTAGTGCCGATAGCATCATGCACACTTGGCAACCGCACACCAATTATGATATGTTGCCAGAAATGCGAAAAATTGCCCTGCTCGTCCTCACATCTACCTTATTCGACACCGATTTTTCTCCTGATATGGAACGCCTGTGGGCGGGTGTCATTCGGGCGGTGCGTTATATCTCACCAAATATTTGGGTATTATCGCGTAAATTCTCGTACATGGGTTATAATCGTGAACTCAAAAAAGTGGATGCGTATTTATATGACCTCATCGCCCAAAAACGGGCTAAAGAGTCGCAAGGGACAGACCTCATAGGGACATTGATTGATATGGGGTGGGATGACCAGCTCATCCGCGACCAACTGGTCACGATGCTCATCGCAGGACACGATACCAGCACCGCATCATTGGCGTGGACGGTGTATTTTCTGGGGAAATATCCGCATATTCAAGAAAAGGTCTATGCAGAAATTATATCGGTCTTGGGTGATTCCCCCCCACGCCATGACCAGCTATCGTCACTCCCCTATTTGAGCGCGGTCATAGACGAATCGTTGCGGTTGTATCCGCCGATTCATCTGGGGTCACGGTTTGCCACCAAAGACCTCATCTATAAGGGGTATAAAATTAAAAAGGGGGAACGCATACTCTATTCAATCTATCTCAGTCACCGCGACCCCGCCTACTGGAAAAATCCGAATGATTTTATCCCAGAGCGCTTTTTGGGTGATGAAAAGCCAAAAAAGAGCGATTATCACTATCTGCCCTTTGGCAAAGGGTCACGTAATTGCATTGGGTTGGCATTTGCCGATGTCGAAGTCAAAGTGGTTTTGGCGCGGTTGTTGGGGGCATATCGGTTTGAATTGGTGAAAGATGATGTGCGTCCCTTCATGGGGGCGACCCTAGAGCCTGCCCCCCATGTGCTGATGCGTGTGCATAAACGCAAATAATATTCAAATTAAAATCTTTTCTGTGGCTGACATACGACCCTAACGGGTTTAGTACAGCCATTACACCACTCAAAACAAGCATGACGTAATGGCTGACCAGCACGCAGTGCGTACTAGTCAGTCACAGACTAACGCTACTATGG
>Ga0163147_10003318_pt1 | contig 21718 bp, 24 predicted proteins | sample OliLakLV19MP6G1_FD_148597 | JGI IMG/M metagenome (GOLD analysis project Ga0163147, IMG submission 148597) | Freshwater microbial mat bacterial communities from Lake Vanda, McMurdo Dry Valleys, Antarctica- Oligotrophic Lake LV.19.MP6.G1 | ecosystem: Environmental > Aquatic > Freshwater > Lake >...
GCGGACGGCTTGTGTCACGTTTTCGGCATTGAGTCCTCCGGCGAGAATGAAGCGGCGTTGGTTATTGGTGCAGACAAAATCCCTCGCAAGGTTCCAGTCTAGGCGCTGGCCTGTGCCGCCATAAGAACCGGCTACCGCAGCGTCTAGGAGTAGGTGGGGGGTATCATAGGCGAGGGCGTGCTGCAGAGAGGTGAGGTCACTTACCCGCACGGCTCGGATCCATCGCGCAAATCCCGCAGCGGCGCAGAAGGCGGGCGATTCGTCACCATGGAATTGAATTGCGTCAAATGCCTCGGAATTTCGCAAAAGGCGTATGAGCGACTCATCGGGATTCACCACGACGGCGACGCGCGCAGCGGGAGTGCTCAGGCTTTTTATCCATGGTAGAGCTGGCTCGGGGGGAAGATAACGCTTCGATCCCGGGAAAAAGTTAAATCCGAGGGCCCCGGCCCCTGCTGCGATGCACATATGCGCGTCAGACAGGCTCGTAATTCCGCAAATTTTGACGCCAATCTGCTTCGCATCAAAAAAATCCATCGGTGCCACCTATCGGATCAGGCGGGCATCCGCTCGCTTCACGGACGGGTGATGCGTAATAGGGCGAATCGCACCATCGCTTGTGCGGAAGAAGATGCTCAGGAGCCAACTTACGATGCTGATGATGATCGCTCCGAAGAACGCGTTCCCGAAGCCGTCCACGTAAAACGCCGGAATCACAGCCCCAACGAACAGGAGCAACAGCGCATTAACGATGAGGATAAACACTCCCATGGTCACGAGGATAAAGGGGAGGCTCAGTAAGAGCAAAACCGGACGGACGAACGCGTTGATGATGCCCAGCAGCAAGGAGGCGCCGAGCAAGGCTCCCACCGACTCACATCGAATGCCAGGAAGTAATCTCTCGGCCGCAAACACGGCAATCGTCGTCACCATCCATCGCAAAATAAAAGCAAGCACGCAGGATAATCTAAAGATTTGCGCGAAATGTTGAAGAATTATTTTGCATAAAGTGGCTTCTGCGCCTCACAACATACCTGCCATGCCAAAGAAAAAATCTGAACCAGAGAAGAAGTCGAAGGAAGTCAAAGCGACGAAGCTTGCGGTAAAGGATTCCGTTGCAGCGAAAAAACCTTCGCCTAAAAAAGCTGATACAAAGAAGTCCAGTGGCAGCAAGCTCACTGGAAAGAAGAAGCCGACTACGAAACGCTCGATGTTTTCAGCCCACGACATCGCTCTCCGCGCGTACTTCATCGCAGAGCGCCGACAAAGAATGGGCTGGTCGGGCGACGCGACGAGCGACTGGGTCGAAGCTGAGCGTCAATTGACGAGCGACGCAAAGAAGAAGTGACTTGGCGTTGCGCGCGGTTCGGAGGAGCCTGGGACGTCGCTTGAGCGGGCGAGCTACAATCCGGTTAAACTGCGCAAATCTTCTTTAGACATGTAGCCCGTCTTCCGGGCTACCTCCTTACCATCTCGGAGGACGACGAAACAGGGAATGTGACTGACGTTGTATTGTTCTGCTAGGTCGCGATTTTCAGAGGTTTTGAGTTCCATCACCCTAAGTTGTCCAGAAAGCTCTGCGGCAAGCTCGCGCACGACGGGCTTCATGCGCATGCAAGGGCCGCACCACGTCGCATAGAAGTCCATCAAGACGACTTCGTCCCCATTTCCTGGCTTCGACGCCGAAGAGATTCCATTCCAGATAATCGCGCCAAGAATTCCGAGGAAGACGAGAAGGAAAAAAGATCCGAAAATATTGGCTTTCATCAAGGGATGGGTTTTTGAACGTGCACTAAGCAGGAAAGGCGGGAGCTTGTCACTTGAGACTAGGGTGAACAAGAAAAAGGTGTTTTTTTAGCTGAGGACAAGCGCAGGTGTGCTGGTGACCCGTTTTTCTCTGGAAAGGCGGCGAAGATTCATTGAGGTTGGGGATAGGTATGAAATTTTACGATGGCTGCACGGCATTGATCACGGGAGCGTCTTCGGGACTTGGGGAAGAATTTGCGCGCCAGTTGGCACCCTATGCGCGTGCGTTGGTTCTGGTGGCTAGACGCCATGATCGCTTGGAGTCACTCGCCAAGGATCTGGTGGGCTTGCATCCGGGCTTGGTTGTGCGTGTCTATGCGGCGGACTTGGCTGAGGAATCCCAGCGCATTTCCATAGCCGAGTGGCTGGAGGCGGAGGGCATCGCGGTGGATTTTTTGGTCAATAACGCGGGGCTGGGTGACCGCGGGCGCTTCGACTCAAGCGAATGGCGTAAGGTGCGGGCGATGTTGGACGTCAATATCGCAGCCCTCACGCACCTAAGCCATCTCCTCGTGCCGGGGATGCTGCGGGTGGGACGCGCGGCAATCTTGAATGTGAGTAGCGTAGCTAGCTTCTTTCCGCTTCCTAATTTTGCCGTGTATTCCGCGACGAAGGCCTACGTGACCAGTTTCTCCGAGGCTCTCTCTATCGAACTACGTCCGCTGGGGATCACGGTGACAGCATTGTGTCCGGGCCCTGTGCCGACCGAGTTCTTCGGCGTTGCGGCCCGAACTCCAGAAGATGACTCTGCGTCGCATATGAAAAAATTCCCCGCGTTTGTTGTGACGGCGCAGGAAGCTGTGGCTGCAGGACTGCGCGCCGTGGCCAGAGATCGCGCGCGAGTGATACCGAATCCGCTGCTTGCGGCATCCGTCGGGCTGGCTTTGGTCGTTCCTTTTTTTGTAATCCGTCGAATCCTCAGGTGGAAAGCGGATTCATTGTAATACTGCCATGCAAGCTACCATTGAGCCCATTTCCTTCGCCCAAGCCTTCGACCTCATTAATCCTCACCTCTACACGGTAGAGGAACGCATTCGAGCCCAAGCGCGATCTTTCGACCCGGCCGTGGAGGGATACGTGGCCTATGTCTGCAACGCTGGAGGCAAGCGATTGCGACCAGCCTTGGCGCTGTTGGCTGGAGGTGCCACAGGAAAAATAACCCCGAGCCATGTGGATCTCGCAGTGATTTTGGAATTGATTCACATCGCGACCTTGGTTCACGACGACATTATGGATGGGGCTGAGTTGCGGCGCGACCAGCCTTCGGCAAATGCCAAGTGGGGAAATGCGATCACCGTTCTTTTGGGAGACTGCCTTTTTGCCCACGCCTTGCGCCTCTCGACAAATTTCAGCAACGGCGATATCTGCCGCCGAATTGCGGATGCGGCAGCAGAGGTTTGTTCCGGCGAAATAATCCAGACGCAGCGCCGCTTCGACCTCAAGCTCTCTACGGCCGATTACTACCGGATTATCGAAATGAAAACGGCGGCTCTCTTTTCTGCTGCCTGCGAATTGGGTGCCTTTATCAGTGAGGCGAATCCCGTGGTCATCGGTGCGATGAAGAACTTTGGCGTTAAGCTCGGCGTTGCTTACCAAATCTACGACGACATTCTTGATCTCGCTGGCGATGAGGCAGAAACCGGGAAGACACTCGGCACGGACTTGCGCAAAGGCAAATTCACACTTCCTGTTTTGCTTCTCCTCCAATCTGGCAAGGATTCCGCCACGATTCGCGAATTACTGATCAAAGAAGACAAAGTGGATGCCGAACTTCTTGTGGGAATGCTCGACAGTGCTGGGGCCCTGCGAGGAGCGAGGACTGTTGCTTTTCGTTTGGTGGACGAGGCGATCGCGCAGTTGGAACCCGTGCAGGATAATAAGTTTGTCGGCGGCCTGCGTGCTATCGCTGAGCATTTGCGAAGTCTGCTTCAGAAATTCTAAATTTGCGTGGACACCGCTCGCATCCGAGAGTTGCCGGCGTCCGAACGTCCGAGAGAAAAAGCCACAGCCCATGGCACGCATGCGCTATCCGACTCCGAGCTGCTTGCGATTTTCATCCGTACGGGAATGCCGGGCAAAAACGCGATCGCTATTGCGCAAGAACTCCTGCGCGCGTGCGGGGGTTTAGTTGGGGTTTCTCGTCGATCGCCGCAAGAAATAGCCAAAGCCGTCAAGGGCATCGGCTCCGCCAAGGCGATCGAACTTGCTGCGGCCTTCGAAATCGGCAAGCGCCTCTTGCGCAATCAAGACGAAGCGCCACTCATGGATACGCCTGAGCGAATTTACTCCGTGCTCGGTCAGCAATTTGCCGCCATGCGCTCGGAGTCCTTGCAAGTCGCACTCTTGGACACGAAGCTGCGACTCATGCGGCTCGAAGAAATCTCCCATGGCTCGCTGAACGAGTGTGTGGCTCATCCGCGTGAGATTCTTCTTCCCGCAATCACGCACTCCGCCTACGCCTTTGTCCTTGTGCATAATCACCCCAGCGGAAATCCCGAGCCCAGCGAAGCCGATCGGCGCGTGACGGCCAATCTCCGTGAAGCCGCGGGGATCATGCAGATTCGCTTCCTCGACCACATCATTTTTGGCACGGTTCTTGACGGCAAGAACCCGTATTTCAGTTTCCGTGAGGCGGGGTATTTATGAAGATTCACCCCACTGCGCTCGTCTGCAAAGACGCCCAGTTGGCCGATGACGTGGAGGTCGGTCCCCACGCCATTATCGCAGGACGCGCCGTCCTTGGTGCGGGGTGTGTCGTGCAAGCAAATGCCGTGATCGATGGCGATGTGGTCGCGGGTGAGAGAAACTTGATCGGCTACGGATGCGTGATCGGCGGAGCCCCACAAGATTATGCCCACCATGGCGGCATCTCAAGCCGTGTGCGGATCGGTTCGGACAACCGCTTCCGAGAATATGTCACGATTCATCGTGGAACCGGTGAGGGCACTGAAACGGTCATCGGCGACCGTTGCTTTCTCATGGTCGGGGCTCATCTTGGGCACAATGTGCAGATCGGCAATGATGTGATTATTACGAACAATTGCCTCCTCGCGGGACATGTTCACGTGCAGGATGCGGCTGTCCTTGGCGGAGGGAGTGTCTTTCACCAGCACCTTCGGATCGGCAGTCGCTCGATGGTTGCAGGCTCCGCAAAGTTTAATAAGGACATCCCGCCCTTTACGATGGGTGCCTACCTTAACTCCATCATTGGGCTAAATGCCATCGGCCTTCGGCGAGCGGGATTTAGCCCGGAAACACGACGTGAAATTCGCCGCGTCTTCCAGATCGTTATGCGAGATGGCGCAAACATCACAGAGGGAGTCGCCGAAGCGCGCACATCCGCATGGGGGGCGGAGGCGACGGGCTTCTTGGATTTTATTGCTTCCTCCAAGCGGGGTGTGGCTACATGCAACTCGAAAGGCGGAGACGCCATGCCGCAGGGATAGCCTTGAACACACTCGCCACAGCAAGACTCTACGGACTCCTCGACCTCGGCTACGTGGCAAAGGCTGACGCTGTGGCCGTGGCTCACGGCATGGTAGAGGGGGGTATCCACGTGGTGCAGGTGAGGGCGAAAGGCTTCGATGTTGATTCCATCGCCCGCCTCGTAGATAGCGTTTTACCCATCTTCCGGTCGGCCGGCATTCCCCTTATCGTGAATGACCACCCGGCTCTCGTGCGCGCGACCGGCGCAGATGGGGTGCACATTGGGCAGGATGATATGCCGGTCGAAGAAGCCCGTCGCCTTGCGGGAGCAGATGCCCTTATCGGCCTCTCCACGCACAGCCCTGACCAAGCCCGAGCAGCACAGGGCGTAGACTACATTGGCTTCGGCCCGCTCTTTTCGACGCCGACAAAGCCAGATTACCCCGCGATCGGATTGCAAGACATCGCGGCTGTCCATCGCGATGTTTCGATTCCTATTTTTTGCATCGGGGGGATCAAGCAAGGGAATCTTGACTCTGTGTTGAGCGCGGGAGCTCGCCGCGTCGTCGTTGTCTCAGGCATCCTTGAATCCTCGGACATTCGCGGAACAATTCGCGACCTCCTTGCTCGACTCGGCTCTGAAAAAGCAGACGCTGAAGGCTCTACAAGTCGCCCGGATTAGCCAGCAGCTCTGCAACGCGTTTCAGGAGTCTCCCGGCGGCACCGCCATCGAGCACGCGGTGGTCGAAGCTCAGGGTAAAGAGTGCCTCGACAACCGGGACGAAGCTTTTGCTAGCCGCGTCCCACGAGGGCACAGTCTGGCCCGCGCCCATGCCAAGAAGGAGCGTTTGCTCAGGCAGGGGGATGGGGGTGGCGAGCGTAAGGCCAAAGGTGCCGTAGTTCGTGACAGTCGCGATGGAACCACCCGTGTCGCCTGCCGGGAGGCGACGCTGACGCGCAAGCTCTACCAAACGGTTATATCGGGAGACTAAGTCGTCAAGGCAGGTCTGATCGGCATTGCGAATGACCGGCACCATTACGCCGTCTTCCGCTTCGACCGCAAAGCCGATGTCTACGGAAGGGGGATGAATAATCCGCTCGCCGATGAGTCGTCCAGCGACCGAGGTATTTTCACCGAGGGCAATGGCAAGCGACCGCAGGGCGTAAAGAGCCGGCCCTGGTTTGGCAGGGTGCGTCTTGCGATGAGCGAGCAGGGCATCCAAGCCAATCGGGCGGCACACTGTCGCGAGGGGGCGTGACCAACTCCGTGTCATGGCGTCAGCGACGGCCTTGCGCATCGGTGACGCGGCCGTGGTCTTGCTGCGTTCAATGCCGAGAAGAAAGCGTTCAAGATCCTCGATGCTCACGCGTCCGCCCGCCCCGCTGCCGGGAATGCCGGCAAGGTCGGCGGCGCGGAGGCCGAGTTCCGCCATGCGGGACTTCATGCGCGGTGAGAGATACGTGGCTCCGCCCGCATGCGCTGGCACGGGAAGGCCACTCTTTACGGTCGGCTCGACAAGGGCTGGTGAATTTGGCTTCTCTGCAGGCGCGCGCGGGGCGGATGGCGGCGGCACGGGTTCCTGATCAAGGCCGAGGCGCGCGGCTTCGGCATCAGTGACCTCGATGTGTCCGAGCACGCTTCCCACAGGATAGCTTGTACCGATTTCGGCAGAGATATCCGCCAACACGCCGCCGCCATCCGCCGTGACGGCCATGACGGCTTTGTTTGTCTCGACTTCAATCATGTCGGCATCCGCGGCAACGATATCGCCGGGCTGAAAAAGCACCCGCACGATGGTGGCCTCGGCGATGGACTCGCCGAGCTGGGGCATTTGGATGGAAACAAGAGCCATGGCTTAGATGTGTAGCAAACGACGGGCGGCATCCGCAATCGCAGAAGCAGTAGGACGGTGAACGGACCAGAGATTCGGATGGTAAGGCACCGGGGTGTCCTTGGCATTGAGGCGCATGGGTGGAGCGTCCAGCAACCCGAAGCCTTCACTCGACACGCGCGCAAGGACTTCAGCCGACACGCCGCCCCATGGCCATTCTTCACTCACGCAGAGAAGGCGTCCCGTGCGGGCTACCGAAGCGAGGATCGTATCGGTATCCAGTGGTTTCACGGTGCGCAGATCCACGACTTCGAGTTCGTAGCCATCGGTCGCGATTTCCTTTGCGGCAGCAAGGGCTTCGTGGAGCATGGCACCGTGCGTCACGATCGTGGCATCGCGACCAGACCGTGCGATCCGGGCTTTTCCAATCGGCAGGTTCGTCTCAGGGAGCGCTTTTGCCTTGAGGTGGTAGTAGAGAAATTTGTGCTCGCAGAAAATCACGGGATCATCAAGCGCAACGGCATCGAGCAACATGCTGTAGGCATCTTCCACCGTCGCAGGAGTCATCACGACAAGGCCTGGATAGTGGGCGTAGAGGGCTTCCATGCTTTGGCTATGGAAGGGGCCTCCGCCTTCAGTGCCGCCGGAGGGCAGGCGCACCACGATCGGGCACGGCACTCCGGTGCGGTAGTAGAGCGTCGCAGCGTGGTTGACGATTTGGTTGAAACCGCAGGTGGAAAAGTCCGCAAATTGCATTTCCACAATCGGGCGCATTCCTTCAATGGCAGCGCCGATGGCGACGCCCACGATCGCATCCTCGCTGATCGGCGCATCGAGGACACGGCCCGGAAATTCCTTGGCCAAATTTTTTGTCGCCTTAAATGCCCCACCAAAGCTACCGACGTCCTGTCCATAGACAAAGACGCGCGGGTCGCTCGCGAGGGCTGTGCGCTGGGCCAAGCGAATGGCTTCCAAGTAAGTAATCTCACTCATACGGGCACGTAGTGTTCGACAAACGCAGTGTGCGAATACGCAGCCCAGTCGTCATCATTTGGATCTGGCCCAGGCTCGCGGCGCACTTTGTCCACCGTGGCATTAATCTCGCTCTCCGTTTCGTTGCGCCAATTTGCAGTCTCTTCCGGCGTGGCCCACGCGCAGCTGATGATCTTTGCTTCGGCGAGCAAAAGACAATCCGCGCCGAGGTCACTGGCTTTGAGCTCGCTCGTCACGTAGTGCGAGTCGTCATGCTCGCCATGGCCGACGAGGCGCAGAAGATCTGCCACGATGAGCTGCGGACCACCTCCCTCGCGAGCCATGTGCGCGGCCTCGCGGAGAGTGCTGAGGCAGGCGGTAAGATCGGTGCCATCCACGTGGTAGCCCGCTACGCCATAGCCAAGCGCTTTGTCGAGCAGGTTGGCACAGGCAAATTGACGCGAGTTCGGTGTGGAGTAGGCGTATTGGTTATTCGCTACGATAACGAGGAGGGGAAGTTTTTCCACCGCTGCGGTATTGAGGCCTTCGTGAAAAGCCCCCGTCGAAGTGCCGCCATCACCGATACATGTGGCTCCGACACAACCCGATTCCCCGCGCAATCGCTTGGCAAGCAGGGCGCCGGCCACGGTGGGCAACATGGCGCCAAGGTGGCTTATCATCGCGTAGTAACCTTCGGAAGGACGTCCGCGATGGATGTTTCCATCTCGTCCACGCATCGGCCCGAGTTGCGAGCCGAGGTAGGTGCGAAGCGTATCGAGAGCGGTATCGCCGAAGGCCATGCGCCCGGCTTGATCCCGGATCAACGGGGCAAAGATATCTCCCTTCCGTAGGGCAAGGCCGACTGATACAGACAGCGCTTCTTGCCCCCGACCGAGAAAGACGCCGCCTTTGATCCGCCCGGCTCGGTAGAGGCTCGCGAGCTTCTCTTCAAGCACACGAGCTGAGAGCATCACACGATAAGCCCGAATAAAATCGGAGGATGAAACGACGTCACCCGAGTTCGGCATATTTCGACATAGAAGGATTCACAGTAAAAAGAATCCACGCGGACCCTGCAATGTTTTCATGCCAACATTCCGAGTTTAAGCCGTGGCCTAATAATCGGAGGACTTCCTTGCGGGTTTTTTTCGTAAGCAATGGCTAGGGTGTTCGTTATTTTCGTGACAGTAAAAAATATGCTGACATCTGGAAAATGCATGCTAGTTTAATCGTCTCATGCTTATGCAAAGGAAAAGTGCGTTTTCTCGCCGTCTTCCAGACTTGGTGACTGAAGAATTAGTGGCCGTTCTCACAAAGAAAAGCTCATTTGAGTTTAAACAATTGTTCGATGTCGTCCACGAGCGACTTCGAGCGCGGAACGCAGCAAGCGGAGGCGAAGAGATGCTCCGCCTGCGCGCTTACGAAAAGCTCCAAAATCTCGTGTCACGTGGCATGGTCAAGAAAACCGGGAAAAAGTATAAAGGCTTGGCTTCTTTGGCAAAGGCATTGGTTCCACCTGAACCATTACCTGCTGCGAAGTAGCGGTTTCGGGCGCTTGGCCGCTTGTGCGCTTTGCTGAAATTCACGATACGGGACATCGCAGGCAGTCGTTCGGAGGCCATATTCTGTAGGATGGTCTTGCAGAGCACCGCTCCACGCAATACAAGATAAGCATGTTGTTTCCTCGGCAGATATCCATCCGCGAGCCACAGTTTCGCACTTTCTTGCTTATAGCAGGGTGCATTTGCGCGCTGGTGGTTTTTCGGCTTTTGAGGGCAATGTCTTTTCCAGAATTGCCGAACTTCTCTGCGCTGGCGGCAGTGGCCTTCTGTGGCGGCTTATTTTTGCGGGGCGTCGTGGCCTGGATTTTGCCGATGGCCGCCGTCATTGCATCGGACTTGGCCTTGAGTCTATTCTTTGGGTATCCGATGGGCGGGAGTTGGCAGGCGACGACATGGGCTTGCACACTCGGGCTCGTGGCCCTTGGCCGATGGCTTGCTTCGGATGGGGCACTCGGGATTGGGAAATTTTTTACGATGCTTGTGAGTGGGAGTGTTCTTTTTTATCTCGTCACGAATGCAATATCGTGGATGGGAAATCCGGCCTATCCGAGAGGGTTGGACGGGCTCGTAATGTCGCTAACTGTAGGCCTCCCGGGCTTTCCACCTACGTGGATGTTTTTTAGAAACTCCCTTGTTTCCGACCTCATCTTCGGAACGCTCATTCTCGCCGTATATGTGTTGAGTCATCAACCGAACGAGCACGCATCCCGGCTTGCAAGGGCAAAGGCCTAAAATAAATATGGTCACTCCGAATCGAACCATCAAGAGCCGCCTCTCTCCGCGAGTGGTGGTGACTTCTGTGCTGATCGCCTTTTTTACTGTGGGCTTCGTCCTTCTGGCAATCTGGCAGACGAATTCAATGATCACCGAAGCAAAAAAATCTGGCATCATCGTGGCGAAAACGTTTGAACCCTTTGCGCAAGCCGAGCGCGAGATCACGTTGAATCGTGATGGACAGGTGAGTTCGGAACTTCGGGAGGGGCGCTACGAAATCACAGTGGAAGTCCCACAAGTCGGCGGTGCGCCCACGCCTTACATCGTGTTGCTGCCATTGAAGTCGCAGTATGATGCCGTGAAAATTGGCGATCGTTTCGATGTCGGGCCTTATTTAGTGCCGAAAAAAAAGTAAGCCACCTGCTGATTGGCATGCGGTTTTTGAACGTTTCGCCGGAGCCTCGTGTCATACCCCGACGGCGATACACTCTGTTATTACAAAGTAAACTACCAAAGCCTGCTATCCTACGACCCCAACTATGAGCCTCAGCACATCGGAACTCACCAACCACGTCAATGAAACCCGCCAATGGGTCGAACCCCTCCTGAATGAAGTCGGCAAGGTCGTCGTGGGTCAGAAAAATTTGGTTCACCGACTCGTCGTCGGCCTTCTCACAAACGGGCATGTACTCCTGGAAGGTGTGCCGGGTCTTGCCAAGACACTAACAGTCCGGACGCTTGCGAGCTCGATCCGCACGGGCTTCCAGCGCCTACAATTTACGCCGGATCTCCTTCCTGCCGACCTCATCGGAACGCTCATCTACAATCCACGGGAGGGCGAATTTACGACAAAGCTTGGGCCGATTTTTTCCAACCTGATCCTTGCCGACGAGATCAACCGCGCTCCTGCGAAAGTGCAAAGCGCGCTTCTCGAGGCCATGCAGGAACGGCAAGTGACTATTAGCGATCAGACTTTCAAATTGCCTGATCCGTTTCTGGTGCTCGCCACGCAGAACCCAATCGAACAAGAAGGCACATATCAATTGCCGGAGGCGCAGCTTGACCGCTTCATGCTGAAAGTCCACGTCGGCTATCCGACTCGCGAGGAAGAGCGGGCTATCCTCGACGCGATGTCCACCTCGGCCCCCCGTCTCGGAGTCGAAGCGGTGGTCACTCCCGAGGAAATCATTCGCGCCCGTGGAGTCGTCAACGACATCTATGTAGATGACCGCGTGAAGGATTACATCGTAAACATCGTCTGGGCCACGCGCGATCCCGCTGCGGCGAAGCTGAAATTAGACGGGATGATCCGTTATGGCGCTTCTCCCCGCGCCACGATTTTTCTTACGCTCGCCGCAAAAGCAAACGCCTTCATCGCAGGTCGTGGCTATGTGACGCCACAAGACGTCAAGACAATGGGCCTCGATGTCCTTCGCCATCGTATCGGAATCAGCTACGAAGCAGAGGCGGAATCCATCACGAGCGAAGCAATCATTGAGCAGATCTTTGCCGGCGTGGCGGTGCCCTAAACCGAGCGTGAGGCGTATTCCTGAACTGATCCTGTGATTCCTAACCCAAAAGACATTCTCAAAAAAATCCACAAGCTGGAATTGAAGACACGTCGCTTGGTTAATGCCGGATTTGCCGGCCAATACCATAGCGTCTTTAAGGGCCAAGGAATGAATTTTGAGGAAGTCCGAGAGTATGCTCCTGGGGATGAAATCCGCTCGATTGATTGGAATGTCACGGCGCGAATGAATACGCCTTACGTGAAGAAGTTTACTGAAGAGCGCGAGTTGACTGTGATTCTTGCGGTGGATGTGAGTGCTTCTGGCTCCTTTGGCAGTGTGCACCTGAGCAAGAGGGAATTCGCCGCCGAGGTCGCAGCAATCCTCGCTTTCAGTGCCATCCACAACAATGACAAGGTCGGCCTCTTACTCTTTAGCGAGCAAGTGGAGCTTTTTTTGCCTCCAAAAAAAGGCCGTTCGCACACATTGCGCCTCATTCGAGAAATGCTCTACCTCGAGCCCAAAGGGCGGGGTACGGACATTGCTGGGGCACTCGATTACCTCAATCGCGTCGTCTCACGTCGCGCAGTCGTTTTTTTGGTATCGGACTTCATTGCTCCGGATTTTTCCAAGGCCCTTACCGTCTCCAGCCGCAGGCACGACCTCGTCGCCTTACCCATCCGCGATCCTGGTGAGGCGAATCTGCCAAACGTCGGAATCATCACCCTCGAAGACGCTGAGACCGGGGAGCAGATAGATATCAATACCGGCAGCAAGGCCGTGCGTGCGAGCTTGGTGGAGATTGAGGAGAAACGTCGCAAGGCACTTGCCCGACTCCTCCGAAGCCGTCGGGTGGACATCGTTCCGCTCGCAACGAATGAAGACTATCTCCTCCCGCTACGAGCCTTTTTCGAGCAAAGAGAACGTCGTCTTGCTGCATGAACACCGCAGCCCCGACTCCCATACCGATCCACGATATCGTAGGGCCGGTCTGGTTCCTTCCCTACCCCCTGTGGGTCATTGTTTGCGTCGCCCTCGGCTCGATTGTCCTCCTGGCCCTCTGCGCATGGGCCCTGCGTGCTGCGCTCTCGCGGAAACATGCACCCACTGCTCGCGAGCTAGCCCTCGCTGCGCTTGAGCACCTAAGGGCAGGAATGTCGGGGGCCGATCCCTACGCGTTTGGTGTGGAGGTCTCGGATACCATCCGCCAATACATCAATGCCCAACATGGCCTCCGTGCCACGACCCAGACGTCGCTCGAGTTTCTCGCTATGATTCGCGATAATGCGGTCTTTACGGACAACGAGAAAGCGGGCCTTGCTGTCTTTCTGGATAAGACCGACTTGCTGAAATTTGCACGCGTAGAGGCTGGGGAATCGGAATTAATCTCTCTGCTCGAAACGGCCGGACGCCTTGTTCGTGGCGAAGTCCAACCTGGCGAGAAGGAGCCCCGCTAAGTGGAACTTTTTGGGATTACCTTTGTGCATCCATGGGTGCTCTGGCTGCTGCTTATCATTCCGGTGTTAGCTCTCTTGCGTGGACGAATCGGGGGAAATGCTGGAGTGACGTTCCCGACGACGTCCGATCTTGCGCGCCTTGGCCGCCGCCGCCGCTCGCGCGCAGGCGCCTTCTTGGCTGCTCTTGCATACCTTGCGTTCGCCGCCTTTATCGTGGCCTTGGCGCGCCCGCAAGAAGGCCGTGTCACCACCCGCGTGCAGGCGAGTGGTGTTGATATTTTTCTCGTTCTTGACGTTTCTCGTTCCATGCTGGCTGAGGATTTTGGCATTGGCGGAAGGCGTGCGAATCGCCTCGAAGTCACCAAAAAAGTGACCGAAGAATTTATCCGTGCGAGGCCAAATGACCGAATCGGCATCTTCGCCTTTGCCGGTCGTCCGTATCTCCTGAGCCCCCTCACGCTGGATCACGATTGGCTCATCGAGAACCTCGACCAACTCACAATTGGCCTCGTCGAGGACGGCACAGCCATTGGTTCCGCTCTGGCTTCTGCGGCGAATCGCCTCAAGGATAAGGATGCAAAGACGAAGCTCGTCGTCCTGCTTACCGACGGTGACAACAACGCCGGCAAGGTCATGCCCCTCACGGCGGCGGAGGCAGCCAAGGCACTTGGGATACGCGTTTATACCGTTGGCGCCGGCACAAAAGGCGAGGCTCCCTTTCCGTTCACCGACGCGTTTGGCCGCACGATCTATCGCAATGTCGAAGTGGATTTTGATGACAAGGTGTTGCAGCAGATTTCCGACATTACGGACGGCAAGGCCTTCCGCGCGACGGATACGAAGTCACTGGAGGGGATTTTTCGCGAGATTGATAAACTCGAAAAAACCAAAGTCGAAGTTCAAAAAATTGCCCAATATCGCGACATTTTTCCCATCTTTTTGCTGATTGGCCTCTGCCTACTCGGCGCGGAAATCTTGCTTTCACAAACACTATGGAGACGACTTCCCTAACCTTTGGCGCACCCGAGTGGCTGTGGGGCTTCGCGTTCCTGCCCTTGATCGCCGCGCTCTTCGTTTGGAGCCACCACCGAAGCTGCGTGCTAGTCGGTAAAGTCGTGGCCCCGAGGCTTCGCGAGCACCTTGCAGGATCGGTGAGCGTGGCTCGGCGGATCCTGCGGGCAGGCTTGCTTATGGCGGTACTCACATTGTCTTTTCTTGCCCTCGCGAAGCCGCAATACGGGATCGCTGAGCAAGAAATTCAGCAGAAGGGCCGGGACATTATTATCGCTGTGGATACGTCGCGCAGCATGCTTGCTAGCGACATCTCGCCCGATCGGCTCACGCGCGCCAAGCTCCTCACACAAGACTTTCTCAGCCTTGTGAAGGGTGACCGGGTGGGGCTTGTGGCCTTTGCTGGATCGGCCTTTCTGCAGGCGCCACTGACACTGGATCAGACGGCCATTCTTAATGCGCTCGCCGAGTTGGATACCAACATTATTCCAAAAGGCGGCACCAACATCGCGTCCGCCATTACCATCGCCGAGAAAGCTTTCGGCAAGGCCGAGGGATCTTCGAGAGCCCTCATTATCCTTACGGATGGCGAGGAACTCGATGCCGATGGAATCAGCGCTGCAAAAAGAGCTGGCGAGCAAGGAATTCGCATTTTTACAGTCGGCCTCGGGTCACCAGAAGGCTCGCTCATTTCCATTCGCACGCCCGACGGCAGGCAGGATTTCGTGCGAGACAGCGCTGGCAAGCCCGTGCAATCCAAGCTCGATAGTGCAAGACTGAGCGAGATCGCTTCGACCACTGGCGGCTTCTACACTCCACTCGGGCCGGAAGTCGCGCGTGAGATTTTCGACAAAGGCATCGAGCCTATGGATGTCAGCGAAAAGGGCATGATGTCCTCCCGACAACCCATCGAGCGCTATCAATGGCCGCTGGGATTTGCTACTGCGATCTTGGTCGCATGGCTGCTTGTTGGTGAACGTCGCCGCCGTGGAGGCTTCGCTCGCCCAGCCGTGGCCGTGGTCTGTCTTTGCCTCCTACCCGCCCTGCATGCTGATCCCCTTCAGCAATACGCCACGGGAGATTACGACAAGGCGCGCGAAGCCTTTGAGACAAAGCTTGCTGCGGATCCTGAGTCGCGCGAGCTCCAGTTCAATACCGGAGCTGCTGCCTACAAGGCGGGCGATTTTCCCCGCGCGGTAGGACTTTTCACAAGTTCCCTGCTCAGCGACGATCCTAAGCTTCGCGAAGAATCTTCCTACAATCTCGCCAATGCCCTCGTCCGCCGTGGCGAGGCCGCCAAGGATCCCGCCACAAAAAAATCCGATTGGACAAATGCCCTCGAGCACTACACGTCGGCCCTTGATCTCAATCCGAAGAACAAACAAGCCGAAGAAAACCGCGACCTTGTGAAGAAGCTTCTCGAAGACTTGGACAAGCAACAGAAAGAAGAGCAGAAAAAGGACGAAGAGGAAAAGCCGGAGGACAAGAAAGACCAAGAAAAGAAGGACGAGCAGAAAAAAGATCAGGACAAAAAAGACGAGCAGAAAGATCCCCAGAAAGACCAGCAGGGTGGTGGAGAAGATCAGAAGAAGGACGAAGACAAGAGTGATGAGAAGAAGCCTGAGGAGGAGAAGAAAGATTCGAAGGATGGGGACAAGGGCGACAAGAGTGAGCAAGACAACAAGCCAGGCGAAGGTGATGAGAAAAAGGACCCAAAGAAGGATGGAGAGCCTGAGCCCGCAACGCCTTCACCGACTCCTGGCGATAAGAAGCAAGGCGATGTGAAGGCCAACAACGACGAAGATCCAAAAGAAGAAAAAGCGCAGCAAGCTCAGGAATCCCAAGAAGGTGCTGAGCCGGAACCAAAGGAAGGCGAGATGAGTGCCGCCCAAGCGCGCTCCTTGCTCAACTCCTTGCGTTCTGAGGAGGAAAAAGTCAACGTAAAGCAGGCGACCGAAGATGTGCTGCGCGATTGGTAACCAAGAAGTATGAGATTTTTAGCCATCGTTTTTACCCTATTGAGCGTTGGCTCACTCTGCGCCCAAGAAGTGTCTGTCGCCCTATCCAAGACGCAGGCACGGGTAGGCGAGACGGTGCAGTTTTCTGTCACGGTGCTCGGAGTCAATCGAATCGAGGCCCCGACGACCATCCCTGTCAACGGCCTCCGTATCAACTTCGCAGGGCAATCTTCCCAAGTGCAAATGCAAAACTTTCAGATGTCCTCAAGCGCAACAGTGACCTACCTCGTCGTGCCGCAGTTTGAGGGAGTCTTTACGATTCCTGCGTTTGATCTCCGAATTCGTGGCCGCACGCTTGCGACCAGCCCCATCCAGCTCACCGTCTCCGGTATGGCCAGCACTCCCTCCTCCCCATCTCTACCCCAGAGTGCGCCCTCAGTGCCGCGTCCGCAGGGTGGCGTGGATGAAAGTCAGCCGATATATTTTGGTGAGCTCATTCTGTCGAAACCATCGGCCTTCGTTGGCGAGGTCGTGCCGGCCGAACTGCGCTTTTATTTTCAAAGCGGAATCGGCGGTCAGATTGGCGAACGTCCCTCTTTCACCGGCGAGGGCTTCACGATCGAGAAGTTCACCCAAGGCGCACGCCGCGACCAAATCATTAATGGCGTTGGCTACACGGTTTTTACTTTCAAGACGGCAATCACAGCAGTCAAAACCGGCACCTTGTCCCTCCCCGTAGCGACGCTGGATGCGCGGCTACAGTTGCCCGGACAACCTAGCCAAGACGACTTTTTGGGCCAATTTCAAGGGCTGATTCCGCCGGGAATGTTTACACAAAGTCAGGATGTCGCGCTCGAAACTCGACCCACGGAACTTGAAGTGCGACCACTACCAACCGAAGGCAAGCCTACGGACTTCTCCGGCGCGATCGGGCGCTTCACGCTGACCACGAGTGCGACGCCAAATGCGGTCGCCGCTGGTGAGCCCGTTACGCTGAGATCCGTTGTCGCCGGCCAAGGAAACTTCAGTGCCATGGAGCCTCCCATCCTCACCAACACCGAAGGCTGGAAGACCTATCCGCCGTCGGAGGTCTTTGAGACATCCGATGCCGTGAATTTTGGCGGCAAGAAAACCTTCGAGTTTACGAGTGTCGCTCGGGAGGATCAAACAGTGACGCCGGGAGTTTCGTTCACATTTTTTGATCCGAGCACCGAAAAATACATCCTTCTTACAAACACACCCTTGCCCGTGCAAGCGAAGGGAAGTGCCAGTGTCCTAGCCACCACGGCTTCGCCCACGCCCCAAGCGAACCCACCTGCGCCGCCAAGGGTCACGCTTCCCTCGGCGACCGGACGGTGGACGCCCGTCTTTTCACACCAGGCATTTCTCATCGCCAATGGCGTTGCCGCCCTCGTTGCCGTCGGGCTCCTTGGGTTTGTTCTGAGCAGGCGATTTGCGAGGTCTGACGCCGGACGCCGCGCCGTCCAACGCCAGCAATGGACTCGCCTGTTGGCCAAGGCGCGAGCCTGCGAGGACGCCACTTTCACCGAGGTCGGCATCGCCTATGTTGCTGCGCGTTGCGGGGGGAATATTTTGGCGTTTCCATCCCGCCTGCCCCTGCTTCCAGAATCTGTCCAAGAGCCTCTCGGCTTACTCTGGCATATGCATAATGAGGCCCTCTACTCCTCCGGCGGATTGAAGACACTTACGCCCGAACAGCGCTCAGACGTTCTAGCAGCCTTGGAAGAATGGCACCGTATCCCATGATTACCCTGCTACGTATCGCCGGTCTTTGTGTTCTCTTGGCAGCTCTGCCCGCTGCCAGTGCGGATGCATTGTCGGAGGCCCGAGAGCTCCACGCAAAGGGCGACTACGCAGGCGCAGCGGACAAGTTTGCGTCCGCCCTCGCCACGGAATCCCCTCGTGCCGCGATCTACTTTGAAATTGGTCAAAACCTCACCAAGTCCGGCTACGCAGCGGCGGCTTCCTTGGCATACCGCCGTGCATTGTTTCTCGATCCCACGCTACTCCCCGCCCGGGCGGCGCTTCGCGATAGTGAGTTGGCACTCGGTATCCAGCCGAGCGTGCCAAGCTGGCGAGATAGCGTCGCAGCTATCCTGCCGATGGACATAAGTGCCGTGATCGGAGCCGGACTTTTCTGGGTCGGTATCCTTGCTGTGCTCCTCGCCTTCTTAGCCGCGAAGCCCCTTCCGTCTCGCCTCATTATCGCAGTATGCCTCGCGTTTCTGGGACTCCTCCTTGTGGCGGTGGTGTGGACGACAGACCCTCGCGTGGTCGGGCGTAGGGATGCCGTTTTGCTAAAGAATGGAGGAGCGTCGTTGCTTCGCGAGCCAGCGGATAGTTCGGAAAAACTGACCTCCCTCAGCCAAGGCGCGCTTCTTAGAATCCTCTCGCAGCGCGGCCGCTGGGTTTTTGCGGAGACCGGCACCGGAACAAAAGGCTGGCTTCTTGCCGAGGGCGTCGAATCAATCATCCCAAAATGATGAAGCGTCTCGCGGTCGGATTGCTTGTTCTAAGCGGCGTGGCAAGCGCCGGGGACTGGCGCGACAGCATCACGCCTCGACCGCCGGTGCCGTTCGCCGGAGTGCCCCCACTTACGGCAACCTACCGAATTGGATGGATGGAAATCGCAGCGGCTCACGCCGATGTGGATATTTCGTATTCAGAGCAAGCTATCGTTCTTCACGGCCGAGGCGGCACCACGGGCTTTGCGCGTTCCCTCTACCAACTCGACGGCACCCTGCATGCCCACAGCCAGCGCGAAACGTTTCAGACACTCTGGGCGCAGCAAGTCGAACGCTACACAGATCGCATCCTCATGGCACAGATGGCACAAAACGCGGATGGCTTCTGGTCACTTCGTGAAAAATTCCCAAACCCCGGAAATCCCTCCACCTGGCGTCGCATCAACCAATCTCCCATCTACGACCTCTTCTCCGGCCTCCTCTTCATTCGCAGCCAACCCCTCGCCATCGGCGATAGCGTTTCTACGGTCATTTTCCCCGGCGATGCCGCTTTTCTTGTAAATATGAAAGTCCTAAAAGCTGAAAGGTTGACGCTCGCTGACAAGGACCACGATACCCTCAAGCTGAACCTCGACATTCAACGCATCAATCTCAAAAAAGGCGGCGTGCTTGAGCCACACAAAAAGTTTCGCAACGGCACGATCTGGCTTTCAAACGACGCCGCGCGCATTCCCCTGCGCGTCGAGGTCAATATCTTCGTCGGCTACGTCTTCGCCGAAATCGAATCGTTGAAGCTGTGAATGCGGAGCCGGGTCGGGGGTAAATTTGGAAATGGCATGGCGATTGCTTTGAGGGCTGCGAAGGTTGCAGATTTTGAAGAATATTCTCTATATCCAGCACGGTGAGACTGATAAGCCGGGCGTCCTTGCTGAGACGCTGCATCGGCTCGATGTGGGCCTTGATGTCGCGCGGCCCTATCTTGGTGAGGCTCTCCCGGATGATCTTTCCTGTTACGCAGGGCTTGCACTCGGTGGTGGAGGTCAGAGCGCTTACGAGATTGAAAAGTATCCCTACCTTACCCGTGAGTGCGAACTCATCCGTGAAGCGGCCCACGATGAGAAACCCGTCCTTGGCCTCTGCCTCGGTGCCCAGCTCATGGCCAGCGCACTTGGGGCACCCGTGCGCCCAAATACTCACCGCGAGATTGGCTTTTTTCCCGTCACTCTTGATCCCATTGCCCGCTACGACCCACTCTGGTGCGACCTCCCCATGGATTTCCTCACCACGCACTGGCACGGCGACATTTTCGATCTACCCCCTGCCGGCATGCGCCTTGGCTCCTCCGCCCTCACCCAGAACCAACTCTTCCGCTACGGCCGTGGACTCTATGGCCTCCAGTTCCACCTCGAAATGACTCCCGAAATCTTCGAAGAACTCGTAGCCGAATCCCACGACGAACTCTACCAATCCGGCGCCGAACCCGCCCAACTCTGCGCCCAAGCCCGCACCATCCTCCCAGCCCTCCGCGAGACAGCCGAAACCGTCTTTGGTCGCTGGGCGGGTTTGTTGTGATTCCGATCGGCGAATCGTTTAAGGTGTTCGTGTAAGTGGCATGACAATCTCCAACCGATTAGAGAGCCTGTAGCATCTGCTTCCAGCGGATGGAAAGAATGCGCGGCTCGCAGAGCTGAGGCTCCGTTGCCATTGGATGAAAGCCAATGCTACGGGCTCAAGACGAATGCGACCTCTCTCCTCCTTAGGCTCAACATGGCTTGGGCTGGTGTCAGATGCTAGCCGTGACTTGTATGGCTTGCGGCGTCGCTTCTCGTCTCAACATAAGCGTTGTGGCACTCACTGTTTATGTATCGCACGCCGTGTTCCGGGGGTATGACAGCTCTCTGTTCATAAAAAAAAGGCCACCCACGCTGAGGTGGGTGGCCTTTGTTAGAAGGTTGTGAAGGCTAGTATGTGGGGGTTTCGATCGGCGCATAGACCAAGCTGTTTACACCGGGAGCTGCTCCGCCCAAGTGGTTCGTAGCTCCAGCAATCTCGGCCGCATTCAAGCCATCAACTCGGAAGGTGAAAGATACACCTCCGTTTGCAACCACGATACCGGCAGAATTAGTCAACGCAGTAATTCCGTCAGCGACGGCTGCCCAACTGTTCGTGTGCCCCGCTGCACGGGCGGCTGCCGATGTGCTGGCGAGATTCTGAGCATTGCGCTTATCTTTGCTGTATCGAGCAGCATTAGTGATGCCCGCGATGCTTGGAATGGCGATGGCTGCGATCACTGCGATGACGGCGATTACGACGAGGAGTTCAACCAGGCTGAAGCCTGATCTGATAGATTTGCTTAGGGGTGTTTTCATGACTCCCAAATCAAAGCATAAGTTGGGATCTTTCGGCAAAAGCATTTAAATACCAAATTGCGATAGGGAAAACCTGTATACGCCGACGACTCGGATCCTGCTACTGCGGAGCCTGAACTCCGCGAACAGCGCGTCTACTCCATCAGCTAGAATCAGATGCTACGGGCACGGTGATCGGTCGGAGGTGCTGCCCTAGAGGACTCTGCGGATCTGGATCGAATCGAAGCGATCATTGCCGGCTAGGACATCGCCAAGAATGATGAGTTGATCATTTTTCTTCATGAGGCCACGGCGCTCCAATTCGCGTTCGGGAGCGGCGGAGTGAAGGCGAGCATAGCGAGCCGAACGCAGCCGATCCCGGATGGCGCTCGCGCGTCAAGCTCGCGGGGAGCGGGCAAGTGTGGTCCCTGTTGGGGTGTATCCAAACACATCCAACATAAAACTCACACAGGACCCACCAAATTGACTCTGATCTTCTGACCACCGTTTTGCAACTCCTCACCGATGAAGGTTCCTTTGGCTTTGCCGAGGGTCTCCGCCTTCTCGTCAACGAGGCAATGGTTCAGGAACGCGCCGCCGCCCTTCAGGCCCGCTCCAACGGATTCAAGCCAAGAGAC
>Ga0163147_10003319_pt1 | contig 21717 bp, 16 predicted proteins | sample OliLakLV19MP6G1_FD_148597 | JGI IMG/M metagenome (GOLD analysis project Ga0163147, IMG submission 148597) | Freshwater microbial mat bacterial communities from Lake Vanda, McMurdo Dry Valleys, Antarctica- Oligotrophic Lake LV.19.MP6.G1 | ecosystem: Environmental > Aquatic > Freshwater > Lake >...
TCCGGAGAATGAGCACCGCGCACCCGGTTTGCGCGAGTCCTGCCTCCTCTCGTGAAGTCCCATGACCGAGCACCGTGAATGGGGCAAAAGGCAAGGCCTGACCCCAACCTATGACTGACCCCAACCTATGACTGAGCAGATCGAAACAACCATCGTGAAGGTCCTGGACCGGTATCCGGACATACGCTTGGCAATCCTGTTCGGTTCGCTGGCCACTGGGCACGCGCGGGCGGACAGCGACCTCGATCTCGCCGTCGACGCGGGCAGGCCCATCACTGCCGAAGATAAGATGAAGCTGATCGAAGATCTGGCCTTCGTGCTTGGCCGGCCGGTTGACCTTATCGATCTACGAACGGTCGGCGAACCGCTGCTCGGGCAGATCGTCACGCGTGGCCGGCGAGTCATGGGAGATGATGTGCACTACGCCGAACTGATCCGCAAGCACCTCTACGAACAAGCCGATTTCATGCCCTACCGTTCGAGAATTCTGGCTGAAAGGAGGCGGCGATGGATCGGGAAGTAATTGAGGAGAAACTCGAATCCCTTCGCCGATGCATTCGCCGCGTGCGCGAAAAGCGACCTAAGGACATTGATGTCCTGGTGCGTGACCTGGATCTTCAGGACATCATTACCTTGAACCTGACTCGTGCGGTGCAATTATGCGTCGACGTCGGGGCCCACATGATTGCCGGCGGAGAGCTTCGTCCGCCCAGCACCATGAGCGAAGCGTTCGACGCAATGGTCCAAACGGGAATTCTGGAAGGCACTCTGGCAAGCCGCCTGAAAAAAGCAGTAGGCTTCCGAAACATCGCGGTGCACAACTACCGTTCCATCGACTGGGCTATCGTCCACGCAATCTGCCAACACCACTTGGCCGATTTCGACGATTTCGCGAGGGCCGTTATTTCACACTTGGACCTCCCTGATCGTATGGGACGTCAGAATTAACTTTCTGAACATCGCGCACCATGTTTTCGCGCCGCGCACGGGGAAATACCGTGAATCGAAGACACGTGGAAACGAACGTAGAGAGTTTCAGTGACGACTTATGTTTGCGAAGCCAACGTAATGCGGGAGCTAATATCGTGAAGCAGGAAGACTTGTCCGCGGCGTACCGGACTTGCGCCCATAAATGCCGTAAGGGCCGTTTACGAATCACCATTTACGATTCACTGTTCACCATTCACATGCCTTCATGTCTCCCGATTCACCATTCACCGTTAACCGTTAACCGTTCACTGTTCTCCATTCCCTGCCTTCATGTCTGAATCCCCACCCGATCACGAATTCCCGGCCCCCGGCCATCCGGTGCCGCCTTCCGGTTCGGGGTCTTCCGGCCCCGCCGGTCCCCGATCACCGATTACTGATTATGGGCGCAGCCAGGTATCCAGCGAAGCAGGGCACCGTTCACCGATTTCGGACGACGAGATCAACTTGCTTGACATCGCTATCGTTTTAGCCAAGTACAAGAAACTCATCGTTGGTTTGCCGTTACTTGCCGCTGCGACTGCGGCCGGCATCACCTTGCTGCTACCCAATTGGTATACCGCCACAGCAAAACTCCTGCCTCCTCAGCAATCCCAATCCAATGCCGTGGCGATTCTCGGCCAGCTCGGCGCGTTGAGCGGGGGAGCTTCGAGCGCGTTGGGTATCAAGAATCCTAGCGATATATTCGTTGCGATGCTGAAAAGCCGCACCGTGACCGATGCGATCATCGAGCATTTCGATCTCAAGAAATTGTATGACGAGGATTACCTGCAGGATGCTCGCAAAGAGCTCTTGAAGAATGTCGAGATTACTGCCGGTCGAGACGGGGTAATAAAAATTTCGGTGGACGACACAAGTCCACAACGTGCTGCAGACATGGCGAACGCATATATATCAGAGCTTGAAAAGCTCACTCTAAGGCTGGCATTGGGAGAGGCCGGCCAAAGGCGACTTTTTTTTGAGCGGCAGCTTAAGCAAGCGAAGGATGATCTTACATCTGCCGAAACGGACTTGGCTAAATTTCAAGTCGATAAGAAGATTCTGAATCCACAGGGTCAGGCGAGTTTGACCATTTCCGCGGCCGCGGGACTACAAGCGCAGATCGTTGCAAAAGAAGTTCAGATTTCAGCCCTGAGATCATTTGCCACTCAGGACAATCCCGACTTCTTTCGCGCGCAAGAGGAACTGGCGGGGCTAAGAGCCCAACTTGCGAAGGTTGGTCGTGGCGGTTCCGGCGATCCGGGAGATGTATTGTTGTCCATGGGCAAGGCTCCGGAGCAAGGCGTGGAATATTTGAGGAAGTTTCGGGCCGTGAAGTACTTCGAAACTTTGTTCGAACTTCTTGCCAGGCAGTACGAGATCGCGCGAATAGATGAGGCTAAAGAAGCGACGCTGATACAGGTACTGGATAAGGGGGTGCCTCCGGAGAGAAAGTCTCGGCCGAAGCGAACACTGATTGCAGTGCTCACCGGTTTGACGACAGGACTTTTGGCCTTGCTTTGGATTTTTGTTCTCCATACTGTGGAACGAACCAGGAACGATCCCTCGGAAGCCGGACGCTTGGCGGAACTGCGGCGCCACTTGAAGTTTAGGTAGGCGAACGTGAAGATTCTCCTCGTTTTTGGAACAAGGCCGGAAGCAATCAAGATGGCACCTGTGGTGCGCGAACTTAAAAGAGCGCACCAACTCGAGGTGAAAGTGTGTGTTACCGCGCAGCATCGTAAAATGCTCGATCAGGTATTGGACGTTTTTGGAATTATTCCTGAATACGATCTAGACATAATGCGCGAAGGGCAGGATTTGACCGGCGTGACCGCAGCATGTTTGAGCGGCCTGAGCGCCGTACTGCGCGAGTGGAAGCCGGACTGGGTCGTTACCCAAGGCGATACGACTACGAGTTTTTCGGCTGCACTGGCGGCCTTCTATGAGAAAGTGCCTGTCGCACATGTTGAGGCAGGGTTGCGTACCGGGAATCCGTTATCGCCTTGGCCTGAGGAGATGAATCGTCGGCTGACCACCGTAGTTGCTGCGCTTCATTTCGCGCCCACTGAAGGCGCACGTAGCAATCTGCTGCGGGAGGGCGTTGCAGATGAGACGATTCACGTTACGGGCAACACTGTCATAGATGCTCTGCTCGAAATTTCAAGTCGTATTTACGACGACGGTGGCTTGCGTGAGCGACTGGATGCCCAATTCCCTTTCTTGGAGACCTCCCGAAAATTAATTCTCGTCACCGGACATCGCCGTGAGAACTTCGGTGAACGCTTTGAACAAATGTGTTTGGGTCTGCGGGAACTGGCCGGCCGTGGCGATGTGCAAATCGTGTATCCCGTTCATCTCAATCCGAACGTGCGTGAGCCGGTGAACAGAATTCTCGGTGGCTTGCAGCATGTGCACCTCATCGAACCTTTGGACTACTTACCGTTTGTACACCTTATGATGCATTCGGAGATTATCATCACCGATTCTGGCGGGATTCAGGAGGAGGCGCCTACGTTGGGGAAGCCGGTACTCGTCATGCGGGACGCGACAGAGCGACCGGAGGCGGTCGAGGCAGGTACTGTTCGCGTCGTCGGTACGGATGGAAAGAACATTGTGACTGAGGCCAGTCGTCTGCTCGACGATCGGCACGCATATGAGGCGATGGCACGTGCAGTGAACCCTTATGGCGACGGCATGGCTGCGAAAAGAATCACGGCGATCTTATGTGGGAGCGATATTGATTGAAGTATCGGTTCGGTAACGTTTGTATTGTCGGGCTCGGATATATCGGCTTACCTACCGCTGCAGTGCTCGCAAGTCGTGGAGTGCAGGTGGCCGGGGTGGATACTGACCAGCACATTGTGCGAACCGTCAATCGGGGAGAAGTCCATATCGTCGAACCGGATCTCGACGTTTTGGTGCGGGGCGCGGTGAGTGCGGGAAAATTGAAGGCGTTCGCTGAGCCGCAACCCGCCGATGCCTTCATCCTTGCGGTTCCCACGCCGTTCAAGGACGATCATAAGCCGGATTTAACCTATGTCGAAGCGGCTACAAGGTCGATTGCGCCGAGTCTAAAGAGGGGAGATCTTGTAGTTCTTGAGTCTACATCGCCGGTTGGTACCACCGAGAAAGTCGCAGAATGGCTTGCTGAGGCGAGGCCTGATCTAAGCTTTCCTCCGCAAGCTGGAGCGTTGGCGGACATTAGTGTGGCACATTGCCCCGAGCGGGTACTACCTGGGAAGATCCTTACCGAACTTATTAATAACGACCGCGTGATAGGCGGATTAACTCAGGGATGTGCGGAGCGGGCGCGGGATCTTTACAGAGTATTTGTACAGGGTGACTGCTTCCTGACTGATGCACGCACGGCCGAGATGTGCAAGATCACGGAAAATTCGTTCCGTGACGTGAGCATCGCATTCGCGAACGAACTTTCGGTTATTTGCGACAAGATCGGAATAAATGTCTGGGAACTCATCAAGCTGGCCAACCGCCATCCGAGAGTGAATATCCTGAATCCTGGCCCTGGTGTGGGTGGGCATTGCATCGCGGTTGACCCTTGGTTCATCGTAGATGCTGCGAAAGAAGAAGCACGGCTTATTCGTACTGCCCGAGAAGTAAATGACAGCAAGCCCGATTATATTTTTGAGAAGATCCGACAAGTAGCTTCCAAGCATGCTCGCTCCGATATTGCCTGCTTGGGGCTGAGTTTTAAGGCGAACATCGACGATCTTCGGGAGAGCCCGGCACTTAGGATTGTTCAACGAATCGCCGCTGAGTTGCCCAATACCCTTTGGTTGGTCGAACCTCACATCGATTCGCTCCCTTCAAGCTTGGCCAAATACGAACACGTCAGACTCACCAATGCTGATGAGGCTATACGTTCATCGAATCTCGTAGTGCTTCTAGTGGATCACCAGGATTTTTTCGATATTGACCGCACCTTACTGGCCGTCAAGGATGTGATTGATACGCGAGGTATTTGGGGATAAGTGGTACTGGGCCAATTGGTTAGCTTTTATCTTTGGGCCGCTCCGGGCCTTGCTCCTCGCCGTCCAGCCTGATAGGGATAACATGCGGCGCATCTTTTTGAATCTGGTATTTCTGTCTTGCAGAGAAAAAAAGACCTCACCAACCTGGTTGCGCTGAGCTGTATACAGGTTTCGAATGGGATATTGCCTCTATTTGTATTTCCATACGCATTGAGTGTAGTTGGTTTTGACCTCTATTCCATGATCGTCGTAACCGAGGCCGTCATACTCATGGTATTGAGCGCTGTTTTGTACAGTTTTGATGTCGAAGGCGTTTCGAAAGTAGTCGGATTGGACATTAAAAAAGACATCGAGGAACTATCCAGGATTTTCAGCGAGATTCTCTACGTCCGCATAGCGATATGGGGTCTCTGCGTCGTTGCGCTACTGCTGGCAGGTTTTTTTCTGAGAAGAGAGTATTTGTTTCTTTTTCTTTGGTGGATGTTGCTTCCTCTTAGTTATGTCGTCCAATCATCATGGTTATTTCAGGGGCTCGAAAAAAATGTCGCGATCGCCGCATTTGTTGTACTCAGTCGACTGCTGTGTGTCGCTTTTATACTCTTCTTGGTGAAGTCACCATCTGACTATTACATGGTGCCAGCTGTCATTGGTTCTTGCTTCATTTTTGGAGGGTTGCTGTCTCTCGCGTATGCATTTTCCAAACTTGGTTTGAGGTTTAAGTTCGTTGTGTTGTCTGACCTTTTGCAACTCGTAAGGAATGGCAAGGAGATATTCTTAGGCAATTTTTCCGTGCTGCTCTACAGGGACGTTAATGTAATTTTGCTGCAACTGGTAGGTGGCAGTCAGCAGGCAGTTGCCGTCTATTCCGTTGCCGAGAAGCTGGTTAAGAGTACCCAGGCCAGCGTTCGGCCCCTCAACCAGTTGTTCTTCCCGAAGGCCCTCCGGGCTTTAAAGGATTCCAAAGGCGCTGACTGGGGCGCATTCAAGAAAATTCTCAGATTGACCACTCCGCAACTCCTGGCACTTAGCGGGCTCATTGCTTCTGTCGGCGTCGTCTATGCCGCGCTCGGAAACAGAATTCCGTTCGTGCGAGATTTTCCAGACCGTGATCAGATCGCTCCACTGGTGATGATGATGATGGTGACGGTGTTTTTCGGCGTTTCAAACTTCATGTTTGGCACAGTAGGCCTTAACCGGCTTGGAGAAAGAACCTACTATTTCCAATCGATACTTGCGGTGGGACTATTGAACCTTGCGATTTGCGCATTGCTTTCGTCTCAGCTGGGAAGCGTTGGTGCTTCCCTCAGCTTTGCCATTAGCGAAATTCTGCTGCTTACGTTAGTTGTTCGAAGATACTCACTGCGCACGTCTTCGTGATGGATGTAGCCGAGAAAGCATTGGCCTTGTTTCTCAGCTTAGCTATTCTGGGGCAGGCATATGTTGTTAGGCGAATCGTTGGGACTTGGGTCTTCCCGGCCTGCCTGTTTGGGCTTTTCTGGTTTGGCTACACATTTTTTCCTTTAGCCATCATGTATTGGGTGCCTGTGGAGCCTTATTCAATCGCCTTCATATTCGTCTGTGCCTTAGCGTTCTCAATAGGTTTTCTTGCATTTGATTGGAAATCGGCCTTCGAAAGTAATTCCACTAAGCAAGAGACCGTAGTGATGATCTATGGCAATCCGTTTCTAAAGATAATTTTTTATGCTTTCACGTTAGGGTCTCTTGCATTCCTTGTTATCAATTCTTTGGCCCAAGACATTACGCTCTATGATTTGATTTTCGATATGTTCGTAAGCTCCGCAACATATGCAGAACGGCGATCTAGTGAGAGCGTCAATGTGAATATTTTTGGCCAGCTAAGCCTTGTCCTGGCTTACGCTGGAGTCAGTGTTGGTGGCTTCATCTACTCCTCCGCCAGAGGAAAGCTTGAACAAGGTCTCATTCTTGTGCCGGCTTTCTTGCCTTCGATATTTGTGACTGTTACCCAGTCGGCGAAGGGACTTTTGTTCTTATGCATATTCCTGTTTTATGGCTCCATACTGATCTATCGCGTTTCGGCGGGTAACCTTCGCTTGTTTGAGCGGGGCAGCATCAGATCTCTAATGATCTATGTCGCGATCCTACTTCCCATTGTGACAATATCTTTCATGTCGCGAGGTTTGTATGAGAGCGAAGATGCTGATTTCGTGATCGGCCGACTTCTCGCTTACTTTGCTTCTTATTCTTCCGGCCATATCTACGCATTCTCCGATTGGTTTGCCTTCATGATGGGAGGTCGCTCCGAAGTGGAGTACGGACATGAGGCCGCGACTTACGGATTCTATACTTTCATGGCGGTATTCAAACTTATGGGGAGCGACAAGATAGTGCCTCAAGGGGTTTTCGACCAATACTATGTCTATGGCGACTATCTCGCCACGAACATTTTCACGATGTTCCGTGGACTAATCTTGGATTTTGGGTTCATTGGTGCTACGTTGTTTATGCTTGCGACGGGGCTTCTTCTCCATCTGACCTTCTACGCAATGCTAACGAATAGGAGGCCCACGCTCACGGTCGCGGCCTTCGTGTTCATGATGGGGTATTTTTATACCTCGTTTATTATCAGTGTATTGATTTGGAACAGCATATACATAAGCTTTTTTCTGCTCTGGATCGTGTTGGAAATAAACAAACTCAAGATTCGGATGAAGAAACAAAATTAGGTGCCTGATGATCTCCGATCGGAATACATACCATGCGAAAAGTTATAACAAGAGAGCGTGGAAGTACGAAAGTGCCAGAAAATGAAAATAGGATATGTGTGCACCAATTACAACAACTCCTCCTTCACCCAGGAGGCGGTGCGATCGTTCCTGAACAATGGCGCCCATGAATATCGAGTCGTCATTGTGGACAACCACTCTGATCCTGAAAATGTTCGCCTTCTTGAGACATTGCCAAGAGAGTTCGAGAGCGTCGAACTGATATTGAACAGGGAGAACAAAGGCTATTTCAGGGGCTTGAATGACGGAATTCGTCATCTAAGACGCCATCATCCAGAGTTTCAACACTTGGCCGTCGGGAATAACGATCTGGTATTTCCTGCGGATTTTGCAGACTCAGTTGACAGATGTGAGCAGGTCTTTAGCAGGTATGCAGTAGTTTCTCCGGACATCGTGACATTGGACGGCGTGCATCAGAATCCGCATGTCATCAAGAAGATCGGAAGGAGCCGGGAGCTCATTTACGATCTTTACTATCTGAACTACTACCTCGCAATGGCATTGCGGCGATTGTCCAAGTGGACTCAAAGGTTCACCAGTCGATCGGACACGACCCAGCACAGGATCGCCCAGGAAATTAATCAGGGTCACGGAGCCTGTTACTTGTTGGGGCCGGAATTTTTTCGCCACTTCGAGGAATTATGGGCCCCATCATTTCTAATGCACGAGGAGTTCTTTCTCAATAAACAGCTCGCCGACAAAGGACTGTGCATTTACTACGAGCCTTCTATTAAGGTTTCGCACCATTGGCACGCCGCAATAGATAAGGTGCCGGCCAAAGGAATTTGGCGAGCCGCCAAGGACACCCACAAGATTGTTCGGGAAATTAGAAGTCAGCGAGGTCCATACTTGCGGGCCCGCGGCTATCAGCTTTGCACAAACTGCGTTATGGACACCACCGATCCTGGCATCACCTTTGACGATAAAGGGGTATGCGATCACTGCAATACTTTTGAAGAATGGACGCGACCAAATTGGCACCCGAACGAAGCGGGTCGGGAAGCTCTGCAGAAGAAGATTGATGAAATCAAGAAGACAGGCACTGGGAAAGATTTCGATTGCATCATAGGAATGAGTGGTGGGGTGGACAGCTCGTACCTAACTTATATCGCAAAACAACAGCTCGGTTTGCGCCCTCTCGTGTTCCATGTGGACGGGGGCTGGAACTCGCAGATCGCAGTAAACAATATTGAAAAGCTGGTCGACAAACTCGGATTGGAATTGTATACGGAGGTTATTGACTGGAACGAGATGCGCGATCTTCAGCTGGCCTTCTTCAAGTCAGGAGTTCCTCACATCGATCTACCTCAGGATCACGCTTTTTTCGCAACAATGTATAAGTTTGCTGAAAAGCATGGCGTGAAATATATCCTGACTGGCGGCAATGTATCCACCGAATGTGTGAGGAATCCGTTGGATTTCTTTTATTACGGAACGGATTTGTGGCAAATCCTCGACATACACAGAAAATTCGGAAAAGTTTCCCTTGTCAATTTTCCGTTGTCTGGAATCTTGAGACACAAGGTCTATCTGAGATACTTTAAAAGAATTCAGGTGGTAAAGCCGTTGGACTGCATCTCTTATGTCAAGAAGGATGCCGAGAAGCTTCTGATCGAACAATTCGGGTGGCAGATCTATCCGCAGAAGCATTTCGAATCACGATTTACCAAGTTCTATGAAGGATACTGGCTTCCTAGAAAGTTCGGATTTGATACACGACGTGTTCACTTTTCCAGTCTGATTCTGACGGGACAGATGACAAGGGGAGTGGCGCTAACAGAGCTTTCTGGCTCATCGTTTGACGAACGTTCGATCGCTCAAGATTTTGAGTATGTTGCCACCAAGCTGGGAATAACGGTCGCCGAGCTGCAGGGCTATATGGATGCACCAAACAAGTCCTTCAGAGACTATAGGAATCAGTTGCGTCTTTTTCAAATGGGAGCGCGTGTCATGCAACTGATGGGTCTGGAGAGGGCCATCAAAAGATGATTTGCGTCGTCAACTATGGTCTTGGAAATATCGAAGCGATTTGTAATATCTACAAACGCCTAAATATTTCTGTTCGGGTCGCGAGCACGGCGGACGAGCTCTCGGGGGCGGAAAAAATCATCCTTCCAGGAGTGGGGGCGTTTGACCGGGCCATGGCACTTCTGGATAAATCCGGAATGCGCGAGACGCTGGATCAGCTGGTGCTGGACCATAAGAGGCTCGTGCTGGGCATTTGTGTCGGAATGCAGATCTTGGCCAAACGGAGCGAAGAAGGCTCGCTTGGAGGACTCGGATGGATTGATGCCGACGTCAGGAAATTCAATCTTGCAACCATGTCTCCAAAGGCGTACTTGCCGCATATGGGCTGGAACGATGTGATACCCCGCATCGACGAAGGCCTATTCAGGGGTTTGGGGCCATCATCCAGGTTCTACTTCCTGCATTCGTATTATTTTGCGCAGAAATCCGAGCAGATGGTTCTCGCAGTTACCGACTACTTCGGCACTTTTGCCTCGAGCGTGCGTGCCGGGAACATTCATGGTGTTCAATTCCATCCGGAAAAGAGTCATCAATGGGGCATTCAGCTCCTGAAGAACTTCGCCGACCTGTAAGCATGCTAAGACCACGAATTACGCCCTGCCTATTGGTCAGGAATGGTGGCTTGGTCAAAACGGTTAACTTTGAGAAGTCCAAGTACGTGGGAGACCCTATTAATGCGGTTAAGATCTTCAACGAAAAGGAAGTCGATGAAATCATCGTATTGGACATCGATGCCTCCGTCCAACAGAAGGAGCCCGACTATGTGCTTATCCGCAATCTTGCCGCCGAGTGTCGGATGCCGTTGTGCTACGGTGGCGGCGTAAAAACGGTAGAGCACGTCGAAAGAATCATCGGCTTGGGGGTCGAGAAGGTTGCCATCAGTTCAGCCGCGATCTCACACCCCGAGTTCATCGCAGAGGCCGCTGAGGTCGTCGGTAGCCAGAGCATCGCGGTTGTGATGGATGTGAAAAAGATCAAGTCGCAAGAAGAATACGAGCTGTTCATCCAAAACGGGAGGACGCCTACGGGCCTGACTCCTGTGGAGTTTGCGAAGACCGCAGAACGCCTGGGCGCGGGCGAGCTGGTGATCAATTCGATTGATTGTGACGGGGTGATGAAAGGGTATGATCTTGACCTCGTCAGACGGGTGCGCGAAGCCACACATCTTCCGATTACCGTTATTGGGGGTGCTGGTTCTCTAATGGATATTGCTGCATTGATCAAAGCGATGGGAGTCATCGGTGCAGCCGCCGGCAGCCTGTTCATATTCAAGGGCCGCTTTAGGGCGGTTCTGATCAATTACCCCAGCCGGTCGGAGAAGGATGTATTGGTGGCCCAGGCTCGGCAGGGTACGGATTGATGCAACAAGTACTTCAAAATCTAGGCACCGGCCAAACGCTAGTTGTGGACGCCCCAGTCCCTGGCCTTCAAAAAGGGCATGTCCTCATCCGAACGCGGCGCACGCTGATTTCCGCGGGCACCGAGCGCATGTTGATTGATTTCGGGCGCGCCTCGTTAATCGACAAAGCCCGGCAACAACCTGACAAGGTCAAGCTAGTACTCGACAAAGTGCGCACTGATGGCCTCTTAAGCGCGATCGATGCCGTGCGCAGCAAACTCGACCAGCCTCGGGCCTTGGGCTATTGTAATGTCGGCACGGTGATTGAAGCAGACGCGAACATTCCCCGATTCAAGCCCGGCGACCGGGTGGTCTCCAACGGTAGCCACGCCAGCATAGTGAGCGTGCCCAAGAACCTGTGCGTGTTGGTCCCTGAGAACGTAGGCGATGAATCTGCCGTATTCGCGATACTGGGCGCCATCGGCCTGCAGGGCCTGAGGTTGGCACAGCCCACGCTAGGCGAAACTGTCGTAGTGACAGGCTTGGGTCTGATTGGGCTAATGACCGTGCAGATGCTGCGCGCGCAGGGCTGTCGGGTGATTGGCGTTGACTACGATCCCACGCGACTGGAGATGGCACGCCAATTTGGCGCCTATGCCGTGAATCCGTCCCTCGGTGATGATCTCGTGGCGCGTGCCATGGATTTCTCCCGTGGCCGAGGCGTTGACGCTGTGATCATCACGGCGTCCACGGACAGTTCCGAGCCGGTTTCGCAGGCCGCCAAGATGTGCCGAAAACACGGCAGGATTGTGCTGGTTGGAGTTACGGGTCTGGAACTGAGTCGAGCGCAATTTTACGAGAAGGAACTTACTTTTCAGGTCTCCTGCTCTTATGGGCCCGGTCGTTACGATCCGGAGTACGAAGAAAAGGGCCACGACTACCCGGTCGGTGCTGTGCGCTGGACCGCGCAGCGCAATTTCGAGGCTGTGTTGGATCTCATGGCAGCCGGTGGGCTGAATGTCGCACCACTGATCACTCACAGGTTTCTTCTAGACCGGGCGGAGGAAGCCTATATGCTCCTAACAAGCACGGAGCCTTCGCTGGGCATCGTGTTGCAGTACCCGGAATCGACGGAGAATTTGCCAAATTCCGAAACAATTTCACTGTACAGCGCCAAGCCTCTCCTCACTGGAAAGCCGATTGTGGGTTGTATCGGGGCAGGAAACTATGGCGGGCGTATGCTGATTCCGGCGCTGGCGGCCGCACATGCACAACTTCATACCTTAGTGACCTCAAATGGCTTGAACGCTGTTCATTACGGTAGAAAGTTTGGTTTTGCTAAGGCGTCTACCAGCATTGCCGAGCTGTTTGCGCAAAAGGAGATCAATACGCTGGTCATCGCAACGCGGCACGACAGCCACGCGAAGTTGGCAGCGGAGGGTCTGCGCAGCGGGCGGCATGTGTTTGTCGAAAAGCCGCTGGCTTTGAGCCGAGATCAGTTGGCCGAAGTGGAGTCCGCCTATCGCGAGTCCTCAGCCAAGGGAAATAGCCCGATCATTCTGGTCGGATTCAACCGCCGATTTTCTCCCCATGTGCGGCACATGCGTAATTTGTTGCTGGAGAGTCATGGTCCCAAATCGCTGAACCTATTGATAAACGCGGGCGCCATACCTCCGGGCCATTGGACTCAGGATCCACTGGTTGGCGGAGGTCGGATACTCGGCGAAGCTTGCCATTTTATTGACTTGACTCGTTTTCTGGTGGGGGCACGGATCACTAGGGCGAGCGTGGTGGCGATGCATGGGAATAGTAGTGCTGCGGCAAGCCAGGATACCGCCCATATTTCTTTAGATTTTGCGGACGGATCGATCGCTTCGATTCAGTATTATGCCAATGGTCATCGGACCTTTGCCAAAGAGCGTATTGAGGTGTTTGTCGAGGGGCGAGTGTTGCAGCTGGACAATTTCCGTGTGTTGCGTGGATATGGCTGGCCGGGTTTTAGGAGTTTTCGCACCTGGCGGCAAGACAAAGGGCATGCGGTCTGCATCGAGGCTTTTCTGCAGGCAATCGAGACGGGTGGCGAGTCGCCGATACCGGCCGAAGAGATCTTCGAGGTGTCTCGCACAACCATAGAGTTGTCGGAAACTCTCAATGAGCGTGGCAGGTGACGTTCGGCTTAAGCCGTACTTGAAGTCACTGACGATCTACTTTGTAACGGCGCTGAGGATTGGCACCCGCAATGTGGTGCGGGTGGTGATTTATCGCGTTCTAAAACGCGTGGGCTATTACCGCTGGCGTCTCCCCGTGCACGATTCCGCCATGCTAGGTCTCGACCTAGCCTCTATTCCTATGCCGTCCCGCCCAACGATCGTCGATTTGTCCGCTGTGACCGAAGCGACACGACTACTGGCGGGAACGACAGATTATTTCTCTTGGCATCCTCGGACCGTCAGCAATCCACCCAATTGGTTCTTGAACCCGTTTTTGAACGTGAAACACCCGCAATCCTCGACCCACTGGAGCCGGATCCCGGACTTCGCCTCACATGTAGGAGACATCAAGGTCATCTGGGAGTTGTCTCGATTCATGTGGGCTCCCCTGTTTGTGCGCTCTTGGAGACTGAGTGGCGATCATCGCTTTTTGATGGCCTTTCAGCAGTGGATTGAGGACTGGTGGCAATCAAATCCTCCCAACACAGGGCCTAACTGGAAGTGTGGCCAGGAAACTTCCATTCGATTAATTAACACGCTGTTGGCTTTGCACTTGGCAGGGGCCGAACGCAACGCTGTAAGAGCCCTTGTTCCTTTCGTTGAAGCCCATTGCCGTCGCATCGCGTTGACGATGTTCTATGCAATCGGTCAAGACAACAATCACGGTACCAGCGAAGCTGCGGGCCTGTTTATAGGTGGGGGATGGCTCGCCAGAAATGCTGACGGAAACTCACAGCGACAAGGCAGGAAATGGCGCGAGGAGGGCAGGAAGCTACTGCAAGGCCTGGTCGACCATCTGGTGTTGGAGGATGGCACCTTCTCACAGCATTCCTTGACTTATCATCGCATGATGCTAGACACGTTGAGTCTTGCGGAAGCGTTTCGCCATCAATACAACGAGAGTCCATTCAGGTCAGCGTTCTACTCCAAAACCTGCGCCGCAGTACGGTGGTTCGGCGCGATGATCGAACTTTCCAGTGGCGATGGTCCTAATCTTGGCGGTAACGACGGCACATTGCCTTATCGTCTAGGTCCTGCCGACTACCGCGATTTCCGTCCCAGCCTCCAATTGTCTTCGGTGGTATTCCTTGGATCAAGAGCGCTAGCATGCGGTCCTTGGGACGAGCCCTTGCTGTGGCTGGGGCTCCGGGGAAAATTGCTGGAAAAACCATGGCTACTGGATCGAGCTAGCCACGTTTTTGAGAAGGGAGGTTATATCATTCTGTGCAGCGAATCTAACGCTGATGGCCGAGTATTGGTGCGGGCGCCTACCGCAAGATTCCGGCCGAACCAATCTGATTCGCTTCACATCGATCTGTGGTGGAAGGGGGAAAATATTCTCCGGGATGGGGGGACTTACTCTTATGCGCAGCGGGAAGGGATCGCTTTGACCCTTGCCAGCGTGGCCGGCCACAATACGGTGCAATTTGACGATCACGATCAGATGCCGCGGCTGGGCCGCTTTCTGTATGGCGCCTGGACAAAGGTCGCTGGGTCGCATGTGGTTATCAAGAATGCAGATGGCCAATCCTGGGCCGGAGGTTATTCCGATGAATGGGGGGGGTCTCACAAGCGGATCGTAACTCTTAAGGCAAACACTCTTTCAGTGACGGACCACGTTCATGGATTCAGGCGGAGGGCGGTTCTACGATGGCGCATGATTTCCGGGGATTGGTCCCTTAACGAAACAGGATGTACTTCATCCCATGCAACGATAAGGGTGGAAAGCGGCGCGTCGATTCTCCGCATGAGCCTCGAAAACGGCTGGGAATCGCGTCACTACCTGGAAAGCTCCGCCACGCCGGTTCTGGAGGTTGAAATAGGCGAAGCGCCGGCAGTGCTTACAACGATTATTACTTTGCCTTAGCAATGCGCATCTTATACTACCACCAGCATTTTTCGACTCCGAATGGATCTACTGGCACTCGTTCATACGAGATGGCCTGTGAACTGGTGGCGCGCGGGCATCAAGTTACCATTGTCTGCGGTGCATACGCAGGTGCGGATACGGGGATAACAGGACCCTACACAAAGGGCGCTCGTCGCGGCATAGTAGATAATATTGATGTAGTAGAGTTCGATCTTCCGTATTCAAACAGCCAAAGCTTTGCGCATCGTGGTCTCATATTCCTCAAATTTGCGAGGCGAAGTATCAGCCTTGCCTTAAGAGAGAAGTACGATGTTCTTTTTGCCACATCTACGCCGTTAACGGCCGGTATTCCTGGTATTGCGGCATCGTTATTACGGCGGAAGCCATTTGTATTTGAAGTGCGGGATTTGTGGCCCGACCTTCCTCGCGCGATGGGAGTAATCCGGAATCCAATGGTGCTTTGGATGATGCGTGCGTTGGAGTGGTGCACTTATCATTCGGCACGTGCGTGCATAGGCCTTTCGCCCGGGATGGTGGAGGGCATTATTAAACGCGGCATATCGCCAAACCAAGTATCGATGGTACCCAATGGCTGTGATCTCGCGATCTTTGGTCGCGAATGTAAAGCGACATGGCGCCCTGGCGAGGTGGCGCCCGATGATCTGATGGCCGTGTTCGCAGGCACGCATGGTGTAGCCAATGGGCTGTCAGCCATAGTTGATGTCGCAATCGAACTGAATCGGCGTGAACGCAGCGACATTAAGCTGCTCCTTGTCGGTGACGGGAAGTTGAAACCGGCACTAGTTGAGAGATCCAGAACTGAGGGGCTAAGCAACATAGTATTTCTGCCTCCCATTCCGAAGAATGCACTGGCGGACCTTATGAGTTCGACTGATGTTGGTCTAATGGTGCTGTCGAATGTGCCTGCCTTCTATTGCGGGACATCGCCCAATAAATTTTTCGACTACCTGGCAGCAGGTATTCCGGTCTTAAACAACTATCCAGGCTGGATTGCGGGAATCATTGAATCGAATGGGTGCGGCATTGTCGTTCCACCTGACAACGCTGTGGCCTTCGCTGACGCTTTGGAATGCCTTGCGGCCGATCGCGCTTCTGCCAAGGCGATGGGTGTTCGAGCGCGCGCGGTGGCAGAACGTGAGTTCGACAGGCGATTCCTTGCGGCAAAATTCGTTGAGATTCTTGAAGCGGTTTGGTTGGAAGAAGGATCGCGGGTTGTCTCGGCGCAGAGAGCTGCGAACATTAAGAATAGAAGGAAAAGACGTGCTGCGAAACGGGCGTTTGATTGTCTCATTGCTGGCTTGATTTTGGCGGTTACCTCGCCGCTACTCTTGGTATTGGCAACAGCCGTCGTGGTGAAACTCGGTCGCCCCGTGATCTTCGTGCAACGACGACCTGGGTTGAACGAGCGAATCTTCAGTTTCTATAAATTTCGTTCGATGACGGACAAGCGGGATGCGCGGGGGAATCTAATCCCCGATGATGAACGATTGACCACATTTGGAAAATGGCTCCGGGCAGCCAGCTTGGATGAGCTTCCTCAACTCTTCAATGTCTTGAAAGGGGATATGAGCATTGTGGGGCCCCGCCCATTGCTGGAGGAGTATCTTCCTTTGTACTCTCTGGACCAGTCGCGTCGTCACGAGATTAAGCCAGGCATAACCGGTTGGGCTCAGGTTAACGGTCGCAATAGTTTGTCCTGGGAGGAGAAGTTTGAACTGGATGCCTGGTATGTTGATCATCAGAGCTTCCTGCTGGATCTGAAGATAATCTGGATGACGTTGGTAAAGGTCTGGCGGTCTGAAGGCATCAATCAGCCCGGCCAAGCAACGATGGAAAGATTCGGCGGGAAGAATACGTCCCGTACTGGGCCGGAATAATCGAAGTGAGATCCTCTCGATGAGTAAGCTTGCAATTGATGGCGGAGCACCGGTCCGGTCAAACCCAGTGTACTCGTGGCCCTGCTTTGAGGACGACGAGATTGCGGCGGTGGAGCGCGTTCTCCGGAGCGGGAAAGTCAACTACTGGACCGGTGAGGAAGGGCGTCAATTCGAGAGCGAGTTTGCAGCTCACTGCCGGGTTTCGCATGCGGTCGCATTGTCAAATGGGACAGTCGCCCTCGAGTTTATTCTGCGAGCGCTCGGGATAGGTCCGGGCGACGAGGTTGTCGTAACCCCGCGTTCCTTTGTGGCCTCGGCCAGCGTAGTAGCTCTGGTGGGCGCGAAGCCAATCTTTGCCGAAGTCGATCCCGACTCACAAAATATTACGGCGCCTGCCATCGAAGCGATCCTTAGCCCGAGAACCCGGGCGATCATTCCGGTCCATCTGGCGGGTTGGCCATGTGATATGGACCCGATCATGGCTTTGGCGGACCGATACGGTTTGAAAGTCATCGAGGACTGTGCCCAGGCACATGGGGCCGTTTACAAAGGGCGCCCAGTCGGAAGCATCGGACATGCAGCGGCCTGGTCGTTCTGTCAGGACAAGATCATGACTACGGGAGGGGAAGGTGGGATGATCACCACCAACGACCCCGATATCTGGCGGCATGTGTGGGAATTCAAGGATCACGGAAAATCCTGGCATGCGGTCTATGAACGGGAACACCCGGTCGGCTTCAAGTGGCTACACGAGTCTATCGGCACGAACGGCCGCATGACGGAAATGCAGGCAGCAATCGGCAGGATTCAGTTAAGAAAGCTTTCGTACTGGCACCGCAAGCGTGAAGAGAATGCGCTGCGGCTTTGCAGTCGTTTAAGTGTTCTGCAGGGTTTGCGCGTGCCCATGCCCGGGAAAGAATTGGTGCATGCGTGGTACAAGTTTCTTGTTTTTCTGCGCCAGGAATATTTGAAACCCGGCTGGACCAGAGATCGGATCGTCGAGGCTGTTGCGGCGGAAGGGATTCCCGCATACAGCGGATTCTGCCCGGAAATTTACCTCGAAAAAGCATTCCAGACTTCGGAGCTGTCGTCATCGAGTAGACTGCCGATCGCGAAGCTCCTTGGCGAAACCAGTCTGATGTTTCTGATACACCCGACTCTCTCAGACGAAGAGATCGACGATACTGCCGCCGCAATTGAGAAAGTAATGGCAGTGGCTACGAAGGCGAAAACTTCCTTCGCTGCCTGAGCGGGCTCCAGTCATCTACAAGTAGGGTTCGCCAGCGGTTCTTTGTCTGAAGGTGCGGGCAGGAACGCCGATGACTATGGAAAAATCCGCTACGTCCTTTACGACTACCGCGCCGGCCCCAACGATGGAATGCGTTCCGATGGTGATGCCGTGAATGACGGACGCGCCGAGAGACACTACCGAATAATCGTTAACCCGGACGTTTCCCCCTGTCAAAGCTCCAGGAGCCAGGGAGGCAAAGTCTCCGATTTGATTGTCGTGATCGATCGAAGCCCGGGTATTCACGATGCAATGTCTGCCAATTCGCGATCCCGGATTGACAACTGCGCCCGCCATGACGACCGTCCCTTCGCCGACAATGCTGCTGGGGGCAATAGTTGCCCGAGGGTGGACCAGCCTTGCGAATCGTATCCGAGGCACCGCGACAGTCAGGGACTCGACTATCCGCGCACGAGAAAAATTGTCGCCAATCGCCACGATGTACTCATAGCTTTCGGGGCTATGGTTGAGCATGCGGATGCTCTTAATGACGGGTACGGCGTCGACTGAATCGGCCGGCTTGTCCTCGTCCACCAGGGCGGCGACCGGGTATGACAATAACTGGGCAATGTCCAAAACAACGCGGGCATGTCCTCCCGCGCCAATAATAACAAGTGGACTTCTGTCTGTACTGGCCATGATAGAGAACGCCGGACGGCAGCATTGTCCGGATAGCGAATAATCCAACATAGGTTACCGACTTTCCGGTTACCGCGCTTCTTCGGGTGTCGCGGCATGAGGTGGCCGTTCATGATTCTGATGATCCAGGTTGTAACGCCCCAGGGGGGGCGGCCTTCTGGCAGACCGTAGTAGGTAGGTTCAAGCCCTACCATTACACTCCCGGTATCATGGAACGCATTCCGGCCAGAGCTTCGTCCGTCATATTTGCTTGCAATTCAAGCGAAAGTGGCCGCAGAATGAACCCTTGGATGAGTGATCCGGGCGCCAAGAAAAACAAGAACAGAAGATCAAATCAAAGTTCAGCCGCCACGGGCAGCATCTGCCAAGGCATCGACCGGAGGCTTTTAAGGGGGATTTAAAAGTGGGAGGCGTGCTTCAGGCGCTACTGCGCGGACCGCGGGGGGGGCGTGTCGGCCTCTACATGTTGATCGACGCGGCACTTGCCGCAGTCGCGGTATTTCTGGCATTCGTTCTTCGGTTGGAATCCCGATGGAGTGAATTCCTGACGCAGGTGCCGTGGCTCTACGGCGCCACGATCCTCGCAACAATTACCGCCTTCTGGAGTTTCGGCCTTTACCGATCTCCTGTCCGCTTTGCCACCAGTGCGATCATCTACAGGGTTTTCCAGGCTGGGACTGTCGCCTCGGCGCTCATCATGACGAGCGTATATCTCATTCACGATGGCGTTGTGCCCCGTGGCGCCATGGTCATTTTATGGGGTCTGCTGATCGCGTTGCCCGGCGCTGCCCGGATGATGGCCCGCGACATGCTGCGCTGGTATGGGGTTTCCGGAAGCCGGGTACCGATTGCGATTTACGGGGCCGGGTCGGCGGGGCACCAACTTGCGACCGCGCTACGCCACGGTTCGGAGTTTCGAACGGTCGCCTTCATCGATGACGCCCGGCAGAAACATGGGCAGACCGTAGGAGGTATTCCCGTTCATACGTCGGAAGATCTGGGTGGGTTGATCGAACAAAAGGGCGTCAAGGAAGTCCTTCTGGCAGTGCCCGCAGCCTCGCGTGGACGCCGCCGCGAGATAGTCGACATGCTCACGCGTTACCCGGTAGTCGTTCGCGTAGTCCCGTCCGTCGAGGACATCGCATCCGGGCGCAAGAAAGTCGAAGAGCTTCGCCGAATCGAAATCGAAGACATCCTGGGCCGTGAATCCGTGGCCGCGATGCCCCGGTTGGTGGCGCGTGCGGTACATGGCCGGAATGTGCTGGTGACCGGAGCGGGTGGGTCAATCGGTTCGGAGCTATGCCGCGAGATCTTGAGGCAGCAGCCCAGGCGGCTGGTTCTGGTGGAAAATTCCGAGTTCGCGCTCTATTCCGTCTCGAACGAACTTGAAGAGCTGAGGGCGGCCTCCGGAAAGAACACGGAACTGATCGCGATCCTGGCCAACGTTTGCGACCAGGACCGAATCCTGCGGGCGATGAAGTCTTGGGAAATCGAGGACGTCTTCCACGCGGCGGCGTACAAGCATGTGCCGATCGTAGAGCAGAATGTTGTTGAAGGCATCCGTAACAACGTGTTCGGCACCCTGAGTTGCGCACTGGCGGCGCAGGAAGCAGACGTCGAGTCCTTCGTGCTGGTGTCTACGGACAAGGCTGTTCGCCCCACCAACGTGATGGGGGCGAGCAAGCGTCTTGCCGAGATGATCCTGCAGGCGCTGGCCGAGTACGAAGACAAGCCAAAGTATTGCATGGTCCGGTTCGGTAACGTGCTCGCATCGAGCGGATCGGTGGTTCCCCGATTTAGCGAGCAGATTGCAAAGGGCGGGCCAGTCACCGTCACCCATCTCGATGTGACCCGCTACTTCATGACCATTCCTGAGGCCGCAAGCCTGGTCGTTCAAGCCAGCGCAATGGCAAGCCGCGGGGATGTTTTCGTGCTCGACATGGGCCAACCGGTCCGTATTGCCGAACTTGCCGAGCGCATGGTCCATCTTGCCGGATTACGCGTTCGGAGCAAGGAACAGCCGTACGGAGATATCGAGATCGTTTACACTGGTATGCGGCCGGGGGAAAAGATGCACGAGGAATTGCTGATCGGGGCTGACGTCGTGGGAACAGAGCATCCGATGATCATGCGTGCCAGGGAAGAAAAGCTGGAGTGGACGCAAATGCAGCCCTTGCTTGCCAAACTGGAAACGGCCTGCGACAGTCACGATACCGGTAGCGTCATTCGTATCCTCAGCGAAGTCGTCTCCGGCTATACCCCCAATACGAGGTCGTTGGACGGGGCCGCGCCCATCCCGGAACGTCTACGCGCCATTCAGGGCGGATTGGTCGAAGAAAGCAGGAGCGAAGTAGTTCTACAAGCCGCATCCTGAGAATCTGACTAAACTTTGCTGCATCAGTAGAATCGACGTTTTTTAGCGGTTCTTCCATGAAAGTCCTCGTTACTGGCGCTGCAGGTTTCATCGGTTCGCATGTTGCGTCGCGCTTGCTCGATCGTGGCTGGGAAGTCGTCGGCCTCGATAATCTCAATACCTACTACGACTTGCGTCTTAAGGAAGCCAGGCTCGCGCGCTTGCAGCGGTCGAACTGTTTTTCCTTCCAGAAAATCAGCATTGAAGACGCGGATGCGATATCCCTGCTGTTCAAGGAAGCAAAGCCCAAACGCGTAGTTCACCTCGCGGCCCAGGCGGGTGTTCGCTATTCGATCGAGCATCCCG
>Ga0163147_10003323_pt1 | contig 21704 bp, 42 predicted proteins | sample OliLakLV19MP6G1_FD_148597 | JGI IMG/M metagenome (GOLD analysis project Ga0163147, IMG submission 148597) | Freshwater microbial mat bacterial communities from Lake Vanda, McMurdo Dry Valleys, Antarctica- Oligotrophic Lake LV.19.MP6.G1 | ecosystem: Environmental > Aquatic > Freshwater > Lake >...
CCATTATGTCAAGGGGTGAGGGTGAGAGGGCGAGAGGGTGAGGGTGAGAGGGCGAGAGGGTGAGGGTGAGAGGGCAAGGGCGACCTGAGGGCGAGAGGGTGAGAGAGTGGCCATACGTTATGGGCATATGCGATTCCGTTATTAGAACTGACGTTCTATTTGACATAACGTACTTGACATGCCGTTATGGCATATCGGAACGGATGTTCGAATGTTTCACGTGAAACATTTCCTGGCTTAAATCGGAACGGATGTTCGAATGTTTCACGTGAAACATTTCCTGGCTTAAATCGGAAAAACCGTTTCAAATGATTAACTCGAAAAAACCGCGAAAAGTGCCCCTCGCGCGGCGCGCGACCGTATATATGCTTTTATATGAAATCTGCGGAAAATCCGGTGGGTTGCGGCGCGCCGTCGCGCGACGGCGACGCGAGTGAAAAAAATACCCCACGCGGCGACGGGGCCACGCAGGGTAAATTTAAGTGCGTTTTATTTAAGTTAAGTCGTTTGTTCTGCTGGGCGTCAATACGTGTCAGTCTTGATATTGGCGCGGTTACTTTACTCTCAATCTTTGGCGTCTGTCTCGACTTGAATTTTGGTGACGAGTGCTACACGCTCTACTGTAGTATCCGCTAACGCATTCCGTCGATGTGGATTACCTTGAAATTCTCAATGCGGCCACGCGGTTCGATGCATTCGCGGAGCAGGAGACGAGCGGCACGTAAGCGTGAATCGCACCAGTCGCGGCGATAGTGTCGGCCTTGATCAGCACACCAATACCGTGCACCGAACGACGTTGGACTGCCCGGCATCCTGTAGGTTTCGATGGTCACTTTCATCTGTTTGTCCCTCATTTCCTTGATGATGTCATCATAGCATGGGGATCGATTTGGGTCAAGCAAAGTGTTCGGCATTCGAACCAATATGTTCTGCTTTTTACTCTCGTCATTATTTTCTTGCGTGTTTATGCATAATACACTGTAAACATGCCCTGAATAGCGCCAGGAACAGAATCTAGTGGCATAGCGGCGAAAAAGCTAGTATAATAGCTCTTTGCTAAAAACAGGCTCAGAATCGAATCCTACAGCATCTGAATGATCTGATGTTTCAAAATTCAGATTTTAAATTCTAAAATACAAATTTAATTTCTCAAATCTGAATCTTGAAACTTGAAACCTGAATTTAGGTTTTAGTACTTAGAATCCTTGTTCCTCACCAAGAACCAAGAGATGGCGTTTCTTTTTCTTACTTTGGTGATACCATTGTATCGCGATTTGGGATTTGGGTCAAGCGCCGCCCACGCTTGACATAACGCTACCAGCGAACTAACGGAGTTGCCACCCAAGCGCGTACTCTGTGATGCAATCATAGCATGGGAGTCGATTTGGGTCAACTCCCTGCTAGTCGTCCTGTCGATTGTCACGTGGCACGAATTCCCTGTATGCCTCTTCGGTGTCGTATTCAATCTGGGTGACGTTGAGAGCGTCCCTGTAGCGTTCTACCAGTTTCTCGCCGTTCATATGCATCTCGAAAATTTCGGTCACCTTGTACTCAGTGCCGTTGACAGTTTCCAGTCGAGTACGCTTTACGCTGTCTTGCAATCTTTGTTCCTCAATTCCTTGTGATGCTATCATAGCATGGGGATCGATTTGGGTCAAGGGGAATCGCCTACCACTTTTCACCTTGCCGTCGCATCCCAAAATGCAGATTTGGGAATCGAACGCACTGCAGCATTGCGATCCCGCCTCGGATTTGAAATTTCAGTCCACCTTTGCATTGGCCACAATATGGAAATTCCGTGTGCAGGCTTTGCATCAGGGCCTGATCCTCATCCAACATATGCATAATGCCAGCCATCGGTTCCCTCACTTCCTTTGTGATGCTATCATAGCATGGGAGGCGATTTGTGTCAAACGCCGCTCTCGCGTGACATAAGGTTAGGTGCTGGCCTCTTCAAGGAATGTAGCTGGCGTGGGGTCGTTGCCATCATAGCAAAGTTGGCACTGGTATCCGGCGATCTGGTCGTCGTCGCGATACGTTAGTGGGTAACGCTCGCCAGCAATGCGGCGCTCACACTTTAAGCAATGGGTTCTGAGGGATTCGGGGGTCATGGGTCACGTCCTTCACTTGCTGATGCAATCATAGCACGTCGGGGGATTTGGGTCAAGGGGAGTCGTAAACGCGGCTCGGTAGGCACGAGCCTCGCGATCCCAGTCGTCGTCGATTTCCTCTTCATCGTCACGCCAGTCATCCGCGCCGTTGTGTTGCGCCTTATAGATTTCTTCATGATCTGTGTGATTTGCCCATCCGTAAGCCATGGCGGTTTCTCACTTCCAAAGTTTAACTCTGTGATGCAATCATAGCACGTCGGGGGATTTGGGTCAAGCGTCGTCGTCGGCGTGCTCTTACGATTTGGGTCAAACGCCGCTCTCGCGTGACATAAGGTTAGGGCATGGGTCACGTCCTTCACTTGCTGATGCAATCATAGCACGTCGGGGGATTTGTGTCAAGTCCCTTAGATGAGAGTCTTGGCGTAAATCACCATCTTGTCGAACATATCTTCAGGGAAGATCATAACACCAACGATTTCGTCGGCGTCCGTGTCGCGGAGGCTGACGTGGTAAGCTTTGGTGGCAAGGTTCTGGCGGATTTCCGCAGCCACGGAGTAAAGATCGGATTTCAGAACTGAGATGAGTTCGTAAACAGCATTGGGCATGGGTCACGTCCTTCACTTGCTGATGTAATCATAGCACGTCGGGGGATTTGTGTCAACTCCCGCTCAATTCTGGAGGAAGCACTTTCGCACGATAGTGGCTTGCCAATACCCGCCCGCATCATAGGAAGGGGATTTTACCCATTCTACTTCGAATTGTGCGGCGCAATCGTCGCAAAGCAGGGTAGGGGTCAGGGTGTTACATTCAAGGCAGAATCCGAATTCCATTGCGTTTCTCACTTCCTGATGTAATCTTAGCACGTCGGGGGATTTGTGTCAACTCCCGCTCAATTCTAGGATGTGCTTGCCGGGCACATATATTCGTGATAATCTTGTCCACAATCGGGGCACGATTCGTCGAATTGTGCGGCGCAATCGTCGCAAAGCAGGGTAGGGGTCAGGGTGTTACATTCAAGGCAGAATCCGAATTCCATTGCGTTTCTCACTTCCTGATGTAATCTTAGCACGTCGGGGGATTTGTGTCAACTCCCGCTCAATTCTAGGATGTGCTTGCCGGGCACATATATTCGTGATAATCTTGTCCACAATCGGGGCACGATTCGTCGAATTGTGCGGCGCAATCGTCGCAAAGCAGGGTAGGGGTCAGGGTGTTACATTCAAGGCAGAATCCGAATTCCATTGCGTTTCTCACTTCCTGATGTAATCTTAGCACGTCGGGGGATTTGTGTCAAGGGGAGTCGTCGAACATCCCCTCAGCACACTATGTGATTTGTGTCAACGAGACATCGCGAATTCGTGTTGCCGATCTCGCAATTCGTCAAGGTTGTCATTCTCTTCACACTGCTCACAATTGTCGCACTGCTCACAATCGCCGCAGAACTGACAATCGTGGTAATGTCCGCCTTGGGCTTCCCAGTCCTCTTCAGCGCGGAGTCGGTTGCCTTCGTCGCGGTCATCTTCGTTGTAGCTCATGTGGTTCTCCTTCACTTCCTGATGTAATCTTAGCACGTCGGGGGATTTGTGTCAACTCGATGATTTGCCTACCACACTTTGGGATTTGTGTCAAGCGCCACTCTCGCTTGACCAATATATAGCACGGGAGTCGATTTGTGTCAACTCCCGCTTTAGTGCCGACGCTATTTCGTACCAGTCTACCACGCGAAGCGCGCTTAGTAGTAGATCCGAATAGATCCCACTAGAAAGGTGTGGCATACTTTCATAATGGTGTTGTTCTAGCCTGGAGGTCAGATCGTATACGCTATCGCACATTCGCGCAGTCTCTGACCAATACTCCTGGCTACCCCGGTCGTTGTCGATCCATAGTTTCGCCGCCCAAGTTTCGTAGTTTGTCCACCCATTGTACTTGTTGGCATTCGGGGATTCGGGGGTCATTTGGGTCACGTCCTTCACTTGCTGATGTAATCTTAGCACGTCGGGGGATTTGTGTCAAGCGGCGGGCTGGCAATCGTTGCAGCCTGTGTCCTTGAATAAACCGTAATAGAACAGCACCGCTTGACTTCTACAATGTAGCACGTCGGGGGATTTGTGTCAACTACCCTTGTGGTCGATGTCCCATGTTTTCGCAGCATCCCGCAGATCCCGTGTGGTAAGCAATCCAGCCGCTACCATTTCCAATGCCGCAGCCATCGCCCAGTGTCGAGCATCATCAGGATTATCCCGATTATCGAATGCCCAGTTTACATCGTTGATCGTATGTGTGTGCTCGATAGGGCGGTTAAGAACAGCCATTTGTTTCCCTCAATTCCTTCTGATGCTATCATAGCATCGGGGGCGATTTGTGTCAACTACCCTACCCTTGTCCAAGACCAGGGCATGGGTCACGTCCTTCACTTGCTGATGTAATCTTAGCACGTCGGGGGATTTGTGAAAATTGCTTTTCTCACTTCCTGATGTAATCTTAGCACGTCGGGGGATTTGTGTCAAGCGGCGGGCTGGCAATCGTTGCAGCCTGTGTCCTTGAATAAACCGTAATAGAACAGCACCGCTTGACTTCTACAATGTAGCACGTCGGGGGATTTGTGTCAAGCGCCGCTCTCGCTTGACATTATTAGATACGAATCAATGCATCCTGAGCGTAGTCCACGGCTTCATCAGACGTGGTAAACGTGCGGCTGAAGTAAAGATCCTCTCCCTTGAACGTGTCGGCCTGATAGATTCCATCAGGCCGTAGGTGAACGTTGACCGAGTAACCAGCGTCGTATTCGATAGTCATGTTCGTGAGTGTTCGTTTCATGTCTTTCACTTCCTGATGTAATCTTAGCACGTCGGGGGATTTGTGTCAAGCGCCGCTCTCGCTTGACATAATGCTACCCGTGAAGAAGCGAATACTTTCGCAATCTTTCGCGAGATTCTTCCAATCGCTCGGAGGCGAGTTTCGCGCGAAATTCCGCAGCAAACAAGTCACGGCGAGCATCTTCGTCACGCTCTTCGTGAATTTTAATCTCTGCGCGTAGTTCACGCTCGCCATTTTGTTCTGATACCGATTGCATTTCTTGTCTCCCTCTCACTTCCTGATGTAATCTTAGCACGTCGGGGGATTTGTGTCAAATCATCGATTTGACTACCACACTTTGGGATTTGGGTCAAGGAAGGTCTGACTTCTATTTATACCAGACTGTACCGGCGTCGTCCCGCCACTCATTCCCTAACCCCAACGCTACTAAGCGGATCGGGACTGTGTTAGTTCTGTGGCGATGTCCGTTGTAGCTTCCTTAACTTCTACAATATAGCACGTCGGGGAATTTGTGTCAACTCCCGTTCTGTGCTGCCAAAATTGCTTTTCTCACTTCCTGATGTAATCTTAGCACGTCGGGGGATTTGTGTCAAGCGGCGGGCTGGCAATCGTTGCAGCCTGTGTCCTTGAATAAACCGTAATAGAACAGCGCCGCTTGACTTCTACAATGTAGCACGTCGGGGGATTTGTGTCAAGCGCCGCTCTCGCTTGACATAATGTTAGATTAGGCTCAAGGCCACGAGCCACGATGGTTGATCATGCGAACACGTTCCATCGGGTTCGATGCCACTACAGCCGTCTATGGCGCGTGCCACGCCGTCCATCATCCACCTTTCTAGGGTAGCATAGGTCGGCTGTTTTCCCTTCACGTTGGCGATTATGGCATCAGGGTAAGACGCCTGATATCTTTCAAGCGTAACGCCATCCCTGAGAGTCTTAAGACCGCGAGCTTCGCTGTAAACCTGGAGTGCCATGTCTTTCACTTCCTGATGTAATCTTAGCACGTCGGGGGATTTGTGTCAAGCGCCGCTCTCGCTTGACATAATGCTACCCGTGAAGAAGCGAATACTTTCGCAATCTTTCGCGAGATTCTTCCAATCGCTCGGAGGCGAGTTTCGCGCGAAATTCCGCAGCAAACAAGTCACGGCGAGCATCTTCGTCACGCCTAACCTGCTTTGCGACGATTGCGTCGCACAATTCGACGAATCGCTCTTCATGAATTTTAATCTCTGCGCGTAGTTCACGCTCGCCATTTTGTTCTGATACCGATTGCATTTCTTGTCACTTCCTGATGTAATCTTAGCACGTCGGGGGATTTGTGTCAACTCGATGATTTGACTACCACACTTTGGGATTTGTGTCAAGTTCAGTGTTTCACGTGAAACATTCGCCCGCGTCTAGCACACTTTGGGATTTGTGTCAAGTCGAACATTTGTTCTAAACGTTATGTCAAGTCGGGATTACTGTCAACTTCTCGCGCGCGCGTGAGTATATATGCGTATATAAAAATCATGGGAAAATTCATACGAATTTTGGCGCGGACGCTGGCGCGAGTAAAAAAAATACCCCGCGCGGCGGACCACGAAGGGTAAAATTTAAGTGTGCTTTATTTTTAAGTTTGAACACTTTATGCTAGTAGGCTAGACCAGCTTTGGTCAACACACTAGCATATCTGTTCAATACGTTACCAGCATAGAGAAGTTGATCGATTGTCATCTCACCACGTACCAAATAATCGGAGTATTCCGCGTCAGGCCATGAAGGATTCGTATCCACACCACCACACACGGGCGAGTGCATGTACTGCCATGCAGCCGGTAGATTCTCACCGTCGGGATAGAGTACGTCGTGATAGATTACGTCGGCAATGGCGAACATGTGTGACATTGTAGTACCCCATGGATCATTGTCACCGTATTCCATTCGTACCATTGACATTGCTTCTTTTTTCTCTGTGACTGTCAATACCATTTTGTGTTCCTTGGTTTTTCTTGGATGTGCTTAGTATAGCATCGTTCGACATTTGAGTCAAGCAAAGGGGTATGTTATGTCTCTTCTTTGCCTTTTCTGCGTTGTTTTCTTGAGTGAAGCAAATAGCTAGCTACTACGGTAGCGTTTTTGATTGTTATACGCTTAAAGAATCGAATCCTACTGTGCCTGGGGGCATGTTTAGAGTGCTTAAAAATAGGCTTAGAATCGAATCCTACAGTGTCTGAATGATCTGGATGTTTCAAAATTCAAATTTTAAATTCTAAAACGCAAATTCAATTTCTCAAATCTGAATTCTAAAATTTGAAATTTGAATCTCTACTACTGTCGAAAAGCCCGAAGCCCAATAGCAGACTAGCGATCCCTAAGGACTCGCCCAGAATCGTCTACGTCGCCAGTCGCAATCTTTGCGGTGTTCATCGGAATGGAAAGTCGGTTCGTTTGTTTCCTTGCCACAATACATACAAGTTACCCTGTTTTTTCCTTCACTTCCTGATGTTAATCTTAGCACGAGAGTCATCAATGAAAGGGTGGATGGTTTCGAATTCACGATACCATTCTGGGATTTTACCCATTCTACTTTGAATCTGGCGGCGCAATCGTCGCAAAGCAGGTTAGGAGTCAGGGTGTTACATTCAATGCAGAATCCGAATTCCATTGCTCTTCCTGATGTTAATCTTAGCACGAGAGTCATCAATGAAAGGGTGGATGGTTTCGAATTCACGATACCATTCTGGGATTCCACCCATTCTACTTCTAATCTGGCGGCGCAATCGTCGCAAAGCAGGTTAGGAGTCAGGGTGTTACATTCAATGCAGAATCCGAATTCCATTGCTTTTCTCACTTCCTGATGTAATCTTAGCACGAGAGTCGATTTGTGTCAACCTATCCCCAAAGTTGCGGAGGAGTGACGGGATGATCAACATTGCCCGCTAGGATATTCCAAACTATGGAACCCGTACGTCCGTTGCCATCAATGAAAGGGTGGATGGTTTCGAATTCACGATACCATTCTAGGGCGTCTACGTTGGCGTTGGCGAGACTTTCCATGGCGCGCGGGATATTGCTAGGATCAACTCCCTTGTCCCCACTGGCGAACATTCTGGTAACTTTGGCATACTCCGCTGAAGACGGTTTGCCTAACACCAAACCAGCAATAAACTTGATAGTCTCGGTGTGAGTCACGGAAGGAAAACTCTTTGCATGATCCCATGCACGCAACATGTAAGGAACGAACTCTGGTCCATCCCCCTGTCGCTTAACTTCTTCTGATGCCCAGATAACTTCGTGCAGGGTGAACATTTGTTCTCTCATTTCTGTAACTTAAGTATGGCATACTTAAGTATTTGTGTCAAGCGCCACACATTCCCTTCGTTGTTTCCATGTATTCTTTCACCGCTTCTTGCATTGCATCGTTTTTCATGTTCTTGGAATTCTCCAGAGTAATCTTCCCCCAGCATAAACTTGTCAGCATTTTGGCAACTTCTTTTGCCGCCCATACCGTGGCATATCTTCCCGGGAGTTTTAAGCCAGTTACTTCGTGAGTGATTATCCACTTGCCGGATTCCTTTCCGGTAGTGTATTCTCGGTGAATAAAGAATTGATTAATCCTGTATCCACTGACTTTTACTTGGGCGGTTCCGTTGCTAGTTCCTGTAAGAATCTTTGCGGTTTGCATCTTAGAAATTCCTCTGGATATGCGTATCTATCAATCTTCCAGCTCCAACTGATGTGGCTGACTCATCTTCCCATCCACAAGTATCGCAACGTACCAAGAAGGAGCGCCTCGACCACCGGACAGGACTACCGGCCTCGTGGATTTTGTTCTTACCCTTTCGGGCGGTTCCGTTGCTAGTTCCTGTGAGAATCTTTGCGGTTTGCATCTTATTTTGCATCAAGGAATTCTCGAATTGCCTTGTAGGTGTGAGGAATGCTAAAGTACTTGCAAGCATTCTTTACAGCTTTTCCGTCCTTATTGGCCGTTCCATTATCAAGGGAAAGCGTCATGCTGCGTGCGAGCGATGCTGGCGTAGTGATAGTGGCTGGATACATGTATTCGGGATCTTCTCGAAAGAGGCGAGTGTACTCTTCTTTCAAGTATTCGTAGAATGAATCTAGGTTTATTTGTGTGGCTTCCATTAGTTTTCTCCGCATCGCCCCGCGTGTCCGGGGTCGATAGATGAACCCTACCAGCATTATGATGCTACAGCCTCAAAATTCATTTCATTAGCGCAATATGTCACCATATTTTGTGATGTATACTCGCCTAAATATGGATCATGAGCTGTTATTGCGATGGTAAGATCCCATGATTTAAGAATGCGATTCCATCGGCGATTGCGTTCAATAAATCGTGCGCCATGTTCAAATTTTACGGGCGATCCATATTTTGGCCAAAGGATAATGGTATTTATGGGCGTAAGAATCGGATATACAGTATGGACATCGTAGGCGTTCATTTGACTTTCTCCGCATCGCCCCGCGTGCTCCGGGGTCGATGTGATGACTCTAATTGATGTGGTCGACTCATCTTCCCATCACGCTATTTGATGGACTTTAATATCCCGGCTCATCTGAAAGAATCCATAAAATAGCCTTATGGGGATCTTCTAGTTTCCAAGAGATAATAGGCATAAGGGATTGAATACCAATTCCCCTACGCGGAAGCCAATGCCCAACAGAGCGTTCCTGAATAGCTCCTATCTCTTTTCCTTCACGCATTAAAGTAATGTTCTGATGGCCGTTTACATACGTTGTTTCATATGTAATTCCAGTAGTTATAACATCCCCTGTTGGCATCATCCCGTTTTCTCCGCATCGCCCCGCGTGTCCGTGGTCGATCGGACGGTTCCGTGCGTATCTATCATCTCTTACCTCGCTGTAGCTATCTTAGCCTAGAACTCGATTTGTGTCAAGGTTACATCGAAGTCTCGATCATTTGTAAGCGCCACCCATCGCTCTTTGCCTTGAATATCGTTATTCGGTCGAATAAAGATCCAAGGGCCACTCTTTGGGGAAAAGCTAACGGACTCCCTTTGATCAAGGATAATCCAAGAAACAGGACTATCGGCCTCGTGGATTTTGTTCTTACCCTTTCGGGTTTTGCCATTGAGTAAAATTCGCATTTCTTACCTCGCTGTAGCTATCTTAGCGTGTTTGACTATTTGCGTCAAGCATTCTTTTAGTCTTTACACGCATTTTGTCACAATCGCAGATATCTGTTCGCTGTCGAACATTGTCAGCTTGATTCACAAGAATTTGCTGAGCGATGAATACGTTGGGATCTCTCGTTCCAATGATTCGCATTTTTTGTCTCCCTCAACCTTGTGACTTAAGTATGCCATACTTAAGTATTTGCGTCAAGAGGGTAGGGCGTCGGCGACGCGGCGCATTACTTCACTCTGATAGTCACGAAGTAATGATGGTCACAATCATCATCTTCTGCACATTCACAAAGAAATACGTATTTCTTTGAGTATGCAGAAATATCGATCGTACTGGTATCGTAGCCTTGACATGCAAGCTGCTCACAGGCATCCTCTGCCGCTTCATGCTTACTCTGCCCAATACCTGTGGCAATGTCGTCAAAGTCCGTATAAGTCAGGCCAGCGCCGTGCCAGTATTGGCTGCTATCCCAGCATATTTCGATGTCGTACTCTGTAATTTCCATCGCGGGGGTCATGGGTCACGTCCTTCACTTGTCTGATGCTATCATAGCATCAGACAGGATTTGTGTCAAGCGAACATGAGCGCTATCTCCCGTGCATTCTCCACCCTGATACACGTCCCGCATACCAGCGATTGATCCGGCGACCAGTTCGCACCATTCGCCCGAATTGTTCGCCCGCATATCGCGCGATACGTAGGCGCATCGTATCGATCGTCGTCATCTACCAGGTGTGTTGCACGCTCGCCATATAGGGATTGTGAAACGGGAACTAAATTCGTTATCATTGTTTGGGGTTCTCCTTCACTTCCTGATGTAATCTTAGCACGTCGGGGGATTTGTGTCAACTCGATGATTTGACTACCACACTTTGGGATTTGTGTCAAATCGATCCCTTCACTTCCTTTGTGATGCTATCATAGCACGCTGATGCGAATCTTTGGAATGTTATCGCGTAGCAATTTCCGTAACTCCTGCATCACAAAGATCATAAACAATCTGTTGAACTGTATCACTATCTACAAATCCCGCCACACTGACACAACTGTGTTCATAATGCGGTTCAAATTTACTTACCCACTCAAAAGGCAAATCATGTGGACATATTTTCGAGATTCCAACGTCGTCGGTGGGGGTTCTCCATATTGCTACTTCAAACTTAGTGTACGATTCTAGCGATAAACCCTGTCACTTTTGGTTCGCAATAATGATATTCACTAGCCTGAACACTTACCGTATGATTACCAGCACGAAAATTATTGAATCCCAACACATGAAAATTATTGAATCCCAAACTTTCTATCCGTGGCGTCATATGATCCCGAAATCCAATTGCCATTATATCCCCCTCGATGCTGCATATTCACGCTTTTGATCATTAAACATATTTTGCCATTCACCTTCCGCGCACTCTTCGCAATTGCCGCAGTTTTCACATTTACAGCAATTGCAATTGTTACAATCTGATTGACAGTATTCAGTGTGTTGCATGTGATAATGTCCGCCCATATTTTCCCACGCCTCTTCGGCGTTTAGTCTTTTTCCTTCTTCGCGGTCATCGTCGTAGCTCATTTTTGTCTGGCACACCATAGGTCGTGTAAGCTGATGAATGGTATTTCACTGCCCATGTCGTTGGTCGATTTGGGTCAAGCCACTTTTACTCACAGTAGCAACGGTAGGGTTGCCCGCCCTCGTAATGAGTTGCCACTACGATAGCAGCGGGATAACCACTACGGACGTAAACTACCTGAGAATCTTCTGCATTCTGAAGATTGCCCTCTTCTGAATAATTCACGGCGATCCTTTGTGAGTTCGGAATCCAGACTCCGAAACCATGATTAGTTGCCATTGCTTTTCTCACTTCCTGATGTAATCTTAGCACGTCGGGGGATTTGTGTCAACTGCCCTCACTTCCTGATGTCATCATAGCATGGGGATCGATTTGGGTCAAGGTGGGTAGTTCGACGTTGCATTCTTGGCAGCCCGACCTTCATGAGCCTATTTCAGCCTGATATGGTCGCCGAACATCCCCGGTCAAACCCGTGGTCTAACTTCACGTAGCCACAACTTGACTTCTACAATATAGCACGGGAGTAGATTTGGGTCAAGGAAGGTCTGACTTTCTCACTTCCTCGGGAGGCCGAGTGTGTTATGCGCGCCAGGACCGATACTCACACTTGTCACACTCTGGAATGACCCCGTACCCACTGCCGTAATTGTAATCCGTGATTAGGACGCCGCATCGCCCGCAGGCGCAGCCGAGCGCTGCCGAGCGGAGCGCCGCGCTTAGGCGATCTTCGTATGATTCTCGGCTCTCGAACCGAGCTTCAAGTGAGCGCCGTACCTTCGACGGGTCGAATATGCGGGAAGCGATCGTAAGCATGGTGGGTGTCTCCCTTACCAGTGTCGGCGTTTCCCGACCACCTGATGTACTAAGTATAGAGTACGTTCCTTCACTTGCTGATGCAATCATATCACGCCGGAGGATTTGGGTCAAGTGATGCTTATGATACCGTCCAATTGCCAGTAGCAAGTAGCATTTTAGCCTCGGCCTTCGTGCGTGCCGTGTAGCGATATCCAGCAGCATAGCCTATCTCGTCCTGCTGAATGGTGAGTACGTCATAACTCTCACCATTAAGATCGCGAAACTCTATCGTTACGGGTCCAGCTTCACGAACGATATGGGTTCGAGTGACGATGAGAGGGTAGGGCATTTCTTTCACTTCCTGATGTAATCTTAGCACGTCGGGGGATTTGTGTCAACTGCCCTTGTGGTCGATGTCCCATGTTTTCGCAGCATCCCGCAGATCCCGTGTGGTAAGCAATCCAGCCGCTACCATTTCCAATGCCGCAGCCATCGCCCAGTGTCGAGCATCATCAGGATTATCCCGATTATCGAATGCCAGATTTACGTTTCGCATCGTATGCGTGTGCTCGATAGGACGGTTAAGAACAAGCATTTTGTTTCCCTCATTTCCTTGATGTAATCATAGCACGCTGGGCTATTTGTGTCAACTACCCTACCCTTGTCCAAGACCAGGGCATGGGTCACGTCACTTGGTAAGACCATCGTAGCACGTCGGGAGATTTGTGTCAAGGGAAGTCGCCTTCACATCCATATATGCCAGATGTGTCCATTTCCTAGGCCGGGTAAAAATAATTCCCCGCGCAGTGCAATATCACTACTTCTGGCGACTTCCTTCACTTCCTGATGTAATCTTAGCACGGGAGTCGATTTGTGTCAACTCCCGTGCAGTGTTATTTGTTTACCATCGGCGATCGATGCTGGCGAAGGCGTACGCGCCTTTTTCTTCGGGATTGATCCAGAACGATAGCGGAGCATGGCCCGCGTATGTTTCGTTCCTATCGCCCGGCTGGTAAACGTGAAGCGCATAACCGTTCGTGCGAAGATAGTCGGCAGCATCGTCCACGTTCAATTCAACGCGAACCGTGCGACCTTCGCCGTTGCGAATTGCTATCGGGTACTCATAGGTGACTGGCATGGTGTTCCTCAATTCCTTCTGATGCTATCATAGCATGGGGATCGATTTGAGTCAACCCGTCCTGCCTAGAATCGAGATCCTAGGCAATTGAGAGAGATCGCATCTCCAGCGATATCAATCCCGTTAGGCGGGTTAGATTCTACGTGTACCATAGCACCACAATTTTGACACTGCGCCCACGCCCACGCTGGCCAATGATGGAATTGACCCATGCTATGCCCATGCCACGTGCAGGATTCGAGTGCAGATTTTCGGAGTGTCTTAACTGATGCCATGGTGGTTTCTCACTTCCAAAGTTTAACTTCCTGATGCAATCTTAGCACGTCGGGGGATTTGTGTCGAGTGCCCGCCATACGATGGCCCAGACTTTGCGAGCGGCGGCGTAGGCGTCAAGGTGGGCGGCGATGGCGGCGGTGTAGGCATCGTGTCGCTCGTCGCCACCCAGCGCATCGAACGCCTCACGGGCGGCGTCTGTCAATGCGTTGAGAGCGTCGGCTGATGCAAACACTTCGCGGTAAACGGTGGCGTAAACAGGCATGGGTCACGTCCTTCACTTGCTGATGCAATCTTAGCACGTCGGGAGATTTGTGTCAAGTCGCCTTCACATCCATATATGCCAGATGTGTCCATTTCCTAGGCCGGGTAAAAATAATTCCCCGCGCAGTGCAATATCACTACTTCTGGCGACTTCCTTCGACTTCCTGATGTAATCTTAGCACGGGAGTCGATTTGTGTCAACGACACTTGTCCGAGGCCCATCGCGGGCCGAATTCCTTGCATTTGGTAAAGGCGATCCTTCGTGCGTGTTTTCCCCAGTGCCTTGCAATGCATGTCGTATGGATCGGATGCATATCGAAGATGGGCATAAATTCTTTACCGCAACATCGGCAGATAATTGTTTCCATGGCGTTTCTCACTTCCTGATGCAATCTTAGCACGCTGGGAGATTTGAGTCAAGTTATCGACGGTCTCGATTGTGCTTACCACATTTCTGCATTTGTGTCAAATCGAACAAATGATAAGGCTGGTGATCTGATATTTATTACGATCCCCAATGTTTCACGTGAAACACTTTTTCACGATTTTTTCGATTTAATTGAAAAAAAAAAACGATTTGGGGGTCGCACGCATTATATATGCGTATATTAAAAAATCACGGAAAAATCCCCCTAACCATGCGCATTACATTTTTCATTTTTCAAATTGCTCTTTACTATAGATTCAAAAACCCAATTTCTTAGAAAAGGAAATTCAAGTCTTATCTCTTCTAAGTAATTCTTTCCTCCGCATTCAATAAATCCTTCCGCCCACTGCTTAATTTGAAAATTAAGGTTGACTTTGCCCTGTAATGCGGAGAATAACAACCTGGGATGCTTAGTTGAAGCCCTTTCCCCATTCTCCCACTTCAAAAATGCTTTATTAGCTGAATAACCATTATTTTCTTTCTTAATTATGGGATTACTCCCGTTAGTAGGGGGAATGAAGCTTTTATCCCATAATCTGTACCATTTTACATATATCCAGAAATCAGGATGTATTTTTTCATTTTTCAAATTATTTCTACTTTAAATTAAGCCTCCTCTTTTACTGCCCTTCTATCTCGGAACCTAAACCACCAAATAATTCTACGTGCGGCGTGCGACCCTATCATATCACCAGCATTTCTGTTGCAAAGGCACGGAACGACTGGTCCTCCGTTCCCGCGCCACATGTTTGCACGTGCTTTGTGATCGCCGCGTTCGCCGCGATCTCGTCCCGGAACATTGCACGACCTACTGAGCACGCACATTGAACGGCTATCCAGCCTCGATCAGAAGACACTAGAACTTCGAACATGACCATTCTCCTTGAAATAGAGCTGCATGGCGATCTATTCGCCATATTTCAAAATTCAAATTCTAGATTTCAATTTCTAAATATAAAATCTAGTTTCTGAAATCTTTAATGTCTAATCTATATGTGCGAGATACGGATCTCTATCTGATAGTTGTGTACCAATATACTCGTATGAAATTAGATTCAATTTGACCATTTCATCAATGATCCTCATTGCCCACGCTCGGGATTCTATTTTTTTGTTCACGTTGAGGTAAGCGATTGATTTGCTTAGTGCTCTGTTGATCTCTGTTCTATCTGTCATATTTACAGATTACCACTCTGTGAGATTTGTGTCAAGTCTATCTGTTTCTCTTTAACTCTTCGACTTACGTTTCGTTTATTGTACTCTGTTTTTCGTGTGTTTGCTTCTCTTGAGGTTTCGTGCTCCCATACTGGAGTACCAGTGCTGTCAATGTAGTTCGGACGTGCATATTTGATGCGGGGATCATCGTCACCATGATATTGTACGTCTTTACGTCCTAGATCAATCCATCGCTTTGGATCATAGACTTCTCGTCCTTTGCGCCCTATTAGTTCGGCCATGCTGTATTGTGTACCTCTTCCTCTATTTTGTTTTGTTCTTCTTGGTGTTCTTCTGCTTGTGCTTGTGCATCCGACCAATCACTACTAGATCCTACGGAATCATTACAGTCATAGCAGAAAGCGACGTATCCACTATAGGGATGATCGTCACAGCATCCCCCACGGTCTGAGACACTTACTTCGTGTTCCATTACTCTATGAACAATCCCGCAATCGCGAAAGTGAAACAAAGAATAGCGAAGAAGAATAATTCAAACATTTACTTTTTCCTTCAACGTAATTGTGTTTTTTAATATGCCCTCAATACTGAACCCAAGTGCTCCAATCTCACAAAGATTGCTGCAATAGGTCAGCCGTAGGCTTGATGTGCTCTTAGACGTTGTGTATATCGTCTTGCATCGCTCACAAACTTTCATCGTGTCCACCTTTGTATTGTTTCTAACTACTCACAGTGTATCATCAAAGGGCATTTGTGTCAATAAGCATAATAATGAGTGCTCTTTCCCTAAACCTGTCAAACCTAGATATTTGGGGTACGTAACCATGCGTGAATCGCTTTGTGTGTATATTCAATTTCTATGATATCCAGGACTTGAGGAAAGAACTGTTGAGTAGGGGAGAAACGTCCATTGCGAAGAGAAAAAGCCAATTGATCCATATTTTTGATTTCTAGCTTTTCATCACTTTCGCTTTGTATTCTTTCATACAAATCAATAAACAATTCCATCTTATCTTCATTCAGTGTACTCGAAAACCAACTAGTCATATAGTTTCTCCTGTAGTGTGGCGCACTTTTCTGCATCATCATCTGGGGCCGCCCGCGTTGGCCTTGTGACGTTGCCCGCCCAAAATGTGAGCAACGTCACGCTCGTCGGGTATGCCGGTCGCTGGTTGTTGCGGCCCACCTTCACGAGATCAGTCATCATAGGGGCCAATCCGCTAGCAGGTCCCATGCGTTTGCCACAAGTTCGCAGGTGGCGGCGGGCATCAATCTTCGTTAGGATCATCGTCGAAAAATACGTGCATCGAAACTACTCGACCCTCTCGATTCTTCTCTACATATACGGGATAAAATCCATCACCGTAGCCTGTTTCCACTGCTACAGCATAACCGCTGTCTAGGTCACCTGAACGTTCCTTAGAATTTGATGCTTGACAAGCGCCCTCGTAGCTATATGCGTATGGCAGCTTACAATCCTCTGGCTCTAAATTAAGATTGTTTCCATGTGTAACAAACCGATCAAGATAGCAGGGATCGCCTACCATCACCTGACCAGAATCTACCATCACTTTGCCCACAAGTTCCATTATGTCCATCCTTCTTTTTTCCTCTGTGTACTTAATATACCAGACTTAGGTATTTGTGTCAACTCCCGTTCTGTACTGCCACGGGACTGCTCGCCATGCGGCATCTTCCGCCTTTGCTGTTTCATACCACGCTTCATCTTCGATGGGCATAGGGTGGGAAGATTTGCGCCTCCAACTACTCGCCATCCTTGCAGTGCTTTCTGCCTTTGCAGATTCACGCCATATGGCGTAGGCTATGTCGAAAGTATTTATTGACACTTCTTTGTTCCTCATTTCCTTGATGTAATCATAGCACGCTGGGAGATTTGTGTCAAATTATCTTTGTGCGCGCAAAGTCGATCATCCAACGAATACCAGAAAGAGTATCTGCTTTAACATAACCATAGTCTGGTACTAGGGCGGAATACATGTCTGAGTGCTCAATACGATCAACGGTTATTCCATGATAGGTGCGTAGTTTCATGTTTGTTCCTTTTCCTTGGTGCGTTTATTGTAGCAGCAGAACCTATTTGTGTCAAGTGACACGTTGTGTCAATCTTAGAAAGGCACATATACCCTGAATAGTGGGGGATGCACCCGCCACATTTCCATGCGATCCGCCGCACTTAATTCATAGCCCTCTCCGGTTCCCATAATTCCTTCGCCTTCGATATGATTCAGCCAAAGGCAATGACCGACTTCGTGTGTAATAATCTTCTGTTGAAGCTGAGCAGGATATGTTTGCCATACTGGTGGTACCCAGATTACACAACTGCCTTCAGCAACATAAGTCCATGCGGCCCAAATGCGTTCATATTCGCGAAAATCTACATTATCACTAGTAGACGAATCATGTACCTGAATATCAGGTACAGTAAACATGGAACCAAGGGCACTCCATAATGCAAGGGCAATCATCACCATTGTTTGTACTAATCCCATATCTAATCTCCGTCTCCGTAGATTGATTTGTATGCCACCGTATGCCACCGTCGAGCGGTGCTATGTGCGATCGCAACATCGTCGGAAGAAAAGTATTGGGGGAAAGTGAGAGCAACGATTGACCAATCGCAATCCTCTTCGTAGATACCTTCTTCTATACTCCACCTGGAATCAATCTCGGCGTTCCTACGCTTGCCTAGAATGTAGCCGCCGTGTGACGGAGTTTCGTACCTGATGATACCAGGGCCATAGGTACGAGCGGTCTCCGACGTACCCCACGGGGTGCTGCGCTTGACATATCGTGCTTCTGGTTCTGTGTACATGTTCTTTCCTCACTTGCTTGATGATGTAATCTTAGCACTGAAAGGTATTTGTGTCAACCACCCATAAGGTTGGAAGCATCAGATGTATACCACCTATAGATGGCATCTAGTGCTATACGTGCTGGCCTGTCTCCACCGTGCTCAAATTCTTTTACTGTGAGATTATTAAGAAGGTTGTATGCAAATGCGATTGCCAATTGTGGATAGAATGGTGCGGCATTCTTCGCTGCCTGTTTTGTACCATATGGACACGCCCATCCATAATCCAGAATCACATCGTACAGCGTCTCAGGGACTGCTATACACGCTTCCGCTCCGCCATAGTGTGCATGAAACAATTTGTCTTTCATTTTGCTTTCCTCGACTGTTCTGTGATGTAATCTTAGCCTAGATTGAGGTTTGTGTCAAGGTGCTTACACCCAAACTTAGATCCACCGTACCAATGCCCTTCCCACATAGTTCCACTAAGAATATACTGCTGGATATTGTTCCTATGTGGGGAAAAAGGATCTTGTTGTGCAATCCTAGCAAAGACATTCAATACCTTGATCTTTTCTCTGATAGTAAGCTCATGGAAAGTACGTGCCGCTACAATGTATGCCCTATTATTACCGAAGGACAACGGAATTACGGTTGCTTTCATTTTCTTTTCCTCATTCGCTTTTTCTTGTTGATGTAATCTTAGCACGATAGGGGATTTGTGTCAAACAGGCTTCGGTAGTTCACTTTACTCTGATGGTTACGAAGTAATGATGGTCACAATCATCATCTTCTGAGCACTCACACAATTGTGTGTAGTTCCCTGAGTATGCGGAAGTATCGATCGTACTGGTATCGTAACCTTGATGTGTAATCTGCTCACAAGCGTCCTCTGCCGCATCACGCTCGCTTTGACCAATACCTGTAGCAAGGTCGTCAAAGTCCATATAAGACTGACGCCAAAGATTGAGAGTAAAGTATTGGCTATGATCGTAGGATATCTCGATGTCGTATTGTTGAATCTTCCTCAACATTTATTTTATCCTCTCAAGAATTTTCCATCTTTGTTTCCTCGATTGCTTGATGTACCTATAGTATCATCGCTCTTGATTTGTGTCAAGTAAGTAGTTCAGCGTTGCACTATCGGCGGATGTATCTTCCTCATCCCGATTAAGCCTGTGTAGTGATCGCTGAACATCCTAAGTACTACCACTACATGATAACCGTCAGTAGCCAAAGGCATAGATCCCCTACCTCTTCAATGAGCCGATAGGGGTAACTACCTTCTATGAAGGCGCACGGTTGTTTTACCCGTGCCTCATCCTGCGCCTACAGGGCAGACTTCTGTCGTCAAAAATACAGGTACCGGGATTCTTTACGAATTAGGAACCCATACGCATTTTTGACTTCTTAATACTAACACCCTAGAGCATTAGTGTCAAGTCTGAATAATTGTTATTTAACCATAATAACTAAGGTGTCTTTGTGTTCTTGCACTTTGCTTTAACTTTAGTGCGTCTTGATGTTTTAATTGCCCTCTTATTAACCGCATGAGGGCTAAGCGTTGCCGTCTATTTCGTGCTGTCACTCTACTCGTTGCCCGCAAGGTAGATGCCGGTTTGATGTCGCAACGGTCTGGGCTTTGGTACTCACCAGACTGTATTTCGATACCCGCTGTTGCAACAGATAGGGTTTGAATAGCGTTGCTTCAACTCATTAAGAATAGCACACTGGCTAATTTGTGTCAAGTGGTCTGACTCACAAACCAGACTGTACGATTATTTATCACCAATCAACCTACACACGGGTTGCGTAGGCCACTCCCACTTCGTCAGTGAACGCGGTTTCGATAGCACTTGACTTCTTAAGTATACCTTAAATAGGTATTTGTGTCAACTTCCTCATGGAATTGCCACACAGAAATTAAGACGAAATTTCTCGCAGCTTTGCACCGTCCCAAATTGCCCCTTCGGCAAGAATGGCGCGCGATTCGTGAGCGCGACCGCCCCGATGGGCGGTCATAACGGACATTACCACATCTGCCAACTCGGCGCTTGATAGCTTGTCGAAAAGTGTGGGCTTGATATCCGCTATTACTGCTGCCCATGTCGCCTGTCCGGTGTGATAACCGGCCTGCTGGACGGTACACAGCGCCCGGTTAATTTTGACTGAATGATTCATGATTCTCTCCCAAAAAAAGTTAGCTGTGATTTCATTAAGACTATCTTAGCTTAAGTTTGGATTTGTGTCAAGCGCCGCTCTCGCTTGACATGCTACCCGTGAAGCAGAAAATACTTTCGCAGTCTTTCGCGAGATTCTTCCAATCGCTCGGCAGCGAGTTTCGCGCGAAATTCCGCAGCAAACAAGTCACGGCGAGCATCTTCGTCACGCTCTTCGTGAATTTTCATCTCGATAGTCATGTTCGTGAGTGTTCGTTTCATGTCTTTCACTTCCTGATGTAATCTTAGCACGTCGGGGGATTTGTGTCAAGGGCGATCTGACTTGTCGATACCAGATAGTACGTATACTACTTCGTAGCGTCCCTGACTGTTAGCTCTTTACTTTTACGAGCTTGCCAAAGAGCGTCTTAAAGACCGGTACACCATTGACGATAGTGTAATCAAGGTGACTGAACGATTCAGCCGCAATGCTCACAAGACGCGCCTTAGCAGTCTCTGCCTTCTGTTCTGCCGTGAACGACGGTCGCCCACGGGGGTTAGGTGGATTGGCAAGACGTTCAGCCGCCTTGGCCTCTGCACGCTCAGCCTTGATGGCCTCAGTAAGTGGAGGGCGTCCTCGTCCACGCTTACCCTTGCCGACCTCAGTCGGAGCTTCTGATTCCCGAATAATTTCAAGTGTCGCCATTGATTTGCCTCTTTCCTTTGTTTGCCACGTCAGATGTTGTGTTTTGTTCCTGACTCACTTAATATAAGTCAGATTTGCTTTTGTGTCAAGGGTTAATTTGACCTTTTTGAGAATTCCTTGAGGGTATTCTTGAGATTCCTGACGAGCGCCTTGGCGTCATATTCGGAGATCCACAGATCATAGCCCATATTGTCTTCCCAGAACGAAATACAGATAGGCGTATGGGCCTCTGCACTATCGAGCGTGAAGGTAGTCGAGTCAAATCTACTGTCAGTCAGCTCGATCGTAGGGACGGGATCAT
>Ga0163147_10003325_pt1 | contig 21692 bp, 19 predicted proteins | sample OliLakLV19MP6G1_FD_148597 | JGI IMG/M metagenome (GOLD analysis project Ga0163147, IMG submission 148597) | Freshwater microbial mat bacterial communities from Lake Vanda, McMurdo Dry Valleys, Antarctica- Oligotrophic Lake LV.19.MP6.G1 | ecosystem: Environmental > Aquatic > Freshwater > Lake >...
ACGGGATTTTGACCGGTACTCAGCCCAATCATCTGAGGGGAGAACTTCCCCCACGACTCAGCCAATTTGACGCTCTAGATCATCAAATTGAGGGAAGAAATGATGGCTGAGTAGTTACTATTTTTCTGCTCTTATTGCTTGCGGTAACATCCATCGGTAGCTGCATTTTCACGTTTTTTGTAAACGGAGGAATTTTTGGTTCCATATATAGCCCCAGTACAGGATATTGTAAAACACCCTCATATAGATACGTATGCCATGATACGGCTAATGTGAAATGGTTGAACCTATCGCCAATCCGCCGCCGAGGGTTAAAACCCCCGTCTAATGCACTGCAAAACCCACTAAAGTGGGTTGCTTGGTTCATGATTCGGGAAAAAAGAGTCCCTTTAGTGGACTTTGTTTTCCCTCAGCCCGGCACTTTAGTGCTGGGCGACGGATGAGTCTGGACATTATCTATCGGGGCGCTTTCATTTCACATTAGGCGTATGATTGAAGTCCAGTTTCATATGCGTCTGGATAATTTACCTTTTCACCTGATGCAAAACGAACCGGTATACGTCAAAGATAATGAGACAATTTCATAAAACTGATTAAGAAGGATTCTCGGGTTGATCGGGTGGGTTGAGATAGACCGCCGTTGGAGCGCCCTTGACCACCGGTTCGCCGCAAGTGAAGCGCGTCGGGTTGGCCGCGTAAGCCGCCGACATCACCGCTTGACGTTGGCGCTGAATGTCTTGCAAAAAGTAAAAATCAGGTGCATTAGGCACATGATCAAAGTGTCGAAATTCACCGCCGAACAACTAGAATCGCTGGATAAAGCGCGTCTGATCAGCTATCATTTCTTCCCTTATGGGGAAACTGAAACAAATCCAAACGATTATTTGGGTGTGTTTTATGCTAAAACCTCGATCAAAGATCGTTTGGATTTTAAATCATCCCTCCATTAGATGATTGTGCTGAGTAGTTACGTTATTTCACAACACTTTATGCGCCCATCACCCCGCAAATCGGCGGCGACCAATCGGCAGCCGAGTCCGCAATCAGAGCGTCTAGCGCGGCGGCGATTTCCGGCGGCCACGGCGCGGTGCGGCGGATTTTGAGGTCGGCAAATGAGTTGACGCACTCGAAAATTGAGGCCAGCGTGCCGCGTGATTCATTGACCATAAACATCAGGTAGTGCATCCGTTTGGCGCTACGGGCGACCATCCGCACATAGACGGCGACGGATTCCCCGACCAAAACCTCGTTGATATAGTGAATATGATGCTCGTGGTCGAATCCGCCGACTTGGTTGGCGGTCAGATAGTCCGGCGTCAACCCCAGTCGGTCAACCATCGGGTAGCCCGCCTCATCGAAAATCGTCAGATAGTGGCGGACGTTCATGTGGCGGTTGCCGTCCTGATATTCCGGCGGGACGGTAGTACGCATCAGGAATGGCAGAGCGGTGATTTGGGCAACATCCAACGCGGGTGGTCTCATAATTGGGCAATCCGAGGGGGCTTCATGGGCGAAATACACCCCGATTATAGGCCGTGTTGCAATCTTTGACACATACCATTGAGAAGGTATATGGTTATTGAGTAGAAGCTTACGCTTGGTGGCGCAACTTGTTTTTAAAGGATTAAATGATGACATATTTCAACCAACTGGCTTATCGTATAACAATTATTCTTAAAAATCTTGTCTTCCTTCTATTTATTACGCGCATAAGCATCACTGGGCTTACTGTCTCTGCACAGACAGGACGCGCTGTCGAAGTTTCAGATGATTTCAACGATGGCAACTATGATACGCCTAATGTGAAATGAAAGCGCCCCGATAGATAATGTCCAGACTCATCCGCCGCCCAGCACTAAAGTGCCGGGCGGCGGGAAAGCAAAGTCCACTAAAGGGACTCTTTTACCCGAATCTTGACCCAAGTAACCCACTTTAGTGGGTTTTGCAGTGCATTAGACGGGGGTTTTAACCCTCGGTGGCGGATTCACGATATATCCAATCATTTCACATTAGCCCTACAATATCGCTTTTGTGGTAACTGTCTCAAGTGAAATTGCTCCGATTCAGTGTCCGTACTTGCGGTGTGCTGAGCTACTCAACCCAGACCTAACAGATCTTTACAGCGTCACCTGAATAATCACAACTCGCGGTGCCAGTTCCCGAACACTGGCTGGATCAGGTTTGCCATTTGCCAGTCGTTTAATATTGTAAATCTCGGCTTCGCGAGGATGGGCTTCAACGATATGAGTGATGATGGGAATCAGTATGTCAGGATCGGTGAGCGCGACTGCCTGACCCGACTGCTTGCGGCCGGCAATCCACAGATGCACCAGAGCGGGCTGCTCAAAGTTATGCCACCAGTGGCGGAAGCGTTTGGTGAGAATGGTGATGGTATTGCCTTCTCGATGGTAGCCTACCGGCGTCATATAGGGTTTGCCCGATTTCCGTCCGGTAAAGGCGATCAGCAGTAGGGTGTGGCTAATCACCCGATGCAGCAAAGGTAGTCTTAGCAAGGTTGCCATGATCCAGTTCATGAATGGCGGAGGTGTCCATGTCCAAGGTCGCCCCTCGGTTGATTCTTGTTCCATGTGATTTCTTCTCCCGTAAACGGCCGACTTATGTCCGATCTTAAAGTTTCGATTGGCGCGAGGCTGAAACGCTTCAGGCTCGGATCAGTTGCTGATGGCAGGCGCTTTTCTTAAGTAAGTGTCGTTGTCCAACTGCTTGAGCATAAAGGCAGCCATATCTGCCCGCGAGAGCTGGGAGGAGATATCGCCTACGTAACCAATCTTCAATGTTCCCTGAGATGGCTCTTCATTTAGACGGGGAACCCTTACCACGATCCAGTCCCGATCCGAATGTCGAACTTTCTCGACCACCTGTTTCATGTCTTCAACGGCATTTTTAGACAGCGTGTTCAGCAAAAATCCAAAAACATGATCGATGATTTTCGGCTTATCCTGTGGATCCCGCACGCCTGCTCCCGCCGAGATGATGATCCGCCGGACGTGATGCTGTTTCATGGCATTGAGGATATGATCTGTACCCCTGCTGATGACAAATTCGGGTTTATTGCTGCGTGGACCTAAGACACTCAGCACCGCATCTGCCCCTTGAATGACTCGGGCAACCGGGTTGGTCTCTAGGATATCGCCCGGCACAACCGTGAGCTTTTCATGCTGGAGTGTGACATTCGACGGTGTCCGCGCCAGCATCACCACTTCATGTCCGGCTGCCAATGCCTGCTGCACCAACTGTTGTCCCGTCTTGCCCGTCCCACCGAAAATGGCTAACTTCATGATTATTTTCTCCTTATCTCTTGAACCCAATCCTGAATCTCAGCAGTCACCTGCTCTAAGGGTTCGCAATTTTGACGGGTACGACAAATAATCTCACCCTCAATCGCCGCGATAATGAGCGCTGCTATGCGTCGTGCGCTCAGCGTCAATGCCTCATGATTTGATCGCGAGTTGAAACCATGTAAACCCCCGAGTATCTCTTGATTATATAGACTGGTCTACTGATTTGTCAAACGAGGCCGATGAGGTCAAAGACGAAATCATTCGGAAATCTGATGAGGTTGCCACACCAGAAGATAATCTGCAACAGTCATCTCATCCAGAAAATCGGGTGTTGCCTCAATCGGTATGCTGTTATCTACAGGGAGAAGATACTGTGTGCCGATGTCTGTTGTGATTTTCATGGGAGCGAGGCGTGGAAATGAGAAGGACGAGTCCGGCACGGTCACTGTTGATGCGCCAAACTCAGTGATGAAGCTTACAAAATTATCTACAGTCAACACATGATCGATATAACCATCTTCGCCCCGACTGTAGAACGTAACAGTCGTATCTGGATCGGGGAAAACATAATAGTTCGGGTCATTCCATTGTGTGGCAGAGAGGTAAACGCCGTCAGCTCGACGAGTCAGAAAAAAATAGGCTGACAGACCGGGATGTAGTTCCGGCTGAAAGAAATTGCAAGCTCCGTAAGGATCACCTTCTGTGATACGGGTAACGATAACCGGATCAGTCTGTAAGAACAACAAATATTCGGGACCAGAACCGCCAAATAAGTACGAATCTACAGATAACAGTCCTTGCGGCAAGCGCGAGTCGCGCTCCAAATGCCCCGCTGTCACAGTTACCGTTCAATGGACGCGCCAGCACCTCACCGACTGTAACCGTATCGCTGACTTCGACCAAGGCCTTGATCACGAGGCCTGATGCGCCGAACGCGAGATTGAGACGTTCAGCGGCGGCAATCGTCCCGCTGGTTTCGATACTGGTATTGAAGATGGTAGATTCGACCTCGGTGGTTTAGCGCCTTGTGCAGAGGCGGTGGATTAACCTGTGCCGAAAATAGTTGATCCGACGAGGAAGATAGCCACAATCGCCACCGCCCCGATAATGAGATAACGCTTTTGCATGTTTGTATCCTTCAGTTCTCACTTTACCAGCCTAAGTTTAGGCCACGAGTCTGGAGAAATTATGGAGACGGGTGCAACTTGTGTGCAGAATTTGTTAATGAAACGTTCAAAGCCTCTACATTCGTTTTCATCCCCTCTGTACCCGAGTTTTTTGTTGATAGAACGGGTTAATTTCTGCTTTCAATACCCTTGACAAATTTGATTAAGCGATTTATCATCTGATTATCTCGCCTGATAACCTAGAGATTTTGCATGACGATGAATCACCCGCGCCCACGTATTACTGATGTCGCCCGCCTTGCTGGTGTTTCCGAGACCACTGTCTCGGTGGTGCTAAACAACGCCGTAGGGGACAGGGTGCGCGTCAGTAAGGCGACCCAAGATCGCGTTTGGGAGGCTGTTCGTCAGCTGGGGTATGTGGCGAATCCGGTAGCGCAACGTTTGGCTGGCGGGCAAAACAAGATCGTCGCCGTTTTCACCTTCGAGTCGATTTTTCCCATCGACTCTCGTAACTTCTATTACCCGTTTTTAATTGGATTAGAAGAAGAAGCTGACCGGCAGGGCTATGATTTATTACTGGTGACGGGTTCTGGCAGCACCACCCGCAAACGCCAAATTTATCAGGACGGGGTTAATCGCCTGCAACGGGCTGACGGGGCAATTTTACTCGGTCATAGCGATCCAAGCGAAATCAATCGCCTGATTAAAGACCAATATCCGTTTGTCTATGTCGGGCGGCGCGACACACTCAGCGATGCGCTGTCTTATGTGGCGGCGGATTACGAGGCGGCCTCGGCAGAAATTGCCCAACGACTGCTCGGCCTCGGCCACCGGAATCTGGCGTATATTCGCTCGGTGCGTACCACTGAAGCGAGTATGGATCGTGAGCGTGGCGTGCGCGAGGCATTGGGACATCGCGCTGATGACTCAGATTGGATTTGGCATGGGGCATCGGATGACTTGACTGTCAATCAAATGCGCCAATGGCTTGATAGCGGCGTGACTGGGCTGATTGCCGAAGATGAAACCCTCGGCTTGCGCGTAATGCAATGCGCTAGCCACGCCGGACGCCGTTGTCCAGAGGATTATTCGTTAGCCGTATTGGGAAACCCTCTGAATCCATTACCTGATGTGCCGGATTGGATGACTTTTAATATTCCGCGCCGTGAGATGGGGCGCGAAGCCTTCGCCATGCTTCAAACATGGCTGACTGGAGACCTCAAAACGCTCCAGTTCCCTTTGAGAAAAACACTCTCATGCAATTTTATCCCCGGCAACACCACCCGCCGCCTATCGGGATAAAATGTGATAGGGTTTTTTTTAACAGTATGATTAAGCGCTTTATCAAAAAGGAGGCATTATCCAAAACAACTTGTAATACCTGTCATTCGTCCATTTGAAAGCATTTTTGCCCTTAAGGGAGGCTGTGTATCATGATTTCAACAAGAAACGGCTCGTTGTTCTGTTCTTCACACTCATGCTAATGGTCATCAATGTGGCCGCCCAAGACAACCCAATTGTTTTGCGCTTCACCCTCTGGATTCCGGTAGATTCGCCGCGTGGTGAGTTGTTCGCTGAAATTGCAGAAGAATTTAGTGCCGCCAATGCGGGTGTCAGCATTCAATACGATTACATCCCGTTCGCAGATTACACGACCACGCTCCCGTTGCAATTGAGTGGCTCAAATCCCCCGGATGCGGGTTGGTTGACCGAGAATGTCGCGCCGACATGGGTGCAGTCGGGGATTTTGGCGGACTTGTCAGCATCGTTGTTAGCGGATGAAGCCTATGATTTCGCTGACCTTGCGCCGAGTGCGATGGAATTGTGGCGGTCTGGCGATCCGATATTCGGTGTGCCGTTTTCGACCTCGCCATTTTTGCTGATTTACAACCGTGATTTGTTCGAGGCGGTGGGCGTTGATGCCCCCGATGTGATGATTGAAAATGGCGCATATACATGGGAAAACCTCGCGGTGGCGCTTAAGACCATCCGTGAAGAAGCCGGTGTAGCTGGCCTACAAAGCTTTAACGGTGGCTTATACAGCGGTGAGCGTGTCTGGCACACGGTTATCCCGTTGGTGCGCGCTTATGGTGGTGATGCGTGGGACGCTGACAACACCTGCACACTGAATTCGCCTGAGAGTGTGGCCGGTTTACAGGTTTTCCATGACATGATTTTCACTGACCGCAGCATCGAAGCACCCGGTGAAGTCGTCGATTTCTATACGGGATCAGCGGCCGTGCTGATGGGGCAACTCAGCGGCGTCGGACCATTGGCTGAAGCCAGTTTTGATTGGGACATCGCCCCGTTGCCAGATGGCGCGGCAGGTCGCGCCAGTGTGGTGGGACAGGCGGCGTTTGTCGTGTTCAACAACAGCCCGAATCGTGATACGGCGATTGAATTTGTCAAATTCTTGACCAATAAGGAAAACACATTGCGAATTGCTCGTTACTTCCCCCCGATTCGCGTCTCGGTGCTAGAGACCGATGTTTTGCTGACCGCTAACCCGACCATCGCAGCCAAGAGCATGAAGGCGGCGGTGATTGACGCGACATTGAGTGGGCGCGTGTTGCCCTCGCACCGCAATTTCCCGACCATTGACCTGACCTCACGCGCCTATTGGGATCAACTGTGGTCGCCTGATGCGGATGTTCAGTTGGTCATGGATGAGATGTGCGCCGCCATCCAACCCTTGTTGAGCAAATAATCACGCGGGATTAGATCCCGCAACAGAATAATGTTCGAGAGGGGGCGGATTGCTCCCTCTCAACCTCGCTCGGTTGAATTGAAAGAATAGGCTCATGTCTGCTTTTACCAACGCCCAACACCAACAGAAAAAATATTATCGCACCTCACGCCTGACCCTGAAGGAACGCGATTCGCTTTTTGGCTATTTGTTCGTCTCTCCGATGCTCATTGGCTTTATTTTGACGGTACTTGTGCCACTAGGGATGGTGTTTTACTACAGTTTCCAAACGCGGAATATGCTCGCTCAGACGTGGAGTTATGCCGGGCTGGATAATTATGCCAAATTGCTTGGCGGCGACCCGATTTTCTCAAAAGTCTTGGGCAACACCTTGATATTTACCGCTGGCCTCGTCCCGTTGAACGTGATTCTGGCGCTGGTTTTGGCAGTCTTGCTCAATCGGCTAATGCACGGTTCAACACTGTTCCGAGTGCTATTTTTTGCGCCGGTTGTGACCTCGGCAGCGGCGTGGGCGATTGTCTGGCGATTTGTCTTACAAGGCGAAAACGGCACGCTGAACTCGATTTTGGGCATGGCGGGCATCGAGGGTCCAAATTGGTTACGCGACCCAAACTGGGCGATGTTTTCGGTCATTTTTACCCGTGTCCTCAAAAATGTTGGCTTAAACATGATTATCTTGTTGGCGGCGCTACAAAGCATCCCGCGTGAGTATGAGGAAGCCGCCCAAGTAGACGGCGCGACGGTGTGGGGGCGCTTCATCAACATCACCGTACCACTATTGGGGCCGACTCTATTACTCACCACGGTTCTGACGGTGGTCGGCTCGCTAAAAGTTTTTGACCATATCGTTTTGATGACCAACGGCGGCCCTGCCAATTCGACGATGGTGCTGGTCAATTATGTTTATTTCCAAGCGTTCAAGGTGTTTGATACCGGTTATGCCAGCGCTTTAGCGATGATTTTATTCGTGCTGGCGTTGGGGGCGACGGTGATACAGTGGCAACTTCGCAAACGCTTTATCTATAACGAGGTATGACGATGAGCCGCGCATTGGTTTTTGCGAGCCGCGAGGTGCGACAAAATATCTTGGTTTATCTGGTGCTATCGGTGCTGGCCGTTCCATTTGTCTTTCCATTCGTTTGGATGTTGGGAAGTTCATTTAAGCCCGCCGTAGAAGTTTTCGCGTATCCGCCGACGATTTTCCCCTCAACATTGCAATGGGAGAATTACGCACGGGTATTCACACTTCAACCATTCGCCCAGCAATATTTCAACAGCGTGTATATCGCGGTCATCGTCACGTTTGGCACAGTGGTGTTCTCGGCATTGGCGGGATATGCCTTTGCGCGGATTGGCTTTGTAGGGCGCGGCCTGATGTTTTTGCTGTTGCTCAGTGCGCTGATGATGCCGGAAGAAGTCACCATCATACCCAAGTTTAATTTTGTGCAGTGGGCGCGGCTCGATAACACGCATTGGCCGTTGATTTTGTTCCCGATTTTCGGGGCGCAAGGGGTGATTGCCACCTTTATGATGCGCCAGCATTTTCTGAGCATCCCGCAAGAACTGGAAGAAGCGGCCATGTTAGATGGCCTGACGCGCTGGGGGATTTTCTGGCAGATCGCACTCCCACTCGCCAAGCCGATTTTGAGCGCCGTGACCATCATCACCTTTTTGACGACATGGAACTCGTTTTTAGAGCCACTGGTCTACTTGAAAGATGTCGAGATGTTCACGTTGCCGTTGGCGCTTCGCGGTTTTGCCGATGAATTTGGGCAACCCATCTGGGAGGTTCAACTGGCGGCGACCACGCTGTCGGTGTTACCCATCCTGATTTTTTATGTGATTGCACAGCGTTTTGTCGTTGAGAGTTTTGCTTCTTCGGGCGTGAAAGGATAAACCCATTGTGAGGGAAAAACAGACCGATATTTTAATTGTGGGCGCAAGCCTCGGCGGGACAGCGGCAGCGCTGGCTGCCTTACGGATGGGCTGTCGGGTTATTTTGACCGAAGAAACGACCTGGATTGGCGGTCAACTCACCTCGCAAGGCGTCCCACCGGATGAAAACCCGTGGATTGATAGCGATAATACGGGCTGCACTGCCAGCTATCGCCAATTGCGCGAGTCGATTCGGCAATCTTACCGCACTTATTCTCCCTTGATTGAGTCGGCGTACCACAATCCGCGCCTCAATCCGGGCATGGGGAACGTCTCACCGTTGTGCCATGAGCCACGAGTCGCGCTGAATGCGCTAATGGCGATGTTGACCCCTTATTTCGCCAGTGAACGCCTGACCTTGTTGTTGCGACATGTTCCCGTCGCGGCAGAATGTGATGGGGATCGCGTGCGTGCGGTGACGCTCGAAAATTGTGATACGGGTGAGCGTACCGTCATCACCGCGCCGTACATTTTGGACGGAACGGAATTGGGCGATGTCTTAGAACTGGCAAATATCGAGCATGTTACCGGCGCAGAAAGCCAAGCTGAGACAGGGGAATTGCACGCGCCGAGCGTCGCTGACCCACTCGACCAACAGGCCGTCTCGTGGTGTTTCGCGCTCGATTATCACCCCGACGCTGATTACACGATTGCCAAGCCCGCCCAATATAATTTTTGGCAGTCTTACCAAGCCCCATTTTGGCCTGACCGCCAATTAAGTTGGACGACCAGCGACCCAATCAGCCTAGATCCCGTGACTCGCCCGATTTTTACAGGGCCAACAGATGACGCGCTCGGCACAGATTTGTGGCACTATCGGCGCATCGTCTACCGTAAATTTTACCCAGACGGGTTTTATCCTAGTGATGTGATTGTGGTGAATTGGGCGCAGATTGATTATTGGTTGAAGCCGTTGGTCGGCGTGGGAATCAGCGCCTCAGACCGTCAATCAGCGTTGGAAGGCGCACGCGAACTCAGCCTCAGTTTATTGTATTGGATGCAGACCGAAGCGCCTCGTCATGATGGGGGCTACGGCTATCGCGGGCTACGCGCCCGTGGTGATTTGCTCGGCTCGTCCGATATGTTGGCGCAAGCGCCGTATATCCGCGAGAGTCGGCGTATTAAGGCGGAATTTACGGTTTTAGAGCAGCATGTCGGCGTCGAGGCGCGTGGTACGACATCTGGCGCAGAAGTGTTTCTGGATACAGTTGGCATCGGTAGCTACCGGATTGACTTGCATCCCAGCGCTCAACGGAATTACATCGACATCACCAACTGGCCGCATCAGATTCCGCTGGGGGCGCTCATCCCGCAACGGATCGAAAATGTGCTGCCAGCGTGTAAAAACCTCGGCGTGACACACATTACCAACGGGTGTTATCGTTTGCACCCGATTGAATGGAATATCGGAGAGGCGGCTGGCGCATTGGCCGCCTATTGTTTGACGCGCGATTTAACCCCGCGTCAGGTGAGGAATACGGCCACACATCTCAGTGATTTCCAATCCACGTTGAGTGACCAGCTTGGATTTGTCTTGGCATGGCCGGAACATTTGCGCGTGACCCCGCGCATCAAACACGACCCCTTGGGCGTATAAAACGACTAAGCTTAAAAAGAGAGGTGTCTCATCAACGAGACACCTCTCTTTTTTGCCGATGTTATGCTAGGTCTAGCGCTTCACAAATCGGATGGCATCTGCGACGACATAGCCATTGGTGTTATCAGTGCGGATTAACACATTCCCCGCGCTGCCTACGCTGAAATTATAAGTTCCCAGCGAATACCAACTGCCGCCATTGGTTTTTTGGCTGACCGTCCGCAACGTAGTCCCTCCGCTGTGATTGATGTTGATGGGGACATTAGAGGCGCGGTTAGAATGAGCAGACCAACGTGCATAAACCTCATAATTGCCTGCGCTGGGGATATTGGGGGTATAGCGCACGCTTGTTAGGCCGTTGCCGATGTTGTCATTGTGCAGATAATTTGATCCATAGTAGCCCGCCGTCCCCGTTGAGGAGACCCATGAGCCGGTGACAATCACGCCAGAACTGGAATTGTTATCGACGATGACTTCTGCCGCCGGAGGGGTCGAGAGATTCGCACTGGCAAAGGCCAATTTTCCGTCCAGACGTGGCCCCGTGGCATAGTACATATACAGGGTGTTGCCCACGGTAACGAACTCTGGCGATGAAGCTTTGCCATCGTCAGGGGATGACGCTTGCGAGTCATAAAATACTCCCGCATGGCGTTCCATATCAAAATTAATCCCGACTTCCGTGGCGTGCATATTGCCGTTGCTGGTATGGTAAACGACGTAATATTTGCCATTCCACGGGAAGAAATTGGCCGAGCTAAGCTGCGTGCCTTCTGATGAAATGGGTGAGACAAGTGGCGTAGGTTGGCTTGTCCAATTGCGCCCATCATTCGACCATGCCAGATAAATTTTGCGCGTGTCAGCGTTGTTGCCCATCAATACCATCGTATAGGTGTTGCCTTTGGCGGGCATCGTGTGTTTGAACACTCGCGCATACGAGGCTTCGCTGATCCCGTTGAAATTTGAGGTATTCACTACGATTTTGTCATAAGTGAAGTTGATTCCGTCTGTCGAATTCGCCACGCGAGTCGTCGTATTTTCACCGTGGAAATACAGATACAACTTTCCTGCGCTGTCATTCCAAATCGCGTCTGGTGATGACACATGACTGACGTTGTAATGTGGCGACCAAGTGCGACTGATGACCGGATTATTGGCGTACTCAATCCACGGGCCTGTGGGGGAGTTAGAGTAGGCCAGTGCAATTCCGCCCGGCGCATCGTGCGGTGCATAGTACATATAGTAAGCGCCGAGTGGGTTTGATACATGGTTGGCAATGCGAATCACGCTTGGGAAGATGATTTCGCCTGTTGGATTATATTGCAAGGTAGGCAAAATTCGCGTTTGTCCGGTAAAGGTCGGAAAACCCTCACCGCTTTGTGCTTGGATGGGGGCGATGATTGCCAGCATCATTAGGCAAATGCCCAACAAGCGCACTGTAAAAGGCTTGCTGTTTTTCATGTTTTTCCTCATGGGTAGTCTATCGCTTACGTAAACAAGGGGTGTGGTTTTTAGAGGATTCGGCGCACCTCCTGAAATAAATTGTCACCGCTTTACGCAACGCGCCATCAAGAACTGGGAATCAGGCAATACTTATAGAATCCTGTGAAAAAACAGGATTCACAGGGTTTTTTGGCGAGTTATGTCACAAGATCAATTTGATAAAGCGGTTTATCAAACTATATCCAAAATACAGCGTTTTGTCAAGTACGCCCAATTTTTTTCGGCAATCACAATCATTTCAAAAGTGGGTATACTCTACAGTAAGCTAGAACGCAGCAACCAAAAGAAATTGTTGTGTGAAATGGTCTACAGAATGGTAGTTTGTCCTAAGGGAAATATACGACGAATGGAATTGCTCCCACCGTTTGCCTATCTGAAAGAAGTAATCGATAGGGTGCGGAACGGTGATATTGAGGGGAAAACAAAAACCAGCCGTAAAGCTGGTCAATGTTCGATATACGTCTCGCTAAGTACCCTCGACAGGAGTCGAACCTGCAGCCTAAGCGTTAGGAGTGCTTCGCTCTATCCTTTGAGCTACGAGGGCGTTACCTTCCAACATTATAGATGGGGAACACACACCGCGTCAATCATCCGGCACTTAATGTGAGAACGGGGAGAAAGTTGAGTGCGATGGATTATTCCCATTAAACTGTTACTATCCGAATTTCGAGTGATTCAAGGATAGAAACATGAAATTGATTTTTGCGACTCTGATGCTATTGGCCTGTGCTTTGCCGGTTTTCGCACAACAAGAAGAACCCATATTGCCGGACATTATCACGTTTGAAGCGCCCGCCGGATTGCAGCCGGAAGGCGTGGTCTGGGATGAGGAACACGGGCGGTTTCTGGTCGGCTCACTCTTAGACGGAACAATCGGCTCGGTGGATGATGAAGGGGTCTATACGCCTCTGTTCACTGATGAATCGTTCGTTGCCACCACTGGCGTCCATATTGCAGACGGTAAGCTGTATATCGCCAATACCTCGCCGTTGGCGTTTATTCCCGGAATGGCGGGCTTGGCCTCGTTGGTCGTTTACGATCTTGTGACCGATGAGGTTATAGTGGTGGTTAATTTGAATGAGGTTCACGACGGCGATGGAGCGCGATTCGCCAATGATGTGGCTGTGGATGCCGACGGCAACGCTTATGTGACAGACTCGTTCCAACCCGTGATTTATAGGGTTACGCCAGAAGGTGAAACCTCGGTCTTGGTCGAGAGCGACCTGTTGAAAGCCGACTTTCTGGGCATGAATGGCATTGATTATCACCCAGATGGGTATTTGCTGGTCGCAGTCAGCGGTAATGCTGCGCTGGTGCGCGTTCCATTAGATGATCCCGATTCGCTGACCGTGGTGGAATGGGATACCGCATCAGGCATTGACGGCATGGCGCTTGCGCCCGACGGCACGATGCTCTACGCGGTCTCACGGTTAGAGGTCGATGGGGAAGAAGTCCAAGCCGTCACCCGTTATGAGAGCGAAGACGACTGGCAAACCGCTACATTGACGGGGATGTCCTCAACCACTGGCGCAACCACCACCCTGACCCTGCGCGGGCAAGAGGTGTATAGCATCAACGCCTATCTACAAGATTTTGGCCGCACCGAGTACCAAATCACGCGAGCCACGTTTGACTAAGCGTTTGCAGAGGCACACCAGCAACCGGTGTGCCTTTTTTATTCGGGCAAATCGTCGGAATTTAACCGACGTATCGCACGGACTCCCGTTGTGATTAACTTTGGCGGGGGGTATAATTTGAAACGGAAAATTGGGCGGGGAAACCGGCTGTCCGCAGTCCCGCCAATTACGGGCAATCTGTAGTGAAAGGTAAATCGCGTTGAATTCGCTTGTTTTAACAGTCACCGAGACACTGCGCTACCGAGGCGCTATCGGTCAATGGAGTTGGGTGCTTCACCGCATCACAGGCTTAGGCGTGGTCTTATTTTTAACCCTCCACGTCATCGACACCTCATGGGCGGTTTTTTATCCCGGCTTATATGAAGAAGCCATCGCTGCTTATCAATCACCATTGTTTACGCTAGGCGAGTTTGCGCTGATCGCTTGCGTGATTTTTCATGCGTACAATGGCCTACGAATCGTGATTTTTGACTATAATCCGCGCTTGTGGAAACACCAAGAACGCGCCGCATGGGTCGCCGTCGGCCTAACATTCCTGACCATGATCCCCACCTTCGCCATCATGATCGCCGATGTGCTTGAGCATTACGGTAAGGGCGATGCGTTTGTGCTGTCGTTGGACAAGGTGCTGCTGGGTCAGCTTCCGTTCGCGGTGGGGATCGCGGCAGCGATTGTGGGTGCGGTGCTGTTGTCGGGGGTGGTCGGACTGATCACCGGCAACGATGACGTTTCAGGCGGCAAGGCTACCGGCAGCCGCTTGGAGCGTTTTTGGTGGTCGTATATGCGTACCAGTGGCTTACTGATTGTGCCGCTGGTGTTCGGCCACCTCGCCATGATGCACCTGATTCAGGGTGTATTTAACCTGACCGCAGCCGGTCATACCATCGTGGGGACAAACGGCCTCGTCAACGTCAGCGGCACGGCGGTAGAGTTTGTGCTAGCGCGTTGGAATACCTCGATGTCCGGCGCCGGGCAGGGCATCGCGTTCTGGAAATTGTACGATGTTGGCCTACTGCTACTGGTCACAGTCCACGGCTTTAACGGCTTGCGCTATGTGTTGACCGATTACACCTCATTCAGCCCGTTCTTGAAGCGGGCGGCAGTGTACCTGTGCGTGATTGGCGCGGTGGTGCTGCTAGTGGTCGGTGGGGCGGCGTTGCTCTCATCCGTGGATATGACTACCCGCGATTTGGCTTGCGAAGCGCAAGAGCATTTGGGGCGCACGGCTGAACAATTGTCTAGTTACTGCCGCGCAATCGTCAGTCGGTAGAGGCTTATCGGTAGAAGTCAACGACCACCGGCACGAGGCCGGTGGCTTGCGATAAGCAAGCCCATGTTGACCAGCCTCAGTCTCCTTTGTGAGACACCGTTATTTGGGTCACGATACCGACGGGTGACTGAACCAGCCCGTCGCTCTATCGTCCACCGTTAAACATGCCGAGGGTCTAGGCAAGTGCGGTGGGCATGACAAGCCCGAATACCATTGGCGAGGTTCACTTTACTGCCGCAAGGCGAGAAAAATGAGGTAACTCATGCAACGAGTATTGGTGCTAGACAAGAGCAAAAACCCGCTGATGCCGTGTCATTCGGCGCGCGCGCGGCAATTGCTCAAGCAAGGGAAGGCGGCGGTCTTTCGTGAATACCCTTTCACCATCATCTTGAAAGAACGGGATGGCGGGGATGTTCAACCTGTCAGTATCAAGATAGACCAGGGCAGTAAAACCACTGGGATATCTATGGTCGCTGATTTCAAAGGGGGCAAGCGCGTGATTTGGGCTGGAGAGTTAACCCATCGCGGGCAACAAATCCGAGATAAGTTATTGTCGCGCCGTCAGATAAGACGGGGGCGGCGTAGTCGGAAAACGCGCTATTGCCCGGCTCGTTTTCTGAATCGGCGTCGTGCAGAAGGCAAACTTGCGCCGTCGTTACAAAGCCGAGTCGAGAATATACTAACTTGGGTCGGGCGTCTGAGTCGTTGGTCGCCTGTTCGCTCATTGTCGATGGAATTGGTGCGCTTCGACACACAATTGATGGAAAACGCCGAGATTTCTGGCGTGGAATACCAACAGGGCGAACTTGCTGGTTATGAAGCTCGAGAATATCTGCTGGAAAAGTGGGGTCGCCATTGTGCCTATTGCCATGCTACCGATAGGCCATTAGAAATCGAACACATCGCCCCAAAATCACGCGGCGGTTCAAATTGTGTGAGCAATCTTACGGTGGCTTGCCATGAGTGTAATCAGCGTAAGGGTAGCCAAACTGCGGCAGAATTTGGGCATCCGAATATCCAACAGCAAGCCAAGCAACCCCTCAAAGACGCGGCGGCGGTCAATGCGACTCGGTGGGCGCTGTGGAGACGCATGAACACATTGGGCTTGCCATTGGAAGTCGGGACAGGAGGACGCACGAAATTTAATCGGGTAAAACAGCACTATCCAAAAGCGCATTGGATTGACGCGATTTGTGTAGGAGAAAGTGGGGGACGAGTCATCATCAGTCCAAATCATGCGCCGCTTCAGATTAGGGCGACAGGGCATCAATCACGCCAAATGTGCCGCGTTGATAAGTACGGTTTTCCAAGAACCAGCCCCAAACAAGGACGTGTTCACTTTGGCTTCCAGACAGGGGATATGGTCAAGGCGACGGTCACAAAAGGAGTAAAATGCGGTACATATATAGGGAGAGTCAGTGTCCGGGCTAGTGGTTTTTTCGATATCACTACCCCCACCGGAAGGACTCAGGGGATCAGCTATCGCTACTGCACACCGATTCACAATTCCGACGGCTATCTTTACCAGAGAGGAGAGGCGCTTTCCTCCGCTACCACAAGGGTAGCGGTGTCCTCGCGCCAAGATTCATGAAAACACATCAATTTGACGCCATCATCGTTGGCGCAGGCGGCGCAGGCTTGATGGCCGCGCTGTACGCCAGCAAGGGCGGGGCGCAAGTAGCCGTCGTCAGCAAACTATACCCGACCCGTTCGCACACGGGCGCGGCGCAAGGTGGTATTGGCGCGGCGTTGGGCAATAAAATCGGTGACGAAGAAAACCCTGACTCACCGCTATTCCACGCTTATGACACGGTAAAGGGCGGCGACTGGTTGAGCGACCAGAACGCGGCCAAAATCCTCGCTGAAGAAGCCGTGGACGCCGTGATTGAGCTAGAACACATGGGCTTGCCGTTTGACCGCACTGACGAGGGCAAAATCTCGCAACGGCGTTTCGGCGGCCACACATTGGAATTTGGCAGTAAGCGGCTGGCCTATCGCGCTTGCCACGCCGCAGACCGCACTGGTCACATGATTTTGCAGACGCTGTACCAACAATGTATCAAGCACAACGTCCGCTTCTTTGATGAATTTCACGTCGTTGATGTGGCGATGAATCAGGGCGTTTGCACGGGCGTAGCGGCGATTGAGTTGGGGACAGGCGAACTGCATCTGTTCCACAGCAAGGCCACCTTGTTCGCGTCCGGCGGTTGGGGGCGCTGTTGGCAAGTGACCAGCAACGCGCACAGTATGACTGGCGACGGCGCGGCGGCGGTTTTCCGGCGCGGCATCCCGATGCAAGACATGGAGTTTTTCCAGATTCACCCCACCGGCATTTATAAGCTAGGCATCCTCATCACCGAAGGCGTGCGCGGTGAAGGCGGCGTCCTCATCAATCGTCACGGCGAACGCTTCATGGAGCAGTACGCCCCCAGCGCAAAAGACCTCGCCAGTCGTGACGTGGTGAGTCGCGCCATCTATAACGAAATCAAAAAAGGTAACGGTATCGGCGGCAAGAATTATGTCTATCTGGACATCCGCCCAGAGACGGTCAACCGCTATGCCGCCGAAGCTGGTGAGAAGAAGCGCATTGACCGCGAGTATATCGAGAGCAAACTGCCGGACATCCTCGATTTCTGCCGCACCTATTTGGGTGTTGACCCGGTGAAAGAGCCGATGCCGATTCAGCCCACCGCGCATTATGCGATGGGCGGCATCCCGACCAATATCGAGGCCGAGGTCGTCATCGACGAAAACAATACCGTCCTCCCCGGCATGTATGCGGCGGGTGAGACGGCCTGTGTGAGCGTCCACGGCGCGAATCGGCTCGGCACGAATTCATTGGTAGACTTGATTGTGTTCGGGCGTCGCGGCGGAAAAAATATCGCTGAGTACGTGAAAACCGCGCACTTCACTGATATGCCGGACGGCGCTGGTAAGGAAATCGAAGCGGAATTTAACCGTATCCGCAACAGCAAGGGCAAGACCCGCGCCTTCACCATCCGCGATGCGATGCAGAATATCATGAATGATGATGTCAGCGTCTACCGCACCGAAGAAACCCTCAAGACCGCCATCACCAAGCTGCAAGAACTTCGCCAGACCTATTTCACCGATTTGCTCGTCGATGACCGTGGGCAGAAGTTCAACACCGAAGTGTTTGAAGCGTGGGAACTCGGCAATCTGCTGGAACTGGCCGAAATCACCGCCGTCAGCGCCCTCAATCGCAAGGAAAGCCGTGGCGCACACAGCCGCGAGGACTTCCCTGAGCGCGACGATGTGAACTTCCGTAAGCACACGCTGGTTTACCGTGAAGGCGCACCATATAGCGTCGAACAACCTAAGTATCGCGTGACGGTTGAGAAGGCCGTAGATATTAGCCTTGAGACCACCGATGAGCGTTTCTTGCCCAAGAAGCGCGTGTATTAATCCCGTCTATATTGTAGGGGCGTAGCGCGCTACGCCCTCACTCTCTATCGTTAACGAGGACAAGAGAAAAAACATGGTTGACGTAACCCTCCGACTCCGGCGGTATAACCCGGAAAGCGCGACCCAGAAGAAGCCGTACTGGGAAGAGTTCACGCTCAAGAACTGTGAGCCGACAGACCGTATCCTCGACCTGTTGCATCGCATCAAGTGGGAACAAGACGGCACGTTGGCGCTACGCCGTTCGTGCGCGCATGGCGTGTGCGGCTCAGATGCCGTCCGCATCAATGGGCGCAATCGCCTAGCTTGTAAGGTGCTGATTAACGAGATGGGCGCGGATACCCAGCCGCACATCAAGGTACAGGTCGAGCCGATTCTCGGTCTGCCAGTGCAAAAAGACCTGATTGTAGACATGGAGCCGTTCTTCGCCCATTACCGCGATGTCATGCCATTCTTCATCAACGATACGCCCGTCCCGACCAATGGCCGCGAGCGTCTTCAGTCCAAAGAAGACCGCGCCAAGTTTGACGATACGACCAAGTGCATCTTGTGCGCGTGCTGTACGACCTCTTGCCCGTCATTCTGGGCGAATGGCAAGTATGTCGGCCCCGCCGCGATTGTGCAGGCGCACCGTTTCATTTTCGATAACCGTGACCAAGGCGCACAAGAGCGTATCAACATCCTCGCCGAGCCGAACGGCGTCTGGCGCTGCCGCACCATCTTCAATTGCACCCCGGCTTGCCCGCGTGACATTGAAGTGACCAAAGCGATTGGCGAGGTCAAGCTGGCGATTCAGCGCAACAGCCCAGACGGCATCATCAAAATCACCGACATCAAAGAAGCTGTGTTCAGCAGTTAAACACGGTTTTCTGGAAAACCACGGGGCGTGGTACGCCGCGCCCCGGTGTCATATATAACGTTGCTTTTCTCATCTCTGATAAGCTTTTGTTTGTGCGGAAAAATATAAGCCCCATACAATAAGATTTGACCAAATAGGGCGTTTTCTGGCAGTTTTGCACACTTGTAACTGACTAAAGTACCGTCATAGGGCGCTTGCGCGTAAAAATAAAATCCCCATACAATGTGAATTAAGGTGTGATTTACCTTGTGTTATTGGCATTTCAATATCAAACTAGGAGAGAAACAAAATGTATAAGTGGATGAGTATGATTGCCGTCTTGATGATGGCGACAATTTTAGCTGCCTGCGGCGGCGCGCCCGCTACAACTGGCGGCGGCACGCCAGAAGCGGGTGCAAAAGCTTTCGTTGAAGCCTTGTACGGCGGTGATGCCGCAGCGACCCGCGCCTCGATTTGCGCCGCTGCCGTAGCGACCATGACTGATGAAGCCACCGCCGCCATCAACAGTGCGATGGGCGGGGCTGAACTTGACCTGAGCGGTGTGACTTATGCTGCCAGCGATGTGACCGACACAACTGCTACTGTCACCCTAAGTGGCGCGATGAAACTTACGATTGCTGGCACTACTTCAGAAGTTCCGATGGCTCAGAGCGGGTTCGGTTCCTTGAAGATGCTCAAGGAAGGCGGCGCTTGGAAGGCCTGCCCGACGATGTAAGCCAGAAGACTTTCAAAAAACTCCCTATCCAATCACTGGATAGGGAGTTTTTGTTGAGTACCACGCGGACGGCTCGCGAACCACCGCTACAGTTTTATGGGCGCGCCCCCTACCTCGGTATCAGCACGTCGCGCTGTTTGCTGCTGCCCTCTTTTTGTGGGCCGACAATGCCCCGGTCTTCCATCGCGTCAATCAAGCGGGCGGCGCGGGCATAGCCAATCCGCATCTTACGTTGCAATAGCGACACCGACGCCCCATTCTGGCGGCGCACCAACTCTACGGCACGCTCGTACAGGTCATCATCCGCGCCGCCGCCGTCCTCATCCTCGATTTCGTCGTCTTCATCAATGTCATCGAATAAGCCGCGTGGCAAGACCTCTTGTTGTGACGGCGCGTTGAAGGCAGGGCGGGCAAAGCTGGGCGATTGTTGCGAGGCGCGTACCGGCTTGCGATCCTCGTTTTCCGCGCCGAAGGTCAGGGCGGGTTTTTGCGGGAAGTCGGCGGCTTGTGCCTTCCAATACCGGATGATGCTGTTGAGTTCACTGTCAGAGACGAACACGCCCTGCAACCGTTGTGCAGACGGGGAGTCGGCGGACAGATACAGCATGTCGCCGCGCCCTAGCAATTTCTCTGCGCCCGGTTGGTCGAGGATGACGCGGCTATCGACGTTACCGGCCACCGCGAAAGCGATACGCGCAGGGAAGTTGGCTTTAATCAGGCCGGTGACGACATCTGCCGACGGGCGCTGTGTCGCGATGACGAGATGGATTCCAGTAGCACGCGCCATCGCCGCCACGCGGGTGATATAGCGCTCGGCTTCTTCTGGTGCAAGCATCATCAGGTCGGCCAATTCGTCGATAATCCCGACGATATACGGCAGCGGGTCGGTTTCCGGCGCACGGTTGCGGTTATAGTCCTCGATATTACGCGCCCCAGCCACGCTGAATTTCTTATAGCGGTCATCCATCTCACGGGTGAGCCACTTCAACACGCCGATGATGCGCTCGACATCGACCACGACGGGCGCGATCAGGTGCGGGATGCCGTTATAGCCGGTTAATTCGACGCGCTTGGGGTCAACCATGATGAACTTCACTTGGTCGGGCGTGTTGCGGAGCAATAGGCTGGCGATGATGGCGTTGACGCACACCGATTTACCAGAGCCGGTTGTACCCGCGACCAAGAGGTGAGGCATGGTGGTCAGGTCGGCGGCCACCGGCGTGCCGTCCACGCTCTCACCCAGCGCAATTGCCAACGGCGACTTGATGCGCTGAAAGCGGTTGGATTCCATCACATCGCGTAGGCTGACGGTCATCGGCGTATCGTTCGGCACTTCGATACCGACATAGCCTTTACCCGGCACAGGCGCTTCGATACGGATGCTGCGTGCGCCCAACGCCAATTGGAGGTCTTTGTCCAATTGCGCGATGGCCGAGACTTTGACGCGGTTCTGGCGGTCACGCTGCATAACATAACCGGGTTCGACGCCGAATTGCGTAATCACCGGACCGGTGTTGATTTCGACCACTTTACCCGGTGCGCCGAAGCCCTCTAAGGTTTCTTGAATGATGCGGGCGCGTTCGACCAATGCCTTCCGGTCATAGTCGGCCTTGCTGCCGG
>Ga0163147_10003331_pt1 | contig 21671 bp, 20 predicted proteins | sample OliLakLV19MP6G1_FD_148597 | JGI IMG/M metagenome (GOLD analysis project Ga0163147, IMG submission 148597) | Freshwater microbial mat bacterial communities from Lake Vanda, McMurdo Dry Valleys, Antarctica- Oligotrophic Lake LV.19.MP6.G1 | ecosystem: Environmental > Aquatic > Freshwater > Lake >...
ATCTTGACCACCTCGGCCTTGTATTCAGGTGTAAACTTCTGTCTCGCTCGTTTTCCCATGTGGACTCCTTTTGGCATATTCGCCTCTTCTCGGGTGTCCACCAAACCGGGGCAAGTTCAGATCTCATTCTGGCCGCAATCGAGTCCTCGCCTCACGCGGGCTCCGCAATGGGCAGCCGGATCTCCAGACGCGCGCCGGGCTCGGTTTTGTCCGCGAATGCGGCGTCACCGCCATGCGTGTGGGCGACGTGCCGGACCAGCGCGAGGCCGAGACCATGCCCGGGAAGGCGCCGTTGCATGGCGTCCGCGCCTCGGAAGAAAGGCTCGAAGACTTGCTCGCGGTCGACGCCGTCGATGCCCGGGCCGTCGTCGTCCACGCGAAGCACCGCCTGGTCGCCGGCAGCCTCGATCTCCGCTGTCACTATGCTGCCGAACTTGAGGGCGTTCGAGATGACGTTGATAACCATCGTACCAAGGAGGGCGGCATCCCCTCTGACGAGCGCATCGGAGCCGGACAGCAGCCGGACGCGTCCCTTGTCTCCGGCTGGTAGTGCTCCCACTGCGTCCTCTACGAGGTCCCGCAGCGAAACGATCTCGTGAGCATCGTTCGCTGTGCGTGCAGGAACCGCAAGGATTAGCAGCCGCTCCACGAGGACCGCTAGCTCCGCAAGCATTTCCTGGGCGCGCTGGGCATCGGCACGTGCGGACGGCTCGCTGACGTTCTCGACCAAGAGCTCGAGCTCCGCGCGTACGGAGGTGAGCGGCGTACGCAGCTCATGCGCGGCATTTGCTGCGAATCGATGTGCTTGTGACAGCGCCCGCTCCACCCGCGAGATGAGCTGCGCAATCGTGCTCCGGAGCGCATCGACCTCGACGATGCGCTCATCTGGTCCCAAGTGCGCTTGCGAGATGGCATCGACATCGAGGACGGCGATCCGCTCGCGCAGCCGCGTGAGCGGCGCGACTACGTGACGCGAAATGGGGCGACTGGCGACCCACCCGAGGGTCGCAGCAAGCAACGCGGCCATTGCGGCCGCCCCGGCGAGGAGCGGAAGCGTCGTCGTGTGGGCCGCCCCGACGACCGCCGAGATCCCGTTCGATAAAGACGCACGACATGCCCGGAGGGTGTTGGCGTTCGCGGTCACGCACCCCGGTGCGCTTGGCAAGGCGACCCGTCTGTGGCCCACAAGCAAGCTCCCACCTGCGTCGTACACCGCGAAGATCATTCCGGTGTGCCCCATCTCTTCGGACTCGTCGCGATGAACTTGCCGGATCCCCTCAAGATTCACGCCAACCTGACTCAGCTCGGCAGCGAAGGTCACGGCCGCTTCCTCGATCCTGCGATCCCCCGCTCGCCGCACGAGATACGACGTCAACGCGATGGTGGCGAAGGCGGCCAGTAGCGCAGCGGCAGAGGCGACCAGCGCAGAGCCCCACGCCACACGTCGGACGAGGCTCGTGCTACCCGCCATGCGTACGACCCTCTACGAGCGAGTACCCTTCGCCTCGCAGCGTTCGAATGATCTGTGGCCCCAGCTTCCGCCTCAGCCTGCCGATCAGGACTTCGAGCGTACTCGACGCGCTGTCGCTCGCTTCGCCCCACACGCCGTCCAGGACGTCGTTTCGAGAGACAACGCGGCCTGCTCGTCGCGCGAGCATCTCCAGGATCGCCCACTCCTTGGCCGTCACGGCGACGACGCTTCCCGCACGCGTCGCGTGCCGCCCCGCAAAATCGATAACGACATCGTCGTGAATGTACGTGAGGCCGCGCGGAAGCGCCCCGCGTCGGCCGAGCGCCCGCACGCGCGCACGAAGCTCCGAGACCGCAAATGGTTTGCCAAGGAAGTCGTCTGCGCCCGCGTCGAGCCCTTCGACACGAACGGCCACCTGCGACAAAGCGGTCAGGAGCAGGATGGGAACGGTCGATCCCTCAGCGCGCAGCTCGCGACACAGGTCGAGGCCGAAGCCGTCGGGCAGGCGAAGATCAAGCACGATCAAGTCAGTCCCTTCGATGACGCGCTCGCGAGCTGCCTCGAGATCTGCTCCGGTGGTGACGGCGTGGCCGTCGGCCCGGAGCGCTCGCGCAACGACGCTGCGTACATCCGTCTCATCGTCGATGACAAGCACTCGCATCTCTTCACATTACGGGCTCTTCGTCCTCGCGGCGAAATCCAGCGCCGAGCCACGCGTAAAGCGCTGGCGTGACGAGCAACGTTAAAATGGTAGAGCTCACCAGGCCCCCGAGGATGACAACCGCCATAGGGTGCTCGATCTCGTGCCCGGCCGTGTGGCCTGCGGCCACGACAGGCACGAGGGCAAGCCCGGTCGCCAGAGCCGTCATCAAGATCGGGCAGAGGCGCTCGCGCGCGCCGCGCACCACGAGTTCTGCGCCAAACGGCACTCCTTCCTTCGTCTCGAGATAACGGAAGTGCGATACGAGCATGATCCCATTTCGCGCAGCGATACCGACGACGGCCACCAAACCTATCAAAGTGCCGAGTGACACAACACCACCAATCGCCGCAGCCACGACGCCTCCCACCAGCGCGAACGGAAGTCCGATGAACACCATCAGCGCCAATCGGCTAGAGCGGAAGTCAGCCAGCAGAACCACGAAGATGCCGGCCAACGCCAGCGCAGCGATGCTGAAGAGGCGGACGCGTGCGGCAGTCCGAGCCGCTCCTTCACCGAGGATCTCAGCGTGGTGGCCGAACGGGAGTCGCAACGCGCCGACACGGCTTGCGACTTGTGCGCTCACGCGTGCGAGATCTACGTCGGGCGTAACATCGATGAGCACGTCGACCTTTCGTGTCGTCGCGTCGTGGGCGATGGCGTTTGGCACGGGCACGATCTCGACCTCAGCCACATCGCCAAGCCGCGTGAGCACGCGGCCGTCCACCGCGATGGCCAGATCACGCAACGCCGCGACGTCGGCGCGGCTTGCCGCGTTTCCCCACACCACCACGTCGATCGGCTGGAGGCCCCGCAAGAACTGCCCGACCGTATCGCCAGCAAGCAGCGTCGTGGCTCGCGCCCGCACAAGGCCAGGTTCGACACCCCACGCCGCGCAGCGTATCGGATCTACTCGGATCTGGATCTGAGGGACGAGCACTTGGGCGTCCGGACGCGCGTGCGCTACCCCGTCTACCGTCTCGAGCTCACTTGACAGGTTGCCGGCGATCGTTCGCAGCGCCTCGCGATCATCTCCGTGCAGACGTACTACGATTGCGCCACCGCCTCCGCTCAGGACCTCACGCATGCGTTCTTGCAAGTACGTCTGCACGTCGCGGAACACGCCAGGGTACCCATCGACGACTTCACGCACGCGTCGGGAGGTGGCGGCAAGATCTGCATTGGGGTCCACGCTGATCCACAGCTCTGCGAAGTTGGGCCCGACGACCTCGTCCGCGACCTCAGCGCGCCCAATATGGGCTCCGAAATTCCGCACACCAGGGATGGTAAGCAGCTCCGCGCGTGCGAGGTTCGCGCTCCGCGAGACGGCTTCCAGCGACGTGCCAGGACGTGCCACCCAGTGCATCAGGAAGTCGCTCTCGGCGAAGTGCGGAAGGAACTGCTCGCGAACCGTCGAACCGAGCAACGCCGCGACTGCGAGCAGTCCTGCTGTTCCAGCGAGGAGGCGCTTGGGGTGCTTGAGGGTGCGGCGCAGCAGGGGCTCGTAAACGCGAACGAGCGCCAACGCGATCGGCGACGAATTCTCCGCGGATCGCGTGTTCCGCAGGAAGACCAGTGCGAGCACCGGCGTGATGGTGAGCGCGACGATCGTGCTCGCGACAATGGCCAGACCGTACGCGAGCGCCAGCGGCCCGAAGAACTCACCCGCTACGCCGTCGAGGAAAAGGATCGGCAAGAATACCAGAAGCACGATGACGCTTGCGAAGACGATGGCGCTTCTCACCTCGAGGGACGCATCGAGTACCACACGAAGCGCGGTGCGAAGGTCTGGTGGTTCCCGAAGCTCACGCAGTCTGCGGTGAATGTTCTCGACGTCGATAATGGCGTCATCGACGACCTCGCCGAGTGCGATGACGAGGCCGGCGATGACCATGGTATCGATCGTGCGACCGAGCGCGGTCAGGACGAAGGCCGCGGACAACAAGGAGAGCGGGATAGCCAACACGCTGATGAGTGCGGTGCGCGCATTCCACAAAAAGAGGAACAACACGGCGATCACAAACGCGCAACCGATGCCCATGGCGTGGCCGAGATTGGTGAGCGCCCGTTTGATGAAACTTGCGGGGCGGAAGATCGTAGCGTCGATGTCCACGCCGACGAGCCCTGGGCGCAGCCGATCCAGTGTTTTGTCGATCGCCTCGGTCACGTCGAGGGTGCTGGCACCCGGCTGCTTCTCGACGATCAGGAGCACTCCGGCACCCCCGGTGACGAGCGCATCTCCGATGGGAACGGCGTGTGACTCGGTCACTTCCGCGACGTCGCCGATGGTCAGGGTGCCTCGCCCGGCGGTTGTCAGCGGAAGGCGCGCGAGGTCGCTTGCGTCGCGAACCATCGGCGCGTGAACGATCGGGAGTCGCGTCGTCGGGAGGTCGACGACACCACCGGCGCGCGGCGTGAGCGCATCGCGCGCCGCCGTCACGAGGCGCGCGAGGTCGATGCTGTTCGCCACGAGTCGATCGGCATCGGCGCGCACCTCAATCCGTCGTCGTTGTTCGCCCCACACCGCGACGTTGGCGACTCCGGGCACAGACATCAACGCGGGCCGCACTCTCCAGCGGGCATGATCCGACAGCTCGATCTGCGAGAGCGTCTTGGACCACATGCCGATCTTCAAGATTCTGCTCGTCGATGACAGCGGCGACAGGAGTACGGGAATTCGCGCGACAGCAGGTAGGTTGGGCGTCGCCCGCGTAACCCGCTCCTGCACCAACGCACGTGCCTGGAGCAGTTCGGTCTTCATCGGGAACAGCATCACGATCGAGGAGAGCCCGAGCACAGACTTAGAGCGAAGCGCAGTCATGCCCGGCGTGCCGGCAAGCGCAGCCTCGAGAGGTGTTGTGACGAGTGCCTCCACCTCCTCGCTCGAGAGCCCTGGTGCCTCGGTTTGAAGCTCGACGCGCGGAGGGGCGAACTCGGGGAAAGCATCGAAGCGGGCGCCACCGAGGCCACGAACGGCGAGAGTCACGAAGAGAACAGTCAGTCCGATGACGACCCATCGCTGATGAAGGCACAGTTTTACCAATGAACGCATCAGTGCCCTGGGGGAAACTCAGCACCGAAGAGTTCGACGGCACCTACGGACACCACACACGCTCCAACGGGAGGCCCATGGGCGATGAGCATGTCGTCGGCGACCCGACGTACCGGATCGATCCGCGAGCGCGAGAAGCGACTGCCCTCGCATCGGTAAACCCACGCACCGCCCCACGCGTCGAACACCACCGCCGATGCGGGGACGATGAAGGAGGCGGTCTTGTCCTGGAGCGGGAGCTCCACCAAGACACGCTCCCCCGGCGCGAAGCCTGCGTCGGACGGGAGAGCGAGGTACCTGTCGACCGTGCTCCGATCAGGCTCTGCGGTGGGCGGTCCCGGAACGAATCGGGAATTCACGGATCTAGCCTCGCCGTTTCGGCGCACCGTCGGCCCCGCGCGCGTGTCCAACCGACCGATGTCTCCCGAGTAAACGGGAACCCTCACCTGAAGGGCATCGACGCCGACGATCTCGAACAGCGGTGCTCCCGCGGCAACGGCCTGACCTTCTGCAACTGAGAGCAACCGAATGACACCGCTGCTCGGCGCTCGAACAAGCATGGCGACATCCGAGAGCAGTGGATCGCGCGACAGCGTCGTCGCTCGCGCGTGCGCAGCAGCAACGTCGGCTTGTGCGACGTCGCGTGCCGCGATGGCTTCCTCGAGAGCACGGGCGCTCCCCGCTCCCTGGGCCACCAGCGCCTGATTGCGGGTCGCCCGCAGCGCAAGCGCCGCGAGGTTCGCATCGGCGGATGCAACTTCCCGAGTGACGCGAGCGCGCGTGTCTCGATCGGTAGGTGCAATCGCCGTGAGTCGCAGCAGACCTGTTCCTCGCTGCACACTGGCGCCCGGAAGGAGCGGCTCGCTCGTCACGAAGTGAACCGCCCCGGCAACCGGCGCGGTCACGGTAACCGTGCGCCCCGGGGGCACGACGACTTCCCCACCGACGAGACGCGCGCGGGGCAGGGAGCCTTCTTTTATGACGGTGGTCTCAATGCGAAGGCGCGAGATCGCCTCGGGCGACAGCCGCACCGTCGGCAGCTCCGACTCCGGGACTGCGTGCGTGACCTCGGAGGCGACGTGGTGGAGCGGCGATGTCTTCGACTCGCACCCGGCTGCGAGCACAAAGAGGATGGCGAGCGGTTTCATGGCGTACCTCGTTCTGCTCGTGCGCGCGCGGCAACGTCCGAAGCGCTGGCTAGGCGCGCGCCGATCGCTCGCTCCATTTCAGCGAGCGCGCGGCGCTGCTCGGCGATGAGCTCGGCGCGACGGAGCCGCGCCTCGCTGGTTCGTCGAAGGACATCAAGGACAACCAGGTAGGCCTGGTCTCCCGTCTCGAAGCCGTGCCTCGCCATCGCGAGCGCCGTGTCGAGGGCAGGAATCACATCGGACTCGAGGAGCTGACGAGACCGCATCGCCTGCTCGAAGCGGGCGTGAGCCAACATGACCTCCATGATGACGGTGCGCGCGATCACCTCGTGTTGCGCGGTCGCGCGTTCCACCTCGGCTTCGGCACGGCCGACGCCGCCGGGGTTCGCGCCGAAAAGAGGAAGCTCGGCGCGGCCGCCGAGGCGCAGCGCGGGGCCCACGGGCTGATTCCATTGTGTTTCCACGAGCGCGCCGAAGCTGAGGATGCGGGTGCGCTCCCATCCTGCTCTTGAGGTCGCTGCCGAAATCGCCAGCTCGGCCGCCCGGGCATCGGGTCGCGCAACGCGCGCGACGGCGATCAGGTCTCGCAAACCAGGTGGCGTCGTGACACGGTTCCAGAACGTAGCTTGCAGCGGGCTAGCCGGGTCGGCGTCGAGCGCCAGCGTCGCGATAAGTCGTGCGCGTGCCATCGCGACCTCCGTTTCGGCGAGGTCGCTTGCATCGGTGCTGGTGCGTGCATCGGCCGCGAGCACACGCTCTTCCAACGAGCCAATGTCTCCAACGGTTGCGCGGACCGATGCGATACGAGCGACCTCGGCGGCGACCCTTGCGAGCTCGGCACGCACGAGTGCGCGATCGGTTGCGAGCCCTAACTCGACGTGAAGCAGCCGAGCGTCGCGGACGAGTTCAAGCGCACGCATCAGGACAGCTTCGCCGGCGACGTCGGCCTCACGTGCCGCCGCCTCGGAGCGGCTCGGCATCTGCCAAAGCGACTCCAAAGGCACGAGCAGGGTGGCGACGGCGGCGATGGGGCCGATTGGGCCCATCATGCTCAACTGCGGGTTGGCGGGGCGATTGGCTTCATTGAGCGTCGCAAAAGCGGCAACGATGCGGGCCAGCTCGGCGCGGAGTGCCGGGTTCCGACACAGCGCGATGGAAACGACTTCGGCTTCGTCGACACCATCCTCGATCCTTACATCAGGTGGAAGCGTGTCGTTGGCATGTGAGCACGTGCTCGCTCCGGTGCGGTCCCGGACCTGACGATCCAGCCATGCGCGATCGCGAAGCGAAGTCGCGCACCCGGAGATGCACACGCAGGCGAGCAGGATGGCGATGTGCCGAGTCACGCCTCTGATATCGCATCGCTGCCCAAACACAGCCTGAACGTGTCGGCTGCGTTGGTAGCGTGCTCCGCGCAGGATCTGCTTCAAGATGGTCAACCTTCGGCAGGCCCCCATTCCGCAGACGATGCAATCTGTGGCTGCACTGGGAAATTCGATTGACTTACCGTCTCATTGACCATAGTCATGACTACGGTCATAATCGTTCAATGAAGACCGTTTCTAAAGGAGTCCTCAAAGCGAAAATGCTTGAGTACCTGCGGTGGGTACAAGAAACGGGCGACGAGTTGGTCGTGACCGATAACAACCGCCCAGTCGTCCGTATCGTTGCCATTGCCAAACGAACCGCCGCAGCGGACGCGTTCGGCGACGTCCGAGGCCGCCTTCAATATCACGAAGATATCCTCGCCCCCACAACGCAAGAGTGGCCTGAGTCGTGATCGTTTTAGACACGCATGTCTTGCTCTGGTGGGCGCTTGATCCAAATCAACTGTCAGCGGTGGCGGCAAAACAGCTTGAGGAAATGGAAAGGGTTGGCGGATTCGTCAGTTCAATCTCATTTTGGGAACTCGCGATCAAAGTCAAGCGGGGCAAGCTGACCTTGCCAATCTCCATGGATGAATTCGTGTCCCGCGTCGCCCGAACAGGTGCTGTCACCGTGGTTCCGGTAGATGTGAAGATTTGGTTGGCGAGCGCTGATCTCAAATGGGATCATGCTGATCCAGCGGACCGCGTGATTGTGAGTACAGCGCTAGATTGTGGCGTGCCTCTGTTGACGAAAGACAACGAGATCCGATCGTGTCGCGGAGTGAATTGCATTTGGTAGCGTCGATCATCAACCGCCAACTCCGAGGTCGACAACCATTCGCTTTCAATCAGGCATCGAACCTGACGATTGAGGCGGTTCTAACCGGGAAACAACGCGTCGCGTTGACAAAAGATTTGAACTCGGACTGGCGATCCGTTTCCTGTTCTGCCCGGATTTCGGCATGATGGCCCTGACAAACGTGACACTGCCGTGAACATCATCATCGTTGGCGCTGGCGAAGTGGGGCTGTACCTGGCCCGTATCTTCGTTGCGGAAAAACATGACGTAGCCGTCGTCGAGCAGGATGAAAAGCTGGCGCGTGAGCTCGACAGCCAGATCGACGCGCTCGTGATCCATGGCAGCGGTGTGAATTTTCGTACGCTGGAAAAAGCGCGGGTCAAAAAGGCCGATCTGGTGTTGGCGGTTACGCAGGTTGACGAAGTCAATCTTGTGGCGTGTATGACGGCCGCCAAGATGAGCAAGGCGCGTACCGTAGCACGGGTCCGTGAGGTGGGGTACCTGGGTGGTGATCGCTCATTGACCGCGCGCGAGTTGGGCATCGGGTTGGTCGTGGGCCCAGAACGCGCCGTCGCCGAGCAGGTGGTGGATCTGCTCGGTTTTGATGGTGGTGGCCAGGTATGGAATTTGGCCGAAGATCGCCTGCGTTTGATTGAACTGCCGCTTTCGCCTGATTCGCCCTTTGTGCACGAAAGCTTGGCAGAGCTGGCCGAAGTCATGCCGTCGCCCTCGCTGGTGGCGGCCATTTCGGGTAAGGACGGCTTGCGTATTCCGCGCGGAGACGATCGCTTGAAACACGACGAACGGGCCTTCGTGCTGACCGAGCCTCGGAATGTCGACGAGTTTTTGATTCTATCGGGCAAACCGTGGCACCACGTGCGTCACGTCCTTATCATTGGGTGCGGCAACATTGGCCTCTATCTGGCACAAGAGCTGGAAAACCAGCGACTGTTTCCCACCATCATCGAACAGGATAGAGCCCGTGCCGATCTGGTGGCACGCCAACTGAGCAAATCAATCGTCCTGTGTGGCGATGGCACCGATCCGGATACCTTGCGCGAGCAGTTGGAAGAGCGGGCGGATGCCGTGGTGGTACTCATCGAGAACGATGAGAAAGCCCTCGTGTGTGGTTTGATGGCGCGCCAGTTTGGCGCCAAAAAGGTGATCGTTCGCGCGGACAAACGGGCCTACGAAGCACTCGGACGTGGTTTGGGGATCGATGCGCTTATCAGCCCGCAACGCGCGGTCGCCGATGCCATCTTGCAGTTCGTGCATCGCGGTCGCGTGAAAAGTTCGCACATGTTGGGCGATCACGATGGCGAAATCATGAACATGCGTATTCCGGATGAACCGAAGAACAGCAAGATCATTGACCGGCCATTGCGAGAGATCGAATTTCCGGCCGGATCCATCGTGGGCGCGGTATTGCGTGGCGACAAAGTGATCGTCGCATCCGGCGAAACCCGCATCCAGGCTGGTGATGAAGTCCTTGTGGTGGCGTTGCGAGACGCCATTGGCAAGGTGGAAGATCTGTTCCGCTAATGCGCCGCGGGGTTATCCAGCGCATTACCAGCCGCCTGCTGGGCTTCACCGTGTTTTCACTGGCAGTGCCGCTGGTGTTTTCGGTAGCAGACGGGGAATCCATATGGTGGGCCTATGCCATTCCGTTGTGTGTGGCGATGTTGGGCATGTTTGGTCTGGCCCGCTTGCCCAACGCACGGAGTGCGCCAAGCGATTCGTTGCGCCGCCGCGAGGGTTTCGTCGCGGTCGTTCTGGGGTGGATGATCTTGGTGTTCTTCACGGCGATGGCATTCCATCTCACCGGCGCGTTCGAGGGGTTTGCCGAATCGTTTTTCGAATCGATGTCCGGCTACACCACCACCGGTGCGACGGTCGCACGCGATGTCGAGATCTTGCCGCGATCGGTGTTGTTTCAGCGGTGTTTCGCGCACTGGATAGGCGGCATGGGCATTGTCGTTTTGTCCATCGCGATTCTTCCCGAACTGGCGGTGGGCGGCATGCAGTTGTTCGCCGCCGAATCGAGCGGTGTTGATAGCGACAAACTCGCGCCTCGCATTGCCGCCACTGCGCGCCGTTTGTGGGGATTTTATGTGCTGCTTACCGGTGCGTTAACGGCCCTGTTGATGGTTGGTGGCATGGGCATTTTCGACGCCGTATTGCATGCCATGTCCACCACCGGAACGGGCGGATTTTCAACGCGCAATGCTTCGATTGCCGCGTACGACAGCGTGTTCATTGAGATCGTCATCATGGCGTTCATGTTTGTGGCGGGCATCAATTTCACCTTGCAATACCGGGCGCTTGCCCGCCTGCAGATCGGCGTCGTGGTTCGCAGTCCCGAGGTGCGTTTGTACACGCTCATCACGGTTGCGGCGATCTTTCTGGTGACCATCAACACCTATGTGTCTGGACCCTTCGATAGTATCCTGACGGCGTTTCGCTATTCGGCGTTCCAGGTGGTATCGATCGTGACCACGACCGGATTCGGAACCTACGATTTCGATCTTTGGCCGGATTTTTCGCGTTGGCTCATCGTGATTTTGATGATCATTGGCGGCTGCGCTGGGTCGACGTCGGGCGGCTCGAAGGTCATTCGCCTTTACGTCGTCATCAAACATGCGACATCGCAACTGCGCCTGTTGGTGAGGCCGCGATTGGTCGAACCGTTGCACATCGGTGATCGTGCCGTGCCAAGGGAAACCGTGGAGAGTATCCTCGGATTCTATTTGCTGTACATTGGCGCCACCCTCGTTATCGGGTTGAGCATGACGTTGATGGGTCTCGATCTGGTCAGTGGTGGTACCGCGGCGGTGAGCGCGATGAACTCCATCGGGCCCGGCCTTGGCTCGGTGGGTGCCGCGGAGCCCTTCGCAGACGTACCAGCGATGGGCCTTTACATCCTCAGCTTTGGTATGTTGCTGGGTCGTCTCGAGATTTACACCGTGCTGGTGTTGTTCATCCCGCACTTTTGGCGGCGTGGCTAAACCAATTGCGCGCGGGCGCCCTGCCCCCGCAGCGCTTCGGCTGACCGCCGCGCATTGACGTCGGATAAGTGAACCCTGCGCGGAGTGAATCACGCCCTGGGACTCAAGACATTCCTCTAAGTCAGCTCAGATCCGCTTTGTTCTTGAAGGCGGACAACATGAAGCGAAAGGAAGTTCTGATGGTTCGCAACACGATTTCGAGGCGCAAGTTGTTGGCAGGCATCGGCGCGGGAAGCGCGATTCTGTCGGGATTCGCACGCAACCGAATGGCCGACGCGGCGCCAAAGGGCAACTTCTTGATGTACACCACGCCCAACGGCTTCGTGCGTTCGGCCTTCGGCGCCAGCGGTTCGGGCGACAGCATGGTGTTGCTGCCGTCGCTGAAGGCTTTGGAACCGTTCAAAAACGACATCACCGTGATTCGCGGCCTATCGAACCAAAGCGCCTCGTCGTTCAACAGCCACGAGGACATGTGCAAGATGCTGACCTGCGTGCACGGTGGCGGGGATAAAAGTACGGTTTACGCCCCTTCGTTTGATCACATCATCGGTCAAAAGCTTGGCGAGCGACCGCTCACGCTCGCCCCACCGCAAAGCCGCGGTGCCAACATTTATGCCGCGGTATCGTGGACGGGTCCCAATAAAGTCGACCCGTACGTCACCGACCCGTTGCAGGCATTCTTGACTGCCCTGGGTGGTATCTCGGCCGACGGATCGGGAGGGGCCAATAGCGAAGCGGCGGAAAAACTCAAGCGTCTGCTTGAACGCCGCAAGAGCGTGCTCGACTTTGCGCGCGCCGACATCGGCAAGTTCCGCTCGCGCCTCAGTTCCACTGACGCCAACAACCTGGACCAGTACCTGGGTGCAATTCGGGGATTGGAGAAGGACTTCGTGGAGCAACCCGCTGCTGCGCCCGTTGCGGCTGCCTCATGCGCTCTGACTTTGGCAAACCAGAAAGCCACCAAGTACGCAAGCACCGGCCCCGTGGGCGAGAAGAAAGCGATCGGCATCGAAGCCCATATGGACATCATCACCACCGCCTTCGGCTGTGGCGCGCGCCGCATTGCGACCCTGGCCGGCGCGGAAAACATCAATCCTTTTGGTGGCAAGGACCACCACGGCGTCAGCCACGGCGAAGCACCCCTTCAAGTTTGGAAGGACATCGACACCTGGTACGCGCAACGCTTCGCCTACCTGCTCGGCCAACTTAAGGCCACCGGGCAGCTAGACCACACGATCGTGGCCTGGAGTTCCGACATCGCCGAGAACCACAATCAAAGCGATTGTGTCTTCATTGTTGCGGGGGGACGCGCGCTCGGAATGAAACTTGGCCAATCGATTCGTTACCCCTTCAAGGGCAACAGTGACGGGTTCCAGGAATTCGCCCTGGCGCAAGCGAGAAATCCAGGCAACCGCAGCTTTCATGACCTTTGGGTTTCGGTGCAAAAAGCCCTGGGAATCAATGAAAACACCTTTGGAGACAAACAATGGTGCACGGGCGGACTGCAAGAGTTGTACGCCGGTTGAGCCCCACCAATATGAAGGAGCAGTCCCATGACAAAACTTCTGAATGTTCAAACGTCTGGCTATTTTCGATCACTATCACTCGCCCTGGGCTTAGCCGCCTGCAGCGGTCAGATTGGCGACAACGCATCGTCGCCACCGGGGGACGATGACGACAACAACCCACCCTCGCCCCCCGGGGACGATAACGACGACCCCGAAGCACCCAACGCGGGCCTCGGTCCGTGCGAAGATAAGAGCCTGTCCGCGCGTGTGTGGCGGTTGTCGGCTGCACAGTACGCGGCCACGGTCGAAACGGCCCTCGGGGGTCGATCGGTGGATCTATCAAAGGCTCCCCCCGATGCCGTGGACGCGCGCACTGGGTTCTCCAACGGACAAGAAACCACCTTCGTTTCAAACACCTTCGCCAACACGTTGTTCACCGCGGCTGAACAGGCGGCCGATGGCTACGCGCAGTCCTTGGCGCAAAAACATCCTTGCATGGTCCAAACCCCGGTTTCGGATCAATGCCTCAACGGCTTTGTGAATGACCTGGGACTCAAACTGTTTCGACGTCCCGTGGCCGAAGCAGAGACGAATGACTACCTGGCGCTCTACCGCCGCAATCAATCGAGGCAAGACGCGCAAAGCGGAGGTGCTCTGCTGCTGCACGCCCTCTTGCTTTCACCCAATGCGGTTTATCGCACCGAACTTGGCGACGGAACGGATGAACGCATGACCGGGTTTGAGATCGCGGCGGCCATTGCCTACGGTCTTGGCAATGATCCCCCCGGCGAAGCCTTGATGGAAGCGGCACGCGAGGGGCGCTTGTTCGACGCGGGTGTGCGCAAGGAGTTCGCACGTGAAATAGCCAAGACCAGCGGCGCAGGCGACAAGGTGAGCGAATTCATGGCCGCGCAGCTTCAAGTTCACAAACTCAACCAACAACGCAACGCTTTGGGCGAAAAACTGGTCGACGCCATGATTGGCGAAACCAACCTGTTTGCGCGCGAGATCTTCGCCAGTTCACAGCCAACGTTGGAACAATTCTATCTCGCCCCCGTCGCATTCGTAAACGATGCCCTGGCACCCATTTATAAATTAAGCCAGAAGCCGTCGACGCTGACGCGGGTTGAGGTGCCAGAGGACGAGCGCTTTGGCATCTTCACCCAGCCAAGCTGGTTGGCCGCCAGCCATGGACCCGTTCATCGAGGCAAGCTGATTCGGGAAGCCTTTCTCTGCCAAGACATTTCCTTGCCCCCGGCCAACGCAGGTGAGCTGATCAATCAACTGCCTGCGACGCCCAAGGAGTACACCCAAGCAGAAAAATGGCCCGCTTTCGTCGAAGAGCGCGCCGGCTGCGCGGCTTGCCATTCGACGTTCGAGCCACTTGGATTCGCGTTTGAAACCTACGATTCGAAAGGCACGTTCCGGAAGGAGAATGAGTATGGCCGCTTCATCGACCCCGCCTTCAAGATGACCGACGTCGAAGGGTGGTCGGGCGAATGGCAAAATGGTCGCGACATGGTCCAGCAGATTGCCAGCAGCCAGGTCGGGCAAAACTGCTTCACCCAACGCTTCTTGACCTTTGCCATGGGCCAAGGGATGGGCGATGCCGTGCAGTCGTGCACCACCCGTCGCGTAGGCCGTGCTTTCATCGAATCGGGCGGCAACGTGCACGACCTTCTGGCCGCCATCGTGGCCGACGACCACTTCATCAAACGGGTACGAAACCCGTAGGGACAATCGGCAAGCGAACCGCGCCTTTGTGTTGGACGGCGTGGTTTGTTGCAAGCTCTGGCATAGTGGCAATGAGTGAACCGCAGCGTTCCGAAGCTTCCAACAATCGTTGCCGCGTCCATCTTCGGATGGGGAATCGCGGCAAACGCGCAGCCGTTGCCCCCAAGCGCCGAAGCATCCGAACACCGGCTCTCGACGGTGGTCGCCGTCGCGGGCGATTGTCCACAATCCTCCTTGGTGTGGGAGCTGTTGGCTTCGGCCTTGGCCCCAGAAGTTGTGGCGTGGACGATGCGGGACGATTCTCAACAAGCTGCCAAGGCCTCGTTGCCCGCGGTTCGCGTGGAAGATCAAGGCGACGCCGTGCTGGTGTTTGTCGCGGGCAAACCCCCTCGTCGATTCCACGATCCAGCCCGGCTTTGCAAAGAACGCGCGAACCTCGTCGCCGCGCACGTCGCTTTCGTTCTGTACGAGCTCACGCCAGTTCCCGACAGTCCACCAGCCCCTGCGCTTCCAAAACCAATCGCCGCGGTGGCCCCATCACACACGTTTCCACTCGTAGTTGCGCTATCTGCAACGGCACAGTGGCCGCTCGGTGCACGCGTGCGCCCTGGGGCGGACCTGTTTGTTGCAGTGCCGCTATCTGCGACGGCTTGGTATGGCGAGCTTGGAATTGCCGCACAATGGCCTACAAATCAAGACAGGAGCGGAACATTGTTTCGTGAAACCCGAGGCCAACTGCGCCTGGGTGTGGGACGCTATTTGTTTGCGTCACGGCTGCTGATCTCCACAACACTGACCTTGGTGGCGGATTGGTTGTCGGTGCAACCTCCCGATGTGCTGCCCTTGGGCCGTGCCGACTCAGGCATTAACCTGGGCGTGGCGGGCGACCTCCGCGTGACCCTCAACCGACCATCACGTTTTGTCCCCTTTTTCGGCCTTTCGGGTCGGCTCTTGCCTAGCCCCCCTCGTCTCTTAATCGAGCCCGCCGGCCGCATTGCCACCGAAGCCTTGTTCTTGGGCTTTCATGTCGGTTTGTGGGTGAACCTTTGACTTCACCTGTTGAGATGACTTTGTTACTCGCCCAAGTGCGGACGAGTTGGAATCGGCGCCCCTTCAGTGACACAATAAGTGAAGTGTCGTCACACCCTGTCGCCCGCGCCACCCTCGGGCCTGCCGAACACTCGAACGCCATCGTTGGTGAAGCGAATGATCGGCCCGCTGATTTGGCGGCGCTTTATCGACAATGGCATCACGAGTTAGAGCGTTGGTTGCGTGCGATGGGCGTTCGCGAAGCCGAGCTTGAGGATCTGGGCCACGAAGTATTCGTTACGGCACACAACCGTTGGGGTAGCTTCGACGGCAGCAATCCCGCGGGCTGGCTCTATCGCATTGCCTTGTTGAAAGTGAAGAACCATCGACGGCATTCGTGGATTCGGCATCTGTTCTCGGCGAAGGGTGGGCAACCCACCCTCGACCTTGTTGACGACGGACCAGGTCCCGCGGTTGCGATTGAACTCCGCGAACAGCGGCGGATCTTGAACGAGTTGTTAAACAAAATGCCCGAGAAACACCGTGTTACGTTTTCCCTGTTCGAGATCGAGGGCTACGACGTGTCTGAAATCGCCCGCATGCAACAAGCGCCCGAGCGCACGGTGCGATCCCGGTTGCTGCGTGCCCGCCGGGTGTTCTTCGCGAACGTGGCTGCGCAACAGCTCAAAGAAGGCTCTGTGAAATGACCACAACCATCACCAGACTGCGAGACGGCGTTGCACAGGGCGCCCGTGCCGACGAGCAAGTGGCCGCGCGTCTGCTTGCCACAGCAGAGCCCCACCCCAGATCAAACGAACGACATTTCAGAGTGTGGCAGTCGGTGCAGAACACCGTCGCCGCACCACCTCGCCGTCTGTGGCGCCCGGCGCTCGCCACCGCGGCACTGCTCTTGGCCGGCACCGCGAGCGCTGCCGTGTGGATGGGGTCGCGGGATCGGGAGCTTCGTTTGCCCCGCACACAAGAAACAGCACCCTCGCCGAAGGCCGCACCCCTATTCGTTGGCGTGCCTGATGACACGCCTTCGCCAGCCCCACCCCACCGACCCCGCGCGCTGCACAGAGTTCACAGTCCCGAGGTTGAAGTCCAGGCGGAAACCGAAGGGGCTCGCTTGATGCTGGACGCCGTTCGCGCCCTTCGCCGTCAAGGCGACGCCGCAACCGCCTCGAAACTAGCGCGAACGTATCTGCGAAAATTTCCGAATGGGCCGCTGGCCGAAGAATGTCTCGCGCTGGAAGCAGAGGCCGCTGCAAGTCTGGGCGCATCGAATGCGGTCGCACTTGCCCGTCAGTATCTCAAGCGTTATCCAAACGGGCGTTTCAGGGAAAAGTTAGAAACGCTTGCAAAACAACCGTCTGGTCGATGAACGCAGCGGCTTGTGGTTTCGCCGTCGCGCTCTTCGCGGGCCAGTTGGTTGCCTGCACGGATCTTGATCTGGGCAGCGGCGCCTATTTTCACGACGAGTTTGAGGGCGACGATCTGACAAGCTGGCAACGTGCTGCGCTTGGCACGGAGGGTGGCGTTTATGCGTTTCCCGGCGGCTCCGTGCAATTGGTAAACAATCAAGCGCATTCAGGTAAAGGCGCCCTCCAACTGGCGCTGGAGCAGCTTCCAGGTCGCCTCGAAAACGCCGGCGTGTTTAGAGTTTGGACAACCCCGCAGGTTGCGTACTTTGGCGCCTACCTAATGTTCCCTCGGACCCATACGGTGGTCACAGGCATCTGGACGATTTTCCAATATCGTGGCCAGTCAACGCCACTTGGCGCGGATGTCCTCTATGAAATCCGCCTGCGCAATCGCACCGATGGCCAAATGGAAATGGTCCTGTTTCATGAATCGAGCGAGATCGCAGGAACATTCATTGATCCCGTTGCGCCGAACCCTTCCGTTGCCCCCAACCAATGGTTTCATCTTGAAGCGCGCGTACAAAGGTCTGATGCGGCCTCGGGGCGCCTGACTTTTTGGCGGGACGGGCAGTTGCTGTTCGACGTCGCAAACGTAAAGACCACTTTGAACGGGGGCAGATCCATGTGGTTCCTCACCAGCGTAGGCGCAGACATCGTGCCCGGCCCCGTAATACACTTCGTTGACGACGCCACGCTAACGGCAGTACGCTGGCATCCGATCTCGCAAACGCCGCACTAGCGTCCCAGCCTTCGCTAAAGCGGGTGTCCGGCCAAAAGCGGACGACGGAGGGAATCAACCCACTTCCCGGCAGTCGCTCCCGGGCTACAATCAACCTGTCGAACGGATCGCGGGTCCATCCGAACGCCCTCAGCACGTCAACACCCGACAGACGCCGGGCCGAGGACGGGTTCGGCTACCGCGTCTGCCAGTCCAGTTCCGCCGTCCCGCGTGGGGACGCGATCCGCAACACAACCAGACCCGTCTTCTCACCACCGAACTCGAAGGCCTTGCCGGCCTCGTCTTGCTTGTCAAATCGTACCACATAAGTCCGGGTGAACGGTGTGCGGTTCGGGAAGAACTCGGTCTCGTACAGCGTCGGCAGCTTTGGCGCTTCGATGTCGGTGGCCTCAAGCGTATCACCCGATCCGTCCTTCAAGGTAACCCGCCAGGGCGAGTTATCGCGTTCCAGATCGTTCCAGCGTCGATCGGTCATCTGAACCGACAGGTGCAACTCGTAGCCCGAGTGTGCGGACTGAAGCTGGCTTCGTCGCAGTTCTTCGCGTTGGATACGGTTGAGGTCATAAATCTCCGCGTAACGCTCGATGTAGGCCTCACGGAACTCGAGGGACTTCATCGTGGCCCATACCTCGATGAGCGTTCCCTCCGCTGAAACCACCCGCGTCGAGCGCGTCCACCGATCAAAAATCGAGCCGTAATCAGCCGAAACAAAGGTGCGTGGCGTCTCCGAAAAATCGACAAAATCCCGTTGCGCGGACCGACAGGCCCCCGCACCTAGCAACGCCAACAGCACAATTCGCTTCACCGAAAATCGCTCTTCTTGAAGAGTGTCACAAGCGGCGCCTCTTTTTCCAATACCTCGCGCCCACCCTCTTCGCGATCCACCAGGCCGAGGATGATTCGGACATCCAGACCGTGCAACCGGGCGCGTTCAATCGCCTTCAGGGCCGAACCACCCGTCGTGACCACGTCTTCGACGATGGCCACCTTCATGCCCGCCGGAACTTGTTTGCCGCCCTCTATCCACTGACCCGTTCCATGACCCTTGGCTTCCTTGCGAACGTAGAACGCACGCAGGTTGCGACCCGACAGATAGCTCAAGGTCGACGTCGCCGAGGCCAGCGGATCCGCACCCATCGTCAAACCACCCACCGCCTGAACCTCCGGGGCTTTATCGGCCAACAACCTCCCAAACAGCCAACCGACAAGGAAATGGCCCTCTGCGCTCAGTACGCTCTGCTTGCTGTCGAAGTAGAAGTTGCTCTTGGCACCAGAGGCCAGCGTGACCTCGCGCTCCTCGTACGAGAAGCGGCGGAAAATCTCAAGCAATCGCGCGTGGTGAAGTCGGTATAGTTCGTCGTCCATCGCGTGGTTTTGTACCACAACGACGACGCTGGAACCGCACCGCCCACCCGATTTTTTTGCAGACGACTACAGGCCGCCGAGCGGATCGTCGCCGAAGAACTTTTTATTCTTTACGTTGAGCGATTTCGCCTGCTTCTCGTTGGCTTCGCGACGGCGGCGGTTTTGATCCGCTTCTTTTTCTCGCTGCTCACGCAAGGTGGCCAAGCGCGCCTGAGCGGCGGCCTTGTCCACGTCGCTCGCAGCGGAAGCCAGTTGCTTCTCAAGATCTCGCTGCTGGGAGGCCGCTTTTGCTTCGGTCTCGTTGAAACGGCGCTCGGCCTCTTTTTCCTGCGTGACCAATTTTTCGTACAACGCCTGCTCTTTGCGTTCGCCGTCTGCTTGAACCTTCATCAACACGCCACCACCAATGGCGGCAACCAACACGACCGCACCGAGCACCCAGGGCCAGGTCTTTTTGCCGTCTTGTCGGGCCTTGATCTCCATCGCTATCTGCTGCTCGCGAAGCCGGGCCTCGGCTTCAACGCGGGCTCGCCGCTCGCTTTCTTCCACGCGGATTTTACCTTCGCGGGAGAGGCGCATCTTTTCCATCTCGGTGGCGCGCTCGCGGTCCTCGATCTCCTGTCGGGCGCGGGCCTCTGCCTCAAGCGCCCGGCGCTGTTCATCTTCACGCGCACGGCGTTCCATCGAAGCCCGATCGACCTCGGCCTGCTTCTGTTGTTCCACGCGATCGTCTTCGATCTTTTGAAGTTCCCGGAGCGAGAACAAGGTGGAATTTTCGGTACGCTTCTCCTCGGCCATCGTGGCGAGTCTCCCTAGGTGGTGGTTCAGATGGAGAAAATAACTCTAGCTGTGTAACACATCGAAAGGTCAGCATCAAACGGGATCGAAGTGCTCTGGAGAGTCACCCCCCCAGGTGATGACCTCGGGCCCCGGTTGATTGTTACCGGAAACCCTTCAACAAGTTGTCGATATCGTCGTTGCGCCGCTTCGCCGGTTCGGCTTTTGCGGTCGGGGCGCTGCCCTTGGCAACCGACTTTCCGCGTGACTTTGAATGGCGACCACTCGAGTGAGACTTGCTTGATTTTGATTTGCTGGCGACAGCCTTCACAGGATCTTCGGCGCGCGGAGGCAGCGCTTCAGGATTGGCAGCAGCGAGCGCTTTTGCGGTCTTTTCAGCCTTTTCTTGCTCGGCCGCTTCCTCGGCACGCACCGTTTCGGCGCGAGCACGCTCTTCAATTTGACGGCGGACAACCTCGGTGGCCTGTGCGTTTCGATTCACCGCGACGACGGTGAGAATCAATAGCGGGACAATCACCAAACCAACGCCACCAATGATCCCCCACAGAATCCACTTCTTTTTTTGTTGCTCAGCGGTACTGAACTTGGGCAGGGCGAAATTGCTCATGGTCCTTCTTTCCTCCGACGGGTTACCCATCCTAAAGCAAAGTGTGTGCCATCCCACATGAATTCGTAGAGGTGTGAAAGTTGTTTCGCGCGTGGAATGGCGGTGATGTGCGGCTGTCCAAATTCGCCGGGCTCGCGCGGGTATTTTTTCCGCTAGGCTTGATTCGTGACGCCGGGATACGTTGACCTTCATGCCCACTACCTGCCCGGTATTGACGATGGTGCACCGGATCTAAAAACGGGATTGGAAATGGTGGATGCGATCACGGCGATGGGGTTCACCACCCTTTGCGCCACGCCCCATCAACGTGCCGGCATGTACCTGCCTTCTGCAGAGCAGATCGAAGCCGCACTGTCGGAGGTCCGAACAGCCTTGGCGTCTCGACCCAACCCACCCGAGATTGGCATCGCGGCCGAGAACTACTGGGATGAGATCTTCGCGGGTCGAGCCTTGACCGGAACCCAGCCCACCTACCCGGGCGGCAAGGCCTTTCTCTTCGAGGTTCCCGTGGGACAAATGCCAGCCAACCTGGACGATCAGTTATTCAGAATGCGGTTGTCTGGGTTGTTGCCGGTCATGGCACACCCGGAACGCTATCGGGCGGTCCAGGAAGATTTAACGCGCGCCGAGAAACTGGGTCAGAGGGCGGCACTGCTGGTGGATCTGGCCGCCCTTGAAGGTGCGTTTGGCAGACCACAAAAAAAAACCGCACGCCGGCTGGTCGAAGAGGGTCTGGTTCACGCCGTCGCCACCGATTTGCATGCGCCGTCGGACGCCAGGGCGGTGGCGGGTGGCATTGAATGGCTGCGCAAGCGGATGGGCGAATCGACGGTCACGCGATTGCTGTCCGACAACCCACGCCGTATTCTCGCCGGCGAGTTGCCCTGAGCAAACATCCGCGGCGCGCCAATGAAGTCCTATTTGA
>Ga0163147_10003332_pt1 | contig 21665 bp, 19 predicted proteins | sample OliLakLV19MP6G1_FD_148597 | JGI IMG/M metagenome (GOLD analysis project Ga0163147, IMG submission 148597) | Freshwater microbial mat bacterial communities from Lake Vanda, McMurdo Dry Valleys, Antarctica- Oligotrophic Lake LV.19.MP6.G1 | ecosystem: Environmental > Aquatic > Freshwater > Lake >...
CTTCTTTGATAATATTCTTTGAAATTAAAAATCTAATTTCTATAAACGAAGAATGTTGAATTATTCTTCCTTCATTTTCAAGAGAGCCAAACTCATAACATAAAATTGTAGGCTTGTTAGATTGTGGGATTAAATCTTTTAAAAGAGCTGAGGTATGAGTTGTTTGTTTAGTTCGTAATAAGTGATATTTCATAAATGAGTTCATAAAGTTTATAAGCTTATCAACGGGCTTATTTGCATTGACAAAAAATTTTGAAGGCAATTGATTCCTAGAAGGAAACTGCCCAGCAATACATGAATGATGAAGAAGTCCTGTGGTTGTCAGAAATTCAGCTAATTCTTCTTCTTTTATAGAATTTTCATTGCGGTATTGTCTCGAACCAACTTCATTTGAAATTAGCCAATATCTATAATCATCCATTATTTTTAATCTCCCGAAAAGAATTTTTTGTAAAATCGAGATTTCTTAATATCTTTTGTCTTTCTATATATGATCCAGCGAAAATCAAAAACTAATATGTCTGACTTGTTTTTATCTTCTATCTTTGACAATGATTTAATCAGTAATTCGTTATAATATTCCGTGCCAACTAGATCTTCAATAATTCTGAACATACTAAAAAATCTATTATCTAGCAAATTTTTATAGCAGTCTAAATCTAAACCTTTAGTAGTTATTTTATATTCAAAATGTTCTACTTGTTTCACTCTAGTGGTTTCTTGCGCATCTTTGATTTTTAGTTTTGGGAGTTTTAATAATATTTTTTGATTTGCAAGTTCTTCCATAATTGCATTGATACCGAATGGTTGCGTTGCTGTAGAAGATCGCTCACTATTATAGTAACGCTCAGCTTCTTTATCTTTGAAGAAATTTTTAACAAAAATTTCTTCAATTAATTTTCCCTCCTTAGATTTTGTATACTTACTATGTCGACCTTCAAACATTTTTTCGTCTCCTCCAACTTGGCTGTAGAGCATAATACCATTTAATTTTAATAGGTCTAATGCTGCTAAAAGTGTGCGCCGCCACCATGTTAGATGAAACAAACAAAAAGAGGAGATAACTATGTCAAAACCTCCTTCTAGAATTAATTTTTCTGCTTTTAGTCTCTCTTCCCATTTCGATCCCATCGATAAATTAATCAATCCAGTCAAGGGATCTATATCATTTCTCAAAGGTTCAAAATCAATGTCATCTCTTATCAGCCAATGAGTGGCACTTTCTATTTGTATTTTTTCTGCATAAGGTGACATTTGCCAGCGACTAGAATTTTCCCAACAATTAGAATTTTCTAATAGATATTTGCGTTCCTCCCATGATTTTGGTAAATTGTTGATTCCTCTCATTAGGAGTTCTTTCACAAAATATAGTGGTTGTTGACATAGATCTATCGCAACGATATTAACAGTTTTTTTTGTTTGCCTTTCTATCGCGGCAAGTAAAGGTAGCTCAAAAATCCCAGTCCCAATGCCTAAAATTAGAACGTTAATATGAGTAGAGTCTTTGTCGAAATTAAGTTCTTTGATGATGTTATCTACAACCTTGTCAAATCCTTCGCATTCTCCACTGTATAACTGGTCATATGCAATCCAACCAGCTTTACTCTCATAGGGACTATTTTTATTTTCGATCACAATTTATTCTCTCTTACGAAGATTCTTTTGCCAATCTACTCAATAGATCGCTTGCGACTTTTTGAGCAAGAAAATCTTTTGAATTAAGATGTGATTGTAAAAATTCCCTTGCATCATCCTTATTATTTGCAAGTAGAGCAAAATAAAGATAAATAAAATGTTTGGTAATGGGAAATTCCTTCAATCTTGACCGGTTCTTTTCAAAACTTTCTTGATTGGTGTCTAAAGAATAGTCGGAACGTGCCTCAAGCCATTTTTCAGGATTTTCTGCGACAAAACTGTTGATTTGTTCTCTCAAATCATCTGATATATCTAGATAGTCCAAGAGGTGAAAGCCCAAAAGTCTTTTGATCTCATAGTCAGTAGATACATTCCATATTCCGATCAGTGCTTGACGAACATCTGAGTCTTCTTTAATTTTTCTGGAAGCCGAAATCGCAAAACGTTTATATTCTAGCTTCTCAAAATCTCTCAACATCCTCAATATCCAGTCTTTATCAGATAGATTAATCATCTTTCTGAATTGAGGTTCCATGTTGAAACTCACATAGCATTTTAACACTTCTTCTACTGGGAAATCGTTACTTCTAACGTCTAGCAGAAGTTTAGATAAAGCATATTGAAGAAATTCAGGAGTTGTATTTAATTGCATTTTAATCCACTGTAAAATAATAGGGTAATAACACCGAAAAGCCTTGCGCTCATTATATGGAATTTTTTGTTACTTTGTCAGCACCTTAATACCTTGTTCTGAAAAAGTGACCAAGCTCATGTCCGCACGAGAATCTCGATCTTCATTTAATCGTATTGTTCCCGAGACTCCCTCATAGGGCATTAGCTTCAAAATTCCTGCACCTATAGCTTTTGGAGAAGTAGATTTGCTTGTCTCAATAGATTTTATCAATATGTTTGTCATATCATAAGAGTAGGCTATATCAAAAGCTGCTACCTTTCCACTAGCTTTGACCTTATCGTTAAATGCTTTGATCTTATTATCATCCTTTGCTACAAAATATCGGGGAGCAGGGAATACAACATTTTTGCGAAAGTTAGGCGCGATTTTTTCTTCCATGTTAGGAAAAGCGAGGTTCAAATTACCAAGAACAGGAATATTCAGTCCAATCTCATCATATTGTTTGGAAATTACTTCATAGCTAGCTGGGAATGGATAAACAAACATAGCATCAAGTTCAAGTGACTTGAATTTTTGTAGTCCAGTGCGAAAATCTTTTTCTGTTGCAGGGAAAGATTCGGTTGCAACAACTTTACCTCCAAATGCAGATATTTTGGCTTGCAATTCTTTGATTGCTTCTTCGCCAGACTTACCTGTTACATTAAATGCACCAATTTTTTTATAACCTTGTTTTTTAACATATTCAGCAATAAAATCTGTCTCTTCATCTGCCGTAGCATATATACGGTATGCAAATGGATAGCCTTTTGTAATCCCTGGATAAGTAGACTGAATTAATACTAAAACATCCTTATTGGACTGTTTGTAAGCTGGCAAAGTTGCTAGAGACACAGGAGTTGTGCTAACTACCTGAATATTAACTTTTTGAACATCAAGCAGTTTACTTGCAGCAGATACCCCAACATTAGGTTTTCCTTGAGAGTCCTCAAATATAAACTCAATTTTCGGTGTATTTCCTTGTCTATCTTTCAAAGCTAGTTCCATTCCGAGCTTAGATCCTTCGCCAATATAACCAGTCGGTCCAGTCAAAGGCAAAATAGCACCAACCTTAATAACCTCTGTACTCGCCACTGGCGACTTCGTACCATTATTAACTTGCGGCGTATCTGTAGTTCCAAACAACCCACAGGAAGCCGTGAGTACAGCTACCAAAAACGAACTAATTACAAACTGAAAAATAGATCTGCGTTTCATGTTTTTTCTCCCGAAATATTAGCTGGTAAAGCAATTAAATAAACCTTCTGACCGCCAAACTCAATCATCTCTCGCACTTCCTTTACACCGATCGCATCCAAAGCCCCAAAAGGCTCATCCATCATCTGTAAAATCGAAGAACGACCGTGAGTACAAGCCAACACAACCCTCTGCTTCTCACCACCACTCAAAGCCGAAACCTGCTTCTCTAAAAATGGCTGGATGTTATCAGGAGGGTCAGCAACCCCACTCAACCACAACATCTCACGCACCTTCAGATTAGGGAATATATTATCACGCGCCCTCATCAGTGATATGCCACGTTCGACACGTTCCCAAGCAGACAACCGATGGATTGGCTTCCCATTCAATAAGACTCTACCCGAACATGGTAACAAACCCGCGATCGCATCTAAAAGCGAAGTCTTGCCATAACCATTCGGCGCAAACAACACCGCAATCTGTCCCGCATACAGCGTAAACGAAATATTACTCAAAACCTGACGATTGCCACGCATCACACCTAAATTCTGCACCTCCAAAATTGGCTGTCCAAACTCGACACCATTAGGCGAAACAATCGAAAGTACCGCCCCACCATCAAGCTCAATATCCGTAATACTGCCGCGATCGCCAGCCAACTCCTCCAGCCAAACCCGATCGCTGTGGTCGAGCGATCGCCTTAGCTCCGCATTCACCATCGCCGCATCTTCCACCAGCAACTTACCATTCTCTAACTTCCAAACTGCCGTAGCCAAATCCAACACATGGGGCAAATTAAATACATGCTCCACAATTACAATCGTCATCCCACTTGCCTTCAACTCTTGCAGCAAAGCAATCACAACCGCTTTACCCTCAGCATCTAGTCCAGCTAATGGCTCATCTAGCAGCAAAATTCTTGCGCACGTCCACAAAACCCGCAAAATCGCTACCCGCATCCCCTGACCCAACGAAACCTTATCCGCCGAGGAATTTTCTCGACCATCTAAACCAAATTTTACTAAAGCAGCGATCGCCGCCCGACGCTGCTTTAGCTCTTGTCGCCGCACTCGTTTCGGCATCAACAGCGACCATAAGGGATTTTCCCCCAACTGATCGGCAGTCGCCACCACAATATTATCCAAGATGCTCAAGGTCGCAAACGATCGCCCACCCTGCCATGTTTTCCCAATCCGCCCTATAGTCGCAAAAAATTCAGGTGTAAATCCATCAAATATATTCAAGCGTTGCCACAGCGATCGCGGAAAAGTAAACGACTTACTATCAGCATTATCCAATAACACAATGCCGCCCGAATTTGGCTCCAGATAGCCAGCCAGAGCATTCATAAAACTGGTTTTACCCGAACCATTTGCACCAATCAAACAAATAAAGTCGCCTTGACACAGCTCTCCCGAAACGCCATCCAAAATCTTTTGAGCGCCATACTGAATGAATAAATTATAAAAGCGCATCAAAACACTCGAAGTCTCAGACATCTTGGTATTTGTTCTCGTAGATTGTTTCACAATAATATTATTCATCGCCATCACCTCACTCTATCCTGTACTCGCCAGCAATTCCCTGCTGACGAAAATGGGCGATCGCCACCAAACATAGCCCATAAATTCCCAGACGCACATTCGCCGCGATCGCATCAGGTATCGCCACAAATCTGAGCACTTCAGGCAGGGCAATTAACAACACCGCACCCACCAAAGGCCCTTTAAAATTGCCCACACCTCCGACTAAAATCATACATACGAATAAAATACTTTCATCAAGCGTTGCCGCCGAAGGGTCAATATAACTCACATAGCCAGCATAAATCGATCCCGCCAATGCCGCCATCGCACAGGCGATCGCCATTACTTGCATCTTTACAAATCTAGTATTCTTGCCCAATCCTCTTGCTACCAGTTCATCATCGCGCATCGCCTTCAGGAGTCGTCCCCAAGGCGAAGACACCAACAACCAACAAATGACACCACAGGCGATCGCTAACACCGCCGCTAACAGCGCAATGCTACCAATCGTTTGAAACTGCAACCCAAAAATATTCGGCTTCGGAATCCCTGCAATCCCAAATGGCCCATTGGTGAGATTCGCCCAAGTGCCAAAGTCTGCATCCGCCTTAAACCAGTTATAAAACAGACTAAACAGCAACGACTGCACCGCCAAGGACAACATCACAAAAAAGTCACCCTTAAACCGCCATGCTGACATCGACACCGCCAGACTAGCCACAGATGCGATCGCCATACCCAAACCCACCGCAGGTAAAAAGCCCCAGCCCAGCTTCACGCTCACCAATGCATAGGTATAAGCACCGATCGCAAAGTATCCAGCGTGAGCCAAAGTCAACAACCCACAATATCCAACAGCAAGATTCAAACTCATAGCAACGATTGAGTAGATACAAGCATAGATTCCTAAATGCAGAAAATAGTTCATGATTCCGACTCCAATCTCAGCTTTTGCCCTAGTAAGCCCTGCGGTCTAAGTACTAAAAACAGCGCAAGAATTGCAAAGCTTGCGGCTTCAGACCATTGGGCTGATAAGAACCACACAACCTGCGATCGCAAAATTCCTAGCAATATACCACCCAGTACCGCCCCAAAAAATGACTGCGATCCACCAATAATCGAAGCAACTACCGCCAACAATAGCGCCGCTAAACCACCCTGCGGATCGAAACCGACATCCCAACTGACCAATAAAGCCGCGATCGAGCTAAGCAGTCCCGCAATCCCAAAAGCAACTAATCGTAACTTCTGAATACTAAACCCACGCAAAGCCAACTCATTCTTGTTATCCGCTAAGGCACGAAATTCTAAGCCCAATTTAGTAGATTGCAACCACAGATAAAAACTACCAATAGTTAATAATGCGATCGCCGCACCACCAACCTGTGCCTGTGTGAGCGTAACCCCAGCCAGATTAAAGACCCCATCCACACCCTGACGCAATACCTTAGTCTCGTTGCCCCAAATAATGGCGATCGCTTGCACGACAATGATATAGATACCCAACGAAGAAACCAGATGCGTACCACTTGAGGCATTCTTCTCTTCAAGCCAAGCATGGTTAAGCAACTCACATCCCAACGACAGCATTACACCAATTACCAAGGCAAAAGCAACGGCGACATACCACGCCCAGCCCCACTGCAATCCCGTCCAAGCTAGAAAAGGCACAATGGCATAAACGCCACCTAAAGCAATATAAAAAATGCGCGTAGGCAAATACACCACCGTGAAGGCAAGTGCCATCACCGCAATGATTCCGCCTGTAATTATGCCATTGGCAAGTATTTGCAGCATTATCAATCAAAGTTTTACAAGACACCTAAGTTTACACAATAGGCGATTTTGTAATTTGTTGGAAATTTGTTGGAATCTTTGTAACTTAGCCTTTTGTTGGATTTGCACAATTTTGCTTCGGAGGAATCTACAAAACTATGTGGTTAGTGTTAAACTAGGCTTAGGGTAACTAACAAAGGTAAAAAAGTTAGTAATGAAACTACCAATTCCTTTAGTGAGTATTATAGGTAAAAGCCCTCTAGCAAAAGCTTTAAAGCAAGTAGTAGACCTTGACTGTGCGCTATTTGATGAGTCCGTGCGCGTTGATGAACTTAAAAATATTGATGATTTAACTGAGTTTATTGGGAATAGTCGAAACTTAGTTATAGTTACAGATGTTGATTCACCAACAAATGCTGTAGAAATTAGCCATTCTATTTTCTGCAATAAAGTAGCTGGTTCCCTTGTGGTAATTACTAATGGCTCTTTATTAGAAGATAAGATAAGTTCAACAAGTTTTATTGGACTTGAAGGAGAATACACATTTGGCGATTCAACACGCGAAGGGCATGGATTACTGAATGTATATAGAAAAGATTTTTTAGCTCAATTTTTTCAACTTATCGATAACTTAGAGTCAATAAGTCCTGAAGAGTTTGAAACCCTTTTAAATCAAGCTTCAATCGGACAATTAAGGAATTTTTATAAAAAATATGTTAAACAAAAAAATGCGGTCAAAGATGAAAGTTGGAAAGAACTTATTAGTATTCTGATCGAACTAAGTCAGTTATCAAGAATGCAATGGAATCTTTGTGTTTTACATCACCAAATCGACTTTGCAATTACTGAAACTAAAGAACTTATTGAATTATGTAGAGAAACTAAAGATAATGATAAGATTTTTGAAAAAATCAGAAATACCCTTGCGCAAACCTATGTAGGAATACCTAATGACTAATTCCCAACAAATTACAAAATTAAGAGTATTGATTGTTGAAGACGATGGCATACTTTTAGACAGTCTTGTTAGGACTGTTAGCATTCGTGTATGGACAGAGATCAGAAATGATGAAAATAATCCATACGATGGGATTACAGTTGAAAAAGCTGAAACCGCACATGAAGCAAAAAGACTGATTATGGATCAAGAACAATTTGACTTATTCATTTTAGATCTGTGTATACCAAACCAAACAGCAAGAAGAACAGGTACTTATAATGGCTTACATCTTATTCACTATTCGGATGAGCAAGGAAAGAAGCCTAAAGCGGCTATTTCTTTAACAACAGCAACTGGTGAAGGTATTTCAGACGAAGTCAATTCTGATATGGGGCGTGATTACTTGCAACAATACTTCCATCAAGATAATATTTTGTGTTTACACAAGGGAGCTACTAGCTTTTCAGCGATCGACCGACTGTTCACTCACTTGACGATGATGACTGCCTCAGTGCCTAAAATACTTAAACTTCTTTTACCCCACAGGCCTTTTACCATCAGTTTTATGGGAATGAACTCCGAAGGAATACCAATTATCAATTTATATTCTTCTCACAGAAAAGACCCCTATTCAATCACTGATGAAAATGACCGACAGTTATTGTATTTTGGGTATCAAAATCCCAGAGACATTATTAGTGCTCAAAACTTTGCACAATGTTTTGGGGTTGTGGAGCGGCACAATAGTGTTTATGCAAAAAGGTTTAGGGCGAGATTGTGTGATATTACTGAATTTCATGAAAGCTATATTAAGACATACTTATTTTCTACTGTGCATGGACAGGGATTTAAGTTGCTAGCCAATTACAGAGATGAATCCTCAAATATTTAACGATTTAATTTCATTATCTCATCTTATTCAATACTCTAAAAATTACCAGTTCTCAAACATATTTGCCGATTTGCATAACTTTCTGCTTTTGGACACGAAGCTAAACAGTTAAGATCGCCATACTGCGCGAGAAAAGCAGGTTGTTGGTAAATAAGTCGCACGGTGGGAGCCTCTAAACCTACAGAAAAGCCGCGATCGCCTAAAGCTTTGAGTAAAGTATCATCTTGAGATTCATCTTTCCATGTCGCACTCATGCGAAAGAAGCTAGGCATAATTTCTAATTCTTGAAAATCAATTCGATCAGTTAGTCCAATTTCATTGAGTACATCGATTAGCTCAAAACACTTAACCTGACGCTTTACTACAGATTCCAAAGACTCTGCAAACATAGCATTTGCCCATACAGCCGCTAAGGGATGTATCCGACCATTAATAGCAAACTCATTATCCAGATCTAAGCCTATTTCCAGTTTTTGCCGCATTGGATGCTGCGTCCACCAAAGCAATTTGTAGTAAAGTTCCTCATTATTAGTCAAAATCGCGCCACCTTCACCAGCAAATAGTGACTTGCCAAAAGTAAAGGACACAACCAAAGCATCAGCTAAGGAACTCGCAGGTAACTTATTGCGAAATGCCCCAAAACTTTGGGCTGCATCAGCTATATAAAAGATGCCATGCCGATCGGCGATCGCTCTCATACTCAAAGCATCGCAAGGTATGCCAAACAGATCGACTGCTAGAATGGCCCTTGTGTTTGGAGTAATAACCCTGCTCACGGAATCAGGATCTAGGGTTAAAGTACGATCGAGATCGGCAAATATAGGCTTACACCCAAGTTGCAAAAAACCAGCTATCGAAGCACCATAGGTATAGGGCGTGGTGACAAACTCGGATTGACTGAGTTCCAAAGCCATCATGATCGCCCACAGCCCCATAGTGGCATTGCTAACACATAAGGCATATCGCATCCCATAATGGCGTTCTAGCTTTTCCTCTAGCTCAGCGATCGCGCCAGCCCCTAATAAAGACATCTGTTGCAATGCCGAACTAGACTGAGCTTCGAGTAAATAGTTTGTAATCGCAGCGATCGGATTCTTAAACATTGGCTTTAGGTTCATATTTTTCGATTTGTTTGTCTAATTCCTGATGATCGATATCACCAGTCAAAGGATCGACAATCATTTGTAAATGCGGAGGAAAAGGATAGCTGGCAGGATCGTCACTCCAAGGTAGAAAAGACCGATAGGAGCAAACCTTGATTGCCCAAAGATCGGCATAAATGGCTGAATCTTGATTTGACGATCCACAAAAGTCTTTAGCAGCAAAAAGAATAGCTTCAGCAGTAAGTGGATTGATCAGCAAAGACGCTTGCGCGATCGCGCCACGAATGTGACGGGCATTAGCCCCTTTGAGATAAAAGATTTGTGCTGCCTTTTGAATTTGCAGATCTTGAACATCAAAGCTAATATTAGAAACGCGAGTAGCCGTCTCCACCAAAATCGAAGGAAAATCAGTACCTAAAGGATGAAGAACGGGAATAAATACGAAACGGCTCTGCATGGCTGCTCCAATTCGCCAAGGACAATTCGTAGTTCCGATCAGGAGAGAATTACCTCTTCTGCTTTCATCGGACAAAATACTCAGTAAACCCGCAGTTACAGATTTACTAGCGCCAGAGTCTCCATCAAAGTCAGATCTCTGCAAAGGCAACATTTCTGTGATTTCATCAATAAAGATGATATGTGGTGAAAATCCACTTAGAATTTGCTTCATCAAGCGCATCTTTCTCTCGGTTTCACCAACCAAAGAACCTTTAGGACTCTGCATCTCAAAAGCAGGTGCATCAGCTTCACTACCGATTTTGAGCGATAGGTCAGTCTTTGCTGTCCCTGGCGCACCCACAAAGATTAGGTTTGCAGGCATGGATGGATTCCCATTTTTTAAAGCTTGTGCGAATTTTTGCACTGCTAGAAATGGAACTTGTATGTTTCGCCCTTGCAGTTTGACATCCTTGACTCGCGCAGTATTTAAAACTGATACGGTTTCTTCCGAAAGAATAATAATACTATGCTCTTTACCTGTAGTCAGTTCTTTGGCTGTGATCTTCCTGCTACTAAAATGAGAGGCACGCATTGCCGATTCAAGAGGACGTAATGGCGTACCACTGACAAGATTAGCAATAGATTGATCGTCCAAGTCATTATCAAAAGCAGCTTGGGGATAAGCTAAACGTAAAGCTGGCAGAGCAGCAAGAATCTCGGCTTTATCTGGTTGCGACAAGCGAACATGATGTAATCCACTCACCAATAAATCATCGATCATCCCTTCTCGACCATGTACAATTAGGAGATTACCACTCTTACGCATTGCCAAGTTCTGAGAGGTAAGATGGAGCGACTCGATCGCCATCAATTGTTCTCTGGTCTGGTTGCCATTTTGAACACAAGGAAATTTATGCTCAGCAAATTCAATCATGACCAGAAATTTCATTGGCTGACCATTAGCCCATTTTAGTCCTTCAGCAGAACTCCGAACCAAAAGTAAAGTAATCCCTCTAATCACAGTGGAGAATTCGTGTTCATCTGGCTTCAAATCATTGAGCTTACTCTCTCTCAGAATGGCTTCTATTGCCTTTTGATCGGCAGGGTTACTAACATCAATCCTGCCCCAATCTAGCCCACTTGCAAAGCTGAATGTAATCACTACCATATTGAGAGAATCTTTGGCATAGCGTTTGATAATCTCGCGTAGCGGGCGAATCTTATCATCTTCTGCCAGTGCCAATTCATCTAGCGATCGCCCAGTCAAATAGATAGCAGGTCGCCCCTCTTGTGTATGTGGATTGAAGATCATTTCTCTAGTCACCATAGATTTCTCCGTACAACGTTTAATTTCTTGAAATTATTTGACGTTTAACTTCTTGTTGATGCCAATACTCCAAAGTATTCATTGTTGATACTTTGGAGTATGCCAAAAGCAGTTTTGGGTTTAAGAGAACCTGAAAGCTGCCTTATGATTTACTACTGATGACGAGCCTTCTCTACTGACTGCGTCTGACGGCGAGGAACTTCAGCGTTAGCCTTTGTAGATTTTGCCGTCTTGTCAGAGTTCGCTTGTCTTGGCGCAACACCATTACGTGCAAATTCTTGGCTAGCACTAAGTTCGCAAATACCGCCAGTAAACTTGCGATCTGGAGTGCCTTGACGGATTACGCCTTCTTCCTCCAGAGACTTCTCGAACTGCGCGATAATTGCGTTGCAAGAACCATCAGTGATACCTACCGTTTCTGTAGATATTTGAACTTGATTAGCCACATCAATCTCCGAGACAAGAGCCTGTCCCGTATAGTTTTTAGCAATCACACGAATCTTACCTTGACGATTTTGGGTAGTGATTTGCGAAAACCCAGTCTTCAGCGAAGCATTTTGACAAGCAATCGTTAGAGACTGCACTAAAACCTGTTGGTTATTTGCTTCAAGCACCTGCGTGCATTGCTGACTGAGAGAGTTTACTTGCTGAACAGTAGAAGCAGTGATGATCTGCTGAACATTTTGGATGACTTGCTGCTGATCGGCGATCGCATAGCCAGTGTTCACAACTGTAGCGAACGCCTCAACCTTAAGCGCTTCAATACCAGTTAACCCATATTGACTGAGTTGTACTTGGGTTTGAGAAGCGATCGCAGATTGCTTGAGTCGTAGCTCAGAGTTGGCGAGCACTTTACCTTGGTGGTTGGATGAAGCCGCGATCGCCTTAACAGCAGCATTAGCGGCAGCGCTAAAACCAGCAAATGCCAGTTTAGCCAAAATTCCTGTTGCAGCAACTCCTACACTTATCGCAGTTCCTGTGACAACGCCAGATACTCTCGAACTAGTTAGCGATGACATAATATGCAATTCTCCTTAAAAGTTAATTTGTGAGTTAGATAGCTGAACAATAAAATTCAGTTCAGCCCAGTGCTATAGGACTTTACAGCCGCATAGCACTAAGCTGAATTGAATTAAATTTCACTCTCGTCATCCCGAATGCTGCGATCGACTGGATTAGAAAAGAACTCATCAATTTCGGGTTGATCGGGTTCTGGTGTATTAAAATTTTGCTCTGTCTCCGTCGATTCTGGCTGATTAGGTAGCTCGATACGATCTACTGGAATGATTGGTGTTGCATGAATTGGCGGCGTTGAAGGAAATGGGTTGTAACCATACCAGACTTCCAAGACCCTCTGTGTAGCTTCAGTGAAAGGACCTAATGGAAGCTTATTTCGATCGTCCCCTGTGTATTGATTAGCAAGATTTATATATTCTTGAAGAGCAATTTCGACTCTATACAAACGACTGGGAAGCCACAGTTGTAAATTTTCAGAAACAATCCGTAAACTTAACCATGCGTCACGAATCAAGAAGTAGAGATACTGAATACCCGATAAACCTTTCTTACCACCGAAGCAAATCGCAAGGGACGAAAGCAAGACAATCGAGCCAATTAGTAAAGATATACTCAATCTCTCTTGACTACTAAATACGCAAAATACCGCAATAAAAACAGATAATGCTACGGAGATAACATTCCAAACAGGAAATCTCTTGATAAAGTTAATCGAATTATCAAAAGCTCTTCTCAATCCATGATATGAACTATTGAGATTAGGCGCACGCTTAGGTTGAGTAGTATTTTCACTGAGAATTGCAGCTAGAACAAGTACACCAGTGCAGATCACCAGAGCGTGACCAATGGAAGCCAAAATCAAGTTTACAGAGACGACTGCTCCAATCGGCGATACTAATAGAAACGCGACCGATATAAACAGTACGAAAGGGGCGGTTCCCAAGAAAAAGCTAGTTACTCCATTTTGACTCTCAGGTTGATTAGATTTGTGGACTTGGCGAAGGAGATCGCGCTCTTTGATTCGAGCATCTCGCTTCACAAGATGAGGATATGCTCTTGCAGTGGCTTTGATGATAGTAGCCGCTAGTTTTTTCACCTGTTTAACACCTTTCTTCAAAGAAATTGCTACATTGTCTTGCTTCTTCTGGGCTTGCTCTTTCTCAAAAGCATCGTTGACTGCTTTGGCCATTTCATAGTCATCTAAATACTCACCACGGCGAGCGCGATTTGAAAATTCTAAATTGTCAGGATTTGAATTGTAAGCATCAGTCATAATTAATCTACCTAAATACAAGTTCAAGATATACTCAAGGGTTTCTCTGTTTAATCAAGTCATTAGAATGAGAAATCCTATGAAATTTTTTGGCTAAGGTTTTGCAGATTTCATCCGTTCATGTAAGATGCGATCTCGCTCCATCTCTATAGCTTCACTGTGTGATTTTTTTGCATCCATGCTATTAGCAAAAGTAACGACCAGAAAGCAAGCAGTTATTGATGTACCAATGCTGATACCCCCGAGTAATAAACTCAAAGCAACACCAGCAAAATCACCCTTAGACAATTTACCAAAAAACGAGAAATTCGCAGTTGAGAATGCCTCAACGCCAGACTTGAAATTCTCATTGTTGTCAAAATAAAGAGCATACTGATTGGGAAATTCCTGCTTTACAAACATCAAATCATTATTGATTTGAGAGCGTTTAAGCAACTTGTTATCCCAATCCAATGCAACTTTATGTTGCTGCTTCTCTTGCTCCACTTTTTCAAACAGCATTTGAGATCTGACACAAAGTGGAATTCCAGATTCTTCCAGATTCCACTTTTTAGTTCTTTCGCGATGCATACCATGAGTGCGAACATAAGCTGCGTCACGATTAGGATCACTAGCGGGTAAACCCTCAAGCCTCTTTAAATCAGCTTTTGCTGTATCGCATCCTTTCACTGCTTCTTGATATTTAGTAGTGCTAGGAGGCTGAAATCGGGTTGCATTATCTTCAACGGTCAGAAAAATTTGCTGTGCTTTGAATTGAGCAATTCCCGATTTGTTGAGCATCATTTCTGTCCCAGGGGCAGATACTAGACACGAAATTAGGTTGAGCGAAGAGAAACCACATAGACATACAATTCTAGTTCCTCTAGTGCCTTCTCTCTTTCTGACTACCAATGTCCCTAGAGCATTTTTGGTAACCACTAAGCCGAGGTTGATGCAAGTACCCAAAATAGGTCCCGCAGCAGCAACCAAGATTTCTTGACTCAAGAAAGCATCTAGAATGTTGGCTAAAGACAACACTACAGCAGCCAACTTTGCATTAGATTTAAGTTCAGGAGGAACATAAGCTGTGCCATGCAAGTCTTTTGATGGTACCCATACTAAATCTCTAGACCATTTCAACCCATTAATCATGAATGGTAAAACTAATTGAGGTGAGAATTTTATATTCTTTCCTTGCGCGTGATTGTCTCCGTTACTGGGATCTGTCGGCATCAGTTTCGACCTCCTTCGCATAACTAGTTGTGATACCGACTTTACAATGGGTCTATTACTGATACTTGTTATTATTTTGTGGTAATCCAAAAATGCCTTTACTTTCCTAGGCTCAAGGATGAAATCTCTTGTCCTTGTTGTAAAGTGGGCGTTTGAAAAGTTTGCTCAACCGCTTGAAATCTCGTTATATCGTCTTTAGATAGCTGATTAATTTGCAGATCGCGACCATCTAACTTCAAGACCGCCCCCCTTCCATCCTTTGCTTCAATAGTGAGTGTATTCCCCTCCTTTTTAATCAGATAATCTTTACCCTCAAATACTCTCACCCCATCGCCATTAGCCCAGCCGCGTCGCTTTACAATTTGTTCAGTGAAATTACGAATAGAAGCAATTTTAGGACTCTCCAACTGCTTTGCGTCCATCGGCATTTCTAGATAAGTTTGCTTCTCTAGTTGGGTTTGCATCTTGCCATTCTCAACCTTTGTTCGTACAACTTCATAGCGAATGCGATCGCCCCGTTCATAAGCTGTGAGAATTTCAGCAGCGATCGCTTTTTCTTGACCTGATGCTTTACCGTAAGGCGATCGTCCTGACAATATGTCTTGGCAAACATCTAAAGACCAGTTAGGATCTTGCTGTTTTACACTTTGATCCGATCCTTGTCCCTTAAACTCCATAACCACAATTTCATTGGTTTTAGGATCTCGGTATACCCCATCATGACCTTGAGCAATTCCTTTCTCATCATCCAATAACTCAGGCGTATAGCCCAAAATATCAGACACATAACGATGCCCAAAATCCTCCCCTTGTTTAGCGGAAAACTGAGCTAATTTACTCTCGTTCAAAGAATCACGAAATTTCTGCATCTGTTGAGCACCTTCATCGTTCCAAGTATGGACAGTGAGAGGCTCCTGTTTTGTCCCATGAGAATAGTGAATTGGATTATTCATATCACACCTAATATTCAATAATTTGCTTAAATTCTTCCCACCATTTACCTACACTAACTTTAGATCTGACAGATTTTTGATGTTGTGATTGACTATGGCTATTACCTCCAGTAACTTCCTTCCCCGAAAATACCAATCACTACCTATTTAATCTTGTCGCAAAAATGTTGGAATTGAGCGATAGAATTACAAACCAATATCTACTTGCCAAGGATCTACTTGTGATTGAGGATGGGGAATAAAAATTGTATTAAGCTTGTCATAGTCACGGGGACGAATCCGAAACTTCTTTACTTGCATACTATCCGCGACAACACAATAGCCCTCTAAATCAGGAAGTGTTTGGATCTCGCTAGGTGAGACCACATCTTTTTCCTGAGATTGCCATGAACGCGTTGTAGATTGCTGTCCTAGCCAATCGTAATTAGCCGAGCGAGATTCTTCCCAAACATCCTGCTTACCAATCACTCTAGCCATTTGCTCACTATCATTAGGATTAGGACAGCCGAAGATAAATTTTGTGAAAGTATTTTGCAAGAAATTTTCTGCACCTTCTTTTCCATAGACTTGAACAACTTGAGCAAGGGATTGAGTCCCAATAAGCGCACTACCACCAGACTTACGACCTTCGGACAACAAACGATTGAGGCTAGGCAGTTCTTGTAATGCTCCCAGTTCATCAATAATGATAATTGTTTTCATCTTATTGTTGTCGCCACGACTTAGAATGCCTTGAATGATTAGGTCAAATGCCATACTATATAAGGGCTTAAAGATTTCTTCATTGCCAGCAAGTAAAGGCAAAAACAACCATTCAGGGCGATCGCTTGCACCGTACTCAAAAAAACTAATTTGCTGTTCGCTATCAATTAATGATTCGTAAAAATGACAGGCTGCATTAAGTGTGAACATCACACTAGTCGCTAGCTTAGGATCGTCAAAATACTGAGCGGCTTGAGTTCCTGCAATACGATCTCGAATTACCGATAAAGGCGATCGCAGCACTTGTGATGTTTCACGGTTGCTACGAGTGGTGCGCCAAATCTCAACTAGTAAAACGCGTGCAGTCTTATACCAAATCTCATCTGTAGTTTGTTTAGGCATAGTAATTAATGCCTGAGCAATGTTAAGTGGGGTAAAGCGTTCTTGGCGATGCATCCAACCAATTGAACGGCGATCGCTAGGATTAAACACTTGATCTCGGTCTTGTCGATAAAGAGATTGTAAATACTCGGCTCCACGATCTAAAACCACAACACGAATATCTGGACGATTACGCGCCGAATTGAGGAATTCCATAATTGCTTGTGTTTTACCAGCACCAGTTCTTCCCAATACAAGACTGTTTAGACTTTTAGACTCATTAAAGGGAATTCCTGCCATTGTTAGCGCATGAGATGGCAAGCATTTTTTGATACTGGGAAATTTATCTTCGACCACTTCGCGTCCTTTTAGATGCTTACGACGGCGCTCATTCATTACAGTTGCCGTGACTGTCCCCAAAGCAGTGCCGCCCAATGTTGAATGCAAAAGGTATTGTGGAAATGACATTGCTGCTAATATAGCTCCCGACATGGCTGAAGAAATCACGATCGCTGACGTAGAATGACTAGATTTATTGGCTTGTTTATTATTCATAGTTTTTAGTAAGAAATGTTTCTTTTTACGGACTGGGGTTACGCACGAGCCTGATGGTTACAACCAAACACAAGGGAAACTGCGATCGCAGCTTGCAAAAGTGGCTCAACCAAATTTGTAAATGTAAGACCAGCCGCTAATCCGACCATAGGAAAAGCGATCGCTCTAATTGCCGTAGCATCAGCTAATACAGTTTGATCGAGCAAGTGAGCAACGCTTGCGCCCAGCATGAATCCCATGATCACTAATCCAGAGCCATTTAGCATCAATGGGCTATGAAAGACTAAATAACTCGCCAAAATACCGCAAGAAAGTTGGAATGGATGACTAATCAACCACAATCCAGGATTTCTAACTAGCCAAATAAGGACTTTGATAGCAAGTCCTAACATTTGAATATATAGATTAAATAGGAAGAATATAAGTTGACCCATAAAATTAATAGGCTGACACTAAAAGTTGTAGTAGTGCCAGCCTATCAGTTGTGCTTTATTAGCTTTTGTTGGGATCTTGTCGTTAAATTTAAAAGATTATTCCTATGGAAATCTCAGCTCTGTACATTTCTCAAAGCCTTTCCGAATGACTGAATTTAGCAAGACGTAGCCTTGTCTATAAACACTTTCATACAGATGTTTGTCAATAACATCCTTAGTAAGAGATACAGGTGGTTTATAAAAAATATTTTTGACAGCTCTCTCAAAATTCCCTCCCAAGCCTCTACAGAGGATAGATTTTTTTTTGTCTTCATGTGAAAGATATGGCTCACGTAAAATGCGAGATACAGCTAAATTGTAGTAAAAGTAAGCAGCTCGGATACCATCCAAACTATTAGGAAAAAGAAATGGCTCATCAGATCTATCACTTGAGTATAATTTCAACTTAGGATATCCATCACCATCATGACTGAATCCACAAAGTTCAAGCGTAAATGGTGGAATAAAGCATCTGGATTTAGTGATTTTTAGGATAGGAGGAGTATTGTCAAGCAATCTCTTATTAGCATCATCAAGTCCATGCTTAAGTTGCAATATTTTCTTGTTAATAATGCCGGCAGCATGAGCTTTTTCCTCATCATTTAATCCACACCTTTGATGCTCAAGGTCTTTTTTTTGTTCCTCAAGCACTTCTTTTTCTTTTCCCAAAGATGTTATTAATGCTAGTGAAGTAAGATATAAGCCCGAATTGACATCGCCTTCAAGATATTGTTTCAAGTTAGAGATTGAGATGTCTATGTTAACGTCCATTTCTGGTACGTCACAAGTCTTTGTATCTAGTTCCCAAGACTTGTGAATTAGTTTATGTCTATCAGGGAAATCTTTGTTTAATCGATTTTCTAAGTCGTACTCCGAAGTTACTTGGTTCTCATTATTATCAGAAACTAGTCCAGTAAAGACAACTAATCCGTTGGTAGCATCCCCATTCTTTATGTCTTCAAGTAACACAAATCCATTGACGTAACTATCTTTCTTAGTTAGTTTATCTTCTAAACTAAGGTTTGAGTCAAGGTTAATATCTAAAACTATCAAATCATAATTATTTTTGCAAATCAGTGTTCTCGCCTCATCTGCATTACGGGCGATATTTACTTCACACCTTCGAGAATACTTACTAAGAATACTCTCGACAGCTTTAGCAACACATTTTGCAATTGCAATATAGTCTTCAACAATCAAAATAGACATGATTGGATCGGCTTCATCAGGCGAGATATCATCATTAGCCATATGCATCACCAAGAACTTACTAGAGTAAGCTTACCAAATTAACTTTTTCTCGTCTAGTTGATTATTTGTTGTTTCAGGGCAACCGCACACGTTTCTTAACAAACAAGAAATGACCAAGACAAAGCAGGATAATCGATATTATCTATACGCAGAAACACTTGATGGGAAAGCCAGTCAGCCCTACAGCCTTGATAGAAACGCACTTTGGGAAATTGCAAGACCCCAGAGCGTTACACAGCATAGACCATAGCTTGCTAGATATACTGGTAATCACGATCTGCGGGACAATTTGTGGAGCCGATGATTGGGAAGCACTCGCCGAATATGGAAAATCAAAACAAGAATGGTTAAAGACATTTTTGGAACTGCCAAATGGCACACCGTCGGCGGATACATTCAGTCGAGTCTTTGCCAGAATCAAGCCATCGGAATTGCAAAAGTGTTTTATTGGCTGGATGGAAGAAGTGCATGAGAAGACAGAAGGAGAGCTAATTAACATAGATGGAAAGACGCTAAGAGGTGCAAAAGAAGCAGGGAGTTCTCGAAGTCTGATTCACATGGTGAGTGTGTGGTCAGCATCGCAGCATTTGGTGCTGGGACAGAAAAAAGTAAGTGAGAAATCCAATGAGATTACAGCAATACCAGCATTGTTAGAATTGTTGTCTTTGCGTGGTTGTTTAGTAAGTATTGATGCGATGGGCTGTCAAACGGAAATCGCCAAGGCGATAGTTGAACAGGGTGCAGATTACGTATTAGCACTCAAAGGCAATCAAGGTAATTTACATGAGGATGTAGAGCAACTGTTCACATCGTCACGGGCACAGGATTTCAAAAATATTGAGCATCAGTTTCATTCAACCGTAGAAAAGGGACATGGACGGATTGAAACTCGTCGTTATTGGACTATGGGTAACACAGAATATTTAGCCAATGCGGAGAAGTGGGCAGGCTTAAAGAGTATTGGTATGGTTGAATCACAGCGTAATATCAATGGTTCTATTTCTATCGAACAACGTTACTATATTCTCAGCATTGAGAGTGATGTTCAAAGATTTGCAGAGTCAGTCAGAAGTCATTGGAGTATTGAGAACAAATTACATTGGGTTCTTGATGTTGGCTTTTCTGAAGATGCCTCTCAAGCTTGTCAGGGACATTCTGCTGAAAACTTAGCAGTTGTCCGCCATATTGGGGTCAATTTGCTGTCACGAGACAAAAAAAAGTGGGGGTTAAGACCAAACGACTCAAAGCTGGGTGGGATGATAACTATCTTAGGAATGTCCTTACTGCCTTGAACATAGTCACGGCATAGATTTTGTCGTTTGTTAAGAAACGTGTGCGGTTGCCCTGTTTGTTGTTTTTGCTTCATATAAAATTCGCAGAAAGCATGATATATTTATGAATTAATGTGTCTAATGTGGTAAAGAATCTTTAAGAATATGCAAATTTATTCTAAAAACATTTATTTCACATGATTGAATATTTTTAAGAAGTTCTGCAATTAAGTTTCTAGCTTCTCCTGCTCTGACATGATCGGGATAAATTACATCTAAATTAAGATTTAACAATTTGTTAAGCTCATGGCTCCAAGAGTTGATGTCATCAATAGTCGAAATGTTATCAATTTTTGTGTTATTAAAATTTGAGCTAAATCGAAAAAATTGTGATCCTTCTTTGAGTAGACGAAACTCTGTAAAATTCATCATACTATCAAAATAAGTCTTGTCTACCAATAAAATTTCTTCACACAAACGTCTCCATAAAGATGGATCTCTTGCAATTAAAACTGAATGTCCTTTTAGACCTTGATAATTTTTATATCCTTCTTGACCAAAAATACTCAGAAATAACAATTCATTTTGTTCTTTAGAGCTATTCATAATAGCTATGAACCTACCAGTAAATCCTAAATTTTCATTTAATCTAACATCATTCAAAATCCCAATAATTTCTATCGGAGTATATCCAACAGTAATTATTAATGATTTTAAGTATGCATCATCAAATAGTTTGTCGTTTTTAGAGATTCTCTTTTTAATTTCTTCTTTAGAAAAAAATTTTATTTTTCCATCTTTTAATCTTCGATTTAAAAGTCTAATTTCTAGTATTTTTTTTAATAGATTTAAATCTTGAAAAATAGATCTTGCAATAGGATTTGAATGTTCGCAGAATATAGCAATCTTTAAATATTTAGGTAATGGCATTTCGATTTTAGAAAAGATTGAGCTTTATAAACCCCATCCAAGATGGGAACAGTAGTTTTTTGACTATACCGTGTAAGCTAATTCTAAAGGATAGTTAGCCAAGATTAGAACAAGATGCTAAAGGTTGATTACGAACGTTG
>Ga0163147_10003341_pt1 | contig 21634 bp, 23 predicted proteins | sample OliLakLV19MP6G1_FD_148597 | JGI IMG/M metagenome (GOLD analysis project Ga0163147, IMG submission 148597) | Freshwater microbial mat bacterial communities from Lake Vanda, McMurdo Dry Valleys, Antarctica- Oligotrophic Lake LV.19.MP6.G1 | ecosystem: Environmental > Aquatic > Freshwater > Lake >...
CCGCGTAACTTTTTGGCTGAAAATACGCGACGCCAAAATCCGGCGGCAAGTCGTGCGCTGCGCGAAAGACGCGGATCGGGATTACGTCATGTCTTTCGCCATCAAGCTGAATCGGCATGGGCAGTTACATCTCGGCTTTATTTGATTTGATCGCCCGTGCGAACCATGATCGCACAGGCAATTTCACGCCATCAGCGGTGCGATAGGGTGCAAGCTGCGCGCTGATATCATCGATGATGGCTTGCTGTTTCTCGGTGGACGCCGCCGCAAACAAAGCGGCTGATGGGGTTGCGGTCAGTTGTTGAGCAGCAAACGTTTCCATCGGCGGCAGATCGAGCATCAATTCTTTGGCGCTGATTTCCACCGAGTCGAAGCCCGCAGCCTTGAATGCCGCACTGATCAACGTCGCATCGCTTAACTGAAAGCCAGCCCGCAGCGGCGCGCCGCCTTCTGTCCCAAGATGATCGGTCACACTTCGCACCTGCGCGCCAAAATACGGATTTTCGTCTAAAGCGCACCACGCGCTGATCAAGACGCGTCCACCTGGTTTTATCACGCGCCGCATCTGAGCAAGCGCCGCGATACGGTCTGGCACAAACTGCAAAACCTGAGCACACACCACCGCATCGAAGTATTCGGCGTCGAACGGCAAATCCGTCGCGCCATGAATACTATACTCGATAGTGGCGCCATCGACGGGTGGTTGTGCCTGGGCAACCGCTATCATACCCGGATTGATGTCAACGCCCACGACAGCGCCTGTCGTGCCAACGCGCTGCGCCGCCGCCCGCGCTGCCGCGCCAGTCCCACAGCCGACATCGAGGACAGCTTCCCCCAACGTCAACGCGGCATGATCGACAAGTGCCGACGCGAAAATACCTAACAGATAAGGGACGACAATTTCCTGATAACGCTGTGCCGCGTGCTGTGCGAGCTGCCATTGCGTAGACATAGAAATTCCTTATACGTGTTCAGTCAGTATATACGCACATGTTCGCAAAGGTTTTTCGCAGCGCCTGTTTTACCCTTTGCGTCTTTGTGTACTGGTTTTCGCCCTTGTACCACACTCCATTCATTGATGAAACGTCAGCGCCGCCACCATCGTCTGTATCTGTGGCGGCGACGGCGGATGACCAATCGCCGCCTCATGAAAGACCACCTCGATCTCGACCAGCGCATCGTCGGGCAAATCGTCTTCGATGATCGCCTGCATCACCGGATACGTGATCAAAATACCGAGCCGCCCGCTCACGAATACCCGATGATGGTCATAATGCAGCAAAACGCGTGCGAGCGCGACCGTGATGTGCGCGTGCAGCCTGTCCATGTTCGCTCACGCGCCGCCGTCGATCGCGTCGATGATCACCCGTGTGAACTTGAGCGCCCGCTCGATAAGTTCCGGCGATAAGCGCGCGCTCGTATCACCTGTGCCGTGCCAGCGCGGTAAACTACCCCGATCCAGCCCTGCCAGCGTGATCGCTTCATAGCCGCGCCCACGCAGCGCTGCCGTCTCATCGAGGATTAGTATATCCTTGCCATACACGCCATATTCAGGGTGTTTTTCCGCCAGTGCGCGCGTCAGCGCTGTGATGCTCGGCGCGGCACGGTACGGGGTCAAATGCGTCAAGCCGCCTTTGGCGATATAACTCAACGAACTGCCCGTCGCGCCGACCATTTCGAGATTGATCCAGGTCGAAAAGTCTTTCGGCGGCGCATATTGATCAAGATAACTGGTGATACCGATGCCGCCCGCCGTCGCAGCGCCCGTGAACAACAGCACCACCTCGGTATTTTCAAGCGGACGCTGGCGCAGCGTTTCGGCTAGCCCCAGCAGTGCTGCCACCCCCGATGCGTTATCGTTCGCGCCGTCGCTGATCGGCTGCGTCTCATCGAAAGCCAGACTCGCCAGCAGCCCCCACAGGTTGTTTCCAGGCGATTGTCGGCGTGCGCCTGCCGCTTCGTGACGGGCTGGGCGTCGTCCGCGCCCGAATATCCCGCTCAAGATCAACCCGATACCGCTCAAGAACGCTGATGCCAGCATTCCGGTCAAAAAAGATTTCGTGAAGAACGGCAGCCAGCGTAAAGGCACGGTCAAACGCTGCTTAGGACTATCCAGGTGCGCGACCAGAAAGACGAAGCGTTTGGTTTCGCCCGTTGGCGCGACGCGCGCGATGATGTTGCGGCTTTCGCCACCCACCGCGAGCGGCACGAACGACGGCGGCTCCATCAACAGCGCGCGCCGTGTCTCCAGTACCGTCCAGATCAAGCCGATGCCGCCGATGATGCGACCGAGCCGCCCCGCGCGCCCGATCAACCCGAATGCCGCGCCCAACGCGACCAACGGCAGAAACGTCGTTCCGGCGCTTCTTGGCGTATTAAATAGCTGCTCGCGTATATTTTCGATTCCGAGTGCGCTCAACTGCTCACGGACATATGCCGCCGCGCGGCGTTCGTTTTCGCTGGCGGGTGGGCGCGCGCCGATGTCGTCAGCGAGCGCGCGTACATGATTGAACAGGGTATCGGTAGTGGTCATGAATTGTTTCCCATTCGAGAGTGCCCTATCGGGTCACCCCTCCAAAAAACATCGCGTCTGTCGTAAGGACGACTCGGTGGGTCGCCCGCATTCTGACCAGTCGTTGCTTAAACACACAGTCTAGCGCAATTCGTGGATGACCGTAGAAAATTTAATGCTTTCCGGTACAATCATTAATGAATTGACCAAACATTTTGTCTTATAGATGCGCGTAAATACAGCCATCTTTCAGGAGCGAGTAACGACGATGCGTGTCTCGATATTACAGGATCAACTGGCGAAAGGCTTAGGAATCGTCAGCCGGGTGGTGGATACACGCAATACGCTCCCGGTGCTGGCGAATATTTTGCTGGCGACCGAAAACTCGCGCGTGAAAATCGCTGCGACCAATCTCGAATTGAGCATCGTCACTTATATTGGCGCGAATGTCACGCAGCCAGGCAGCATCACCTTGCCCGCCAAGACGTTTCAGGAATGGGTCAACAATCTCGCGCCTGATAAAGTCGAACTTTCGGTCGATGCCAATACACAAAGCGCCGATTTGCGCTGCGGCATGACCAAAGCCGTGATCAAAGGCATTTCGGGCAGTGAGTTCCCGCCTGTGCCAGAAGAAGGCGTACCCGATGTTGTGATTCAGGGCAAAGTCTTCAAAGAAATGATCAACCAGACCGTATTCGCCGCCGCTAAAGAAGAAAGCCGTCCGGTGCTGACCGGCATTTATACCCAGTTCGATGGCGATGTGATGACGATGGCAGCCGCCGACGGTTATCGTTTGGCAGTACGCACCGCGCGCATCAATGAAAACTTCAGCAAGCCGCGCGATTTGATCATTCCGGCGCGCGCGCTTTCCGAAGTCGCGCGCATCATCGTCGATGAAGAAAAAGAAGTCGGCATCTGCTTGCCAGGCAAGCGCGATCTGGTCATGTTCTTCATCGAAAACACGGTCGTCTCGTCGCAGCTCTTGCAGGGCAAATTCCCTGACTTCGGCGCGATCATCCCCAAGAATTACACCACCACCATGACGCTGTACACCAGTGATTTGCTGCGCGCGTGCAAGCGCGCCGAAATTTTCGCGCGCGATAACGCTTACAGCGCACGCATCATGGTGCGTCCACCGCGCGCGGCGGGCGAAATTGGCGAGGTCATGATTTTGGGCAGAAGCGCGGAACGCGGCGAAAACGAAGGCTCGGTCGATGCGTCGATTGAAGGCAACGAACTCGAAGTCGCGTTCAACATCCGCTACCTGATCGACGTGCTGAATGTGATCGGTGAAGAACAAGTCGTCATCGAAAGCAACGGCGCGGCGCATCCGGGCGTGATTCGTCCCGCCAACCGCGAAGACTTTGTCAGCGTCATCATGCCGATGAGCGTACAAAAATAACGTGATCGGTGTCGTACACGACTAATCCTGATCACTTTGTGGGGGCGTGGTGTGCTGCGCCCGTGATATGCACCCACCAAAAGACGCCCAGACGGGCGTCTTTTAATTGTGGCACAGTCTCACTCGATGCTGCCCTCACTGTTAGGGCATCCGTCGGCGGCGCGATCAACGTATGATGGCGGTCATATAAAAACGCGAACGCTTGTTCGAGCGTTTCGACGCGCTGAAGTTGACAATTGGAAGCTTATCAATAATCCATAAAACACGTTCCTATATTACGCCGTTATCCCAACCCCTTAATGCACTTTTAACCCACGTTAATCCAAACGTACGCATTAATATCTTATGTTCTGTGTTTGTTCTGTTCATAACTTGTTCAAAACTTTCCCAACCTGTTCAAAACCTGTTCAAAACTTTCACATATGTGCAAAACCTGTTCAAAACTTTTTCACATATGTGCAAAGTTTGTTCAAAACTCTGTAACATTTTTTGTAAGTATAAGTCGTTACCCACATGATTAAGTGGTTATCCAACTTAGTGAAGCGCTTACCTGTTCATATTGTTCAAAACCTGTTCAAAACTTTTTCACATATGTGCAAAATTTGTTCAAAACTTTTTTCAGGATTTTGGGCTTTATCGCAAATATTTGCGAAATAGTGTTAAGAACTTTGGATATAATGCCCCTCATTTGCGATATCACCTTGAATCTGCACAAATGTGAAAAAGTTTTGAACAGTTTGAACACCCCTACTACTACTAAAAAGAAATAACCCACAGATCAAAAAGAAAATTTTAAAAGATCGTCGTTGCGGTGCGATGCTTTTAATCAGACGATTAGCGTCCAGTTATTGCGCCTTCAAATATGCCGGATACACTCAAGGATGATCTCAGGATGGTGATAGACAATGTCTCATGATGAACTGACGCAGCACATTCAACTCCTTCAGCGTAAAGTGAAGATTCTAGATACGTTGGCACGCATCAACACTGTCCTCAATTCGTCGCTGAAGCTCAAAGCATTATTGGCAGCATTGATGGATACCGCCGCCGAGATCGTCGATGCCGAAGCGGCGTCGGTCTTGTTATGGGATCAAAAAAGTGGTGATTTGCGCTTCGCTGCCACCACTGCGGGACCACAAAACCTGATCGGCACGCCTGTACCGCTTGAAGGCAGCCTTGCCGGGACGATCATGCGCGAACGTCGTGTCATCGTGGTCGAACACGCCAATACCGACCCACGCCATTACAAGGGCGTCGATAACACGATCGCTTTTCAAACGCGGTCATTGATGGGCGTGCCGTTGATCTCCAAAGATCGTGTCATCGGCGTGCTGGAAGCGATCAACAAACGCAACCCACCCTGGACAGCGGACGACACCAATTATCTGGAAATCCTCGCTGCGCAAGCCGCCGTCGCCATCGAAACCGCGCAGCTTGTCGCGGCGCTGCAAAAAGCCAACCAAGAACTCAATCATCTCGACGAGATGAAAAACGAGTTCATCGCTATTGCCAGTCATGAACTGCGTACGCCGCTCAGCATCATTCTGGGCTATGCCAGCTTTCTTGAAGAAACTCCCGACGCGATTGTCAGCCAGAATGCCGCCAAAGTCGTCGAAAGCGCGCTGCAACTGCGCCGCATCATCGAAGACCTGACCAATCTGCGCTACCTGGAAAGCCGCGCGATGGATTTGCATCTCGATACCGTGAATCTAGAAGAATTCATGCACGATACACTGCGCGAACCCGCCACCCTTGGCGAGGCAAAAGGTCATCAATTTCACCTGGTCCTGCCGACCACGCCGTGTTATGTCATGATCGACCGCGCCCGTATGAATATGGCGCTGACGAATGTGATCAATAACGCGGTACGCTTTACCGAATCGCAAGGCGAGATCGTCGTCAAGGCAGAAGCACACCCCAATAACCGCGAAGTCTGGGTGACTGTGACCGATAATGGCGTCGGCATCCCGCGTGACCAACTCGAACGTATCTTCGAGAAATTTTATCAGGTCGAAGATCACATGACGCGCACCGTCGGCGGATTAGGGATCGGCTTGAGCATCGCACGCGCGCTTGTGGAAGCACATGGCGGACGCTTGTGGGCGACCAGCGCGGGCATCGGGCAAGGGGCGGTGTTTACGCTGACGATGCGTTTGACCGATAAACGAGCGACGAAACAGTAAGCGTAGGTGAAAGTTCAAATCTCAAAGCAAGAAATTTCCAATACAAGGTACGCCTTTCACCTTTCACGATTATACTTTTACCTGTATCAAAGGAGCTTGACTCATGAGCATGTCTTTTACGTGGTTAGGGCATTCGACATTCTCCATCGATATCGATGGTCATACTATTTTATTTGATCCATTTCTGACTGGAAATCCGCTGGCAGCGGCGCAACCTGAAGACTTGAATCCTGAAATTATTTTTTTGAGCCATGCGCATGGCGATCATGTCGGTGACGCGCTGACGATTGCACAGCGTACCGGCGCACGTATCGTGTGCAACAACGAAATGGCAGCGTATTATCGCGGTCAGGGCTACGACCATGTCAGCGGGCAAAATACGGGTGGCAGCGCCGATTACGGCTTTGTCACCTGTAAGCTGACCATTGCGTTCCATACGTCCACGTTTCCCGATGGATCGAACGGTGGCAGCCCGAACGGATTCGTCATCGCCGGTACGCAAAGCGGTTCGCGCTTCTATTTTGCGGGCGATACAGCACTTTTCGGCGATATGGCGCTGATTGGTAACGCGGGGATCGATGTGGCATTTTTGCCGATTGGCGATTATTTTACGATGGGCATCGATGACAGCATCGAAGCGGTCAAATTGATCCGCCCGCGTTATGTCACGCCGATGCACTACAATACGTTTCCACCCATTCAGCAAAACGCGGGCGCATGGGCGAACCGCATCAGCAGCGAAACGGATTCGCAGCCGATTGTGATTGATCCGGGTGGCTCATTCACCGTTTCGTAGCAAAAAACGGGTACGGACGGCAACCATCCCGCCCGTTATGCTGCGAAAAAGTCGCTGACTTGAAACGTCAACCCGAACAACGACGACTCAAACGACTCGCCTTCGACATAACCGCCGACGCGCACAAATTGACCGTTTTGGAGCGAGAAAACCTCGATGATTCTGAGTTCCAGTTCCATCAACCAATATTCGCGCACGCCATGTTTCTCGTAAACACGAAATTTGTTTACGCGATCATGTCTACCAGATGACGGCGAGATCACCTCGATGATAAAATCTGGCGCGCCATACCAGAAACCATCTTCACCACGGTTACAGTGATCGTTTTTGTCGCTGACCCAAAATATATCCGGTTCATAATACTGTTCTGTTTCAAAGTACACGTTAACGGGGGCGAATCGGAGCGTACCATTTTTCAAAACAGGAAATAATACGCGATATGCCGCACCAATCATTTGTTGATGCGAGTCCTTAGGCATCGTCGTGACAATCTCCCCATCAATGAGTTCCACAATTCCCATGTGATCTTCTGGGATTTGCTCGCGATACTCTTTGACGGTCAGCCGTCGTTTTTCCCTCGTCATCATACTGTAACCCTCTCGTTTTGCCGTTCTCTATTTTGCCATGACTTTTTCATACACGGTCAGTGTTTCGCGCGCGGTTTTGCGCCAGCTAAACTGTGTTGCGCGCCCCAACCCGCGCGAAATTTGCGTATCGCGTAACGATTCCTGACCCAACAGCGCCAGCAGTGCGCCGCCCATCGAACGCACATCGTCTTTGCGGACAAGATACGCCGCATCTCCGACGAGTTCGTTGATGACGGGGATGTCCTGGGCGATCACGGGTGTACCGCACGCTAGTGCCTCTAAAATCGGCAAGCAAAAGCCTTCGTAGATCGTGGGGAAGATGAATACACGCGCCATACGATACACGGACGGCTTATCTGCATCATCGACCGCACCGATCCAGCGCACAAAATCATCGACGCCGATGTCTTTGGCGTACGCGGGCAGGTTGGGAAATAACGGGTCATTCCAGTCGGGGTACTTGCCCGCCATCACGAACGGATAATTGTCGCCTTCCGAATTGGTGACATAGCGATAGGCTGCCAGCGCCATTTGTACCTGCTTGCGTACATCGAAACCACCCAGGTACAGCACATAATCGTTGGGAAGGTCGTACTTACGCCTGACCTCTGGATCGCGTTCTGCGCCCATGCGTGGATGAAACGTATCATCGACCGCGAGCGGTGTCACTGTGATTTCATCTGGCGGGATGTGCAAATACTGCACGATATCGGCTTTCGCAGCGTTGCTGATCGTAATGATGCTGCCGCTGCCGCGCGTCGATGTACTGACGAGCGATGTATACAGCTTGGCTTGCAGCGTCGGCGCGTATTCGGGCATCGCCAATGGGATCATATCGAGCACGCTGGTGATCAAGCGGGCGGGTGATGTAAGCGGCGCGCCCCAATACGGCACATGCGCGATATCGGCTTTGAGCCTGCCCACCGCCGCCGGATACGTGCGTTGTTCAAACCACACCTTGCCCAGATTGGACGATGAACCGCGTGTCGTGACGGCGTTCACATTGGGCGGCAAATCGGCGGCATGGGTGTGTGGTGGCAAAATCACTGTCATCGCCAGTTCTGGCGCGACTTTACGCAGCGCGGCGACTAATCGACGGACATATTGACCGCTTCCAGTATACGGTTTATCCCAGAACCAGCCGTTGAAGGCGATATGCATGAAAACTCCCATTAAGCGTTAAAAGCCGAAAAGAGAAAGCTGCCGTTCACTTTCAATTTTTAACTCACCTTACGCAAGCCTCTCGTTTTCAGCCCTCACCGCCTGCCCCTCAGCGCTCTCAGGGCGAGGGGTGAAAAACCGTCGCGGTAGGGGAAGTCCTTCTCCCTGAGGGAGAAGGACTTAGGATGAGGGCAATCTGCATAAGGTGAGTTTTTAACTATCGTCCGTATCTTCCGTTGGCAGCTTCACACACACGTCGCACAAGCCATAAAATTCAAGCAGATGCCCGCTCAACTGTACATTCAGGCGATTTTCGAGTTCTTGCTTGAGCGACGCGAGCGTGCAATCTTCAAACTCGATCACGCTGCTACAGCGCGTGCAGATGATGTGATGATGATGTCCATCGGGCAGCAATACATAGGTCGGTGTGCTGCTCGTCCCGATATAGGTCGGGCGTGTCAGGCTCAAGCGTGTGAACAGATCGAGCGCGCGAAAAACGCTGGCACGCCCAATACCCGAATCGGTGTCATTGACGCGTTCGACAAGTTCGCTGCTGGTGATGTGTCCGCCGCTTTGTTCCAAAACACGCAGCACGGTCAGGCGCGCGTGGGTAAGTTTATAACCCCCCTGGCGCAACCGCTGTGCGCGTGGGCTGATCAGGTGTTGAGGCATGGGATCTACTCCCGCTGGATACGAACTAAAGTACAGCTATTGTATCATGCGTCCGCTTGTGAAACGTTTTGGTTACATTTGCGCCTCTTAGATCACAAGCGTATTGTCAGTTGGGCATTATCGATCATGGGCGCGTTATCGGTTGAACTCGGCGTGTATCCAGATGCCGAAACGTATTATCAGGACAGCCTGAACACAGCGTTCGAGTTGGGCGAACGTTTCTTGATCGCCAATGCGATTGGCGGGTTGGGCGATGTGGCGCGCGCACGCGGCGATAATGCGGAGGCAGGCGCGAAATACCACGAAGCGCTGATCATGTTCAGCGAGATCATCGCGCGCCCTTTGACGCTGCACATGCTGGTCTCGATAGCCAGACTGCATACCGAGACGCCGACCACGCGTACACGCGGCTTGCAGGTGATCGGGCTGGTGCGCGTTGACGCTACGCTCAATGCCGAGACGCGCGTGCTGGTGGATGTCGTTGAGCGTGAACTCAGCCAAGGGCTGGATCAGACGACGATCACGTCGGTGCTTGACGAGGGTGCGGCGCTCGATGTCGATACCGTGGTTCGGGCGGTGTTGGGGCGGCGCTGGTTTTAAGCCTCACACACCAGGTAGACGGTTTCAACCGACCGAAAATTCCTGTTCCGGTAGAATATCCTTGCAGAAGTGAGGGTATGATCTGGGTTGCGTCGATGTGTCATCTGCTCAAGACCCTCACCTCTTATCTGGAAAGCGCCGTAAAACCCCTGCCTTCAGGCATGGGATATAAGGCGTCGGTCTTATGTTTTTTCTGCTGAAATAGGGTATGATGAAAGGAGGTTAAGGTACGAGACGTAAAAATCCGACCTCGATCATAATCGTGCTTTAATGCAAAACGGATGGGACGCATCCGTGAACGATAACGTAGCGCCTCTGCCAACGCCGTAAGGCGACGGTAAGCGCAAGCGTCGTTCAGAAGCCCCTGCCTTTAGGCATGGGAGCGTCACTTTCTTAGTTTGCTGCGGTTTCGGTCAGGGGCAGCCCGCTAAACATGCCCATGATCGTCACCGTTTCTCCCGCGTCACCAGCTACGCCGTCTACAGCGGTGTACTCGAAACTGCCGCTGAAGCCGCTGCGGTCGCCTTCTAATGTCAGAGTCCCAGCAGTTGCAGTAAACGCGCGCATCGATGGGGTGCTTTCGATATATAAGCCAGATACACCGTTCGGGTTCGCGACCGGATCAGTCGGCGTGATTTCGTACGTCCCTGCGGCGGGTTCTATTCCAAAGAAGACGATACTGGCAGCACGTCCATTAGCGGGATCGCCAAAGTAGAAGGTATACGTCTGCGTTTCGCCCACCACCGCGCTACCCAGCAACGACGTGCCGCTCGATTGATCAATTGTTACCGCTGCTGCCCCATTGACTGTGAGGGTGAAGGTGGAACCTCCAATGCTGCCGTTGTTGGCAGCCGTCCCGCCACATGCTGTCAGGATGAGCATCAGCGTCAAACCGAATACAAATATAAGTTTCATGTGTTTGCTCCCATGCCGTTGGTACAGAGTAGTCAATATGGCAGCATTTCGATATGAGCGCAAATCGCTTGGTTGAACTCTTTTACTTTGCCTCAAATGCCATTCATATAACCATTAACCATGCTGCGCCCGTAAAACCCATAAAATCGGTTGTGCATAGTTTGTTGTCTGCGGCATGAGTTTTGAAGGTCAAACTTCTTTGCGCGATAACACCAATGCGTCTTCGCTTTAACTCTGATTGTAGATTTTGTCCAGTATTCGCGCTCGGTGGTAATCTCTACCCGTCGTCAAAGTAACGAGGTCAACGGCGCTATAATACCAACGCCATTGTGCCAAACCCGACGGGTAGTTTCTAATTGCTTTGGATGTAAGGCGTCGCCAAGAACCGTTAAATCGATCATCTATTTCATATCTCTATCGTTAGCTGATAAAAAATACAATTACCACACTGTAACGGATACCCTCATGCACCAGCTTCGTAAGACCATTTTGCACCTGCTCTACATCGACAGTAATGACGAGTCGGCGTCGTAAATGCGCGCGTATTATTCGGATACGTTCGTGCTGCCGCTCCCGCCCGATCATCGTTTTCCGATGACGAAATACGGCGGGCTGCGTGCGCGTTTGTTAGCGGATGGCATTTTGCAACCAGACGACTTGCTGCTCCCCGACGCGGCGGACGACGCGCAGTTATTGCGCGCGCACACGCCCGATTATGTGCATCGCGCGACGCACGGCTTGCTGACCGAGAAAGAAATCCGGCGCATCGGTTTTCCGTGGTCGCCCGCCATGATCGAGCGCTCGCGGCGGTCGAGCGGCGCGACGATCGCCGCGTGCCGTGCCGCCTTCGAAGACGGCATCAGCGCCAACTTAGCGGGCGGCACCCACCACGCTTTTCCTGACCACGGTGCGGGGTACTGCGTATTCAACGATGCGGCGGTCGCAGCGCGCACGATGCAGGCAGAAGGACGCGCGCGGCGCGTTGTCATCCTCGATTGCGATGTGCATCAGGGCGACGGCACGGCGGTGATCTTCGCGGACGATACCAGCGTGTTCACGTTCAGCGTGCACGGCGCGAAAAACTTTCCGTTTTTCAAACAAAAAAGCAGCCTCGATGTCGAGCTGCCGGATGATACGCGCGACGACGATTATTTAGCCGCCGTCGAAGAAGGTGCGCGCCGCTCGATTGCCGCGGCGGGCGCGGACATCGCCATTTATTTAGCGGGCGCAGACCCGTATGAAGGCGATCGGCTCGGTCGCATGAAAGTCAGCATGGCGGGATTGGCACAACGTGACCAGATCATTTTTGGCTTGTGCGGTGAGGCAGGGCTGCCCGTTGCGGTGGCGATGGCGGGCGGCTACGCGCGCAACGTCGAGGATATTGTCACGATCCACGCCGAAACGATTCGCATCGCCGCCCAACGCGCGTTTTGAGCGAGTCGTTATCGTGCTTCAATCATCAACTAACTACACTTCGGGTATCTAAACTTAATTACTTCGCCAATGTCACATTACACGCACGTTCTAAAAATGTCGAAAATCTTCCTAGAAAACGGGCAAATATAGGGACGCGCAACGGCGCGTCAGCGAATTTATGCCTACAAACGGACGCTCCATTGGTCGTGCCTACATAGAGAATCGCGTTTTTGCGCGTTGGTCTGTTCAAAAATTAGAACAGATTTTTAATGTGACATTGGCGAATTACTCAGCTTACGCATGTCCCTCGTTTTCAGCCCTCACCCCCTGCCCCTTTTCAAGGGTAGGTCTTTTATGCTTTTTGGTATTTTGTCGGAATCATTCAATGTATTCTCAATTGGAAGCGAATACGCGAACCCTTGAGAACCTTAACAGCCCCTTTAGTAGGCTTTTCTCGCTTTTCTTTGCGGCAGACGGACGATTTATCGTCTAGCGACAAAACACCTACCCTTGTGAAGCCCCTCCCCTCAGTCCCTCAGGGCGGGGGGTGAAAAACCGTCGCGGCAGGGGAAGTCCTTCTCCCTCAGGGAGAAGGATTTAGGATGAGGGCAATCTGCGAAGGTGAGTCAGTAAAAACCTCAAGCATTTACTGCCGGAACACCTCGTAAATGCTCACACGCTGCGACTTGCCTTTGACCTGAATCGGGTCATGCATATCGAAACGCACGCCATCTGCCATTTCTACCTGCCGATACGTTGCTTCGCTGATGATGATCTGCCCACCCGCCGCGTTTTCTTCCAGCCGCTTGGAAAGGTTGATCGTGTCGCCAATCGCGGTAAAGCTGCGACGGTTCAAACTGCCGACATTGCCTAGTGTCGCTACGCCCGAATGAATGCCAACGCGGTATAAATGTGGGTCGGGCGCGACACCTAAGCGATGATACAAGCCGATAAATTCCTCACGTAATGTAAGCGCCATGCGTACCGCTGCTATCGCATGATCGACGTTCGGGTTCAACTGGGTATTGAACAGCACCATGACCTCGCTGCCCATGTATTTATCGATGATGCCTTGCGCGTCGTTGATGACCTGTGTCGCGACTTCGAGATAGACGTTGAGCATCGCCATTACCTGCTGTGGGCGCAGTTCGGCGGCAAGTGACTTATAGGGGATGGCATCGATGAACGCACAGGTAATTTCGCGTCGTTCGCCGCCCAACGCGAGGTCTGCAATCTCATGGATTTTCTCGACCATCCCTGGCGGCAGATAGCGCGTCATCAGATTGAGCGTTTCGTCGCGTTCGCGCTGTTCGGTCAAATCATCGATGACGAGCGCCGCACCTTGTATTTCCTGATTGGCATTCTTGAGCGGGCTGACGCGCATCGCCAGCGCGATCCGTCCACGACCGGGAACATCAGGCTCGGCTTCGGTGGCGAGGCTTTGACCGTGTTCGCGGACTTGAGTCAAAAAAGTATCGATGCTTACACGCGGCAGCAGTTGTTCCAGCGGGTGACCGATCACGCCTTCGCTCGGCGCATTCAAAATCGAGCTGGCGGCATTGTTGAACGTGGTCACGATATCATCGGCGTTGGTGGTGATGATTCCGCTGGTGATCGACGCGAAGACGTTTTCAATCAACTCTTTGATCTGAGTGATTTCGTTCAATGAGGTTTGCACGCGTGAGAACAAAATCGCGTTTTCGATAGCGACAGCCGTTTGGTTGCTGAACGCGGTCAGCAAATTGAGTTCGCGCTCAGTGAATACCCCTTCTCGAAAGCGGTTATCGAGATAAATCGCACCTGTCAGCCGTTCGCGGTAAATCAACGGCGCGCACATGACCGACCGCAGCACAAAGCGCGCGATCGTATCGCTGCCGACCAAACGTGGGTCGGTTTGGGCGTTATCGGTAAGCAGCGGACGCCCCGTTGCCAGGACTTCGTTCAAAATCGTCCGGCTGACATGACTTTCGTCGGTGTCATTTTCTTCGCTTTTGGACGACGCTTCGATATCGCGCGCGATGCGAAATTCGAGTTGATCATCATCGTTATCGCGCAGCAAAATGTAGCCGCGCCCTGCGCCGGTCATATTCAGGATTTCGTCAAGCGCCTGCGTCAGAATCATATCCAGATCGAGCGACGAATTGATCATCGCAGAAGTTTGCACCAGCGCGTTCAGTTGTTCCAGCTCGGTGGCTTCGCCCGTGAGCAGTGATTCCAGCCGGAAGAAGTCATTTTCGACAATGCCCAGTTGTTCCATCAATTCGGGCATGAGCATGATATTCCGCAGTTTGAGAATATCCTGCTGATTGTGCAGCGACGCCGAGACTTCATCGGCGAGCGCGCGCAGCGCCGCAATTTCGGCGCGCGCAGCCGCACCAGTATCGGTTATGGAAGGGGTGGTCATGCGGATTGGCGTCCTATCACAAGCATGGTATAAGCACGTTCATTATAGCGACATCCGCCTCATACGGACAACTTTAGCAGGTGATTGGATTAGTTTTTTTTCGCAGTTCGACCCAGCATATACCACATATAGCCTTTACGGGGCGCGAACAAAAAGGCAGCGATAAAAAAGGCTGTCAGCGTGAGGACAATGCCCGCGCTTGGCGCGATACGCGCGTGCCACGTCACATACATACCGATCACACCGCCTACCGCACCGATCAACGCCCCGCCGATCATCAGGTGATGCAGGCGTTTGGTGAACATGCGCGCTGTCGCCGCTGGAGTCACCAACATCGCCGCCACCATTGCAATGCCGACCGCTTGCAGACTGATGACGACCGTGAATGCCAAAAGTACAAGCAAGAGCAGACGCAGGGCTTCGGCAGGCAAACGTAAGGTTTGCGCGAGCGTTGGATCGAACGTAATCACCAAAAATTCTTTGTACAGCAACCCGATGACGACCAGCACAATCGCACCGACGACCGCTATCAGAAGCAGATCGTCGTTTTGCACCGCTAATAAATTGCCGATGAGTAAATGGGATAATTCGGTCGTGTAATTTTGCGCGCGCGAAATAATGCCGATTCCGAGCGCGAGCGCGCCAGCAAACACGACACCAATTGCAGTGTCTTCGCTCAAACGACCGCCGCGCGTCAGCATACCGATGCCCAATGCGGAGAGTACGCCCGCGATCAAACCGCCGACGAAGACCGCGTTCGGGTTGCCGTTGGTCGCCAAAAATGCGATGGCGACGCCGGGCAAAATCGTATGCGCGAGCGCGTCACCCAAAAACGCCATGCCGCGCGTGACGACATAAGCACCGATCACGCCGCTCACGACGCCGATCAAAATGGTAGCGAGCATGGCGCGCTGCATAAACGCGAACGTAAGCGGTTCGATGAAAAGCTGCTGAAGAAAGTCCACAAAACCTCGTGAATGATACACTGTATCAAGAAACGATGATTATAGACTTTTTTTGTGCTTGGAAGAAGTGGACGTTCCCATTTTACACGAATTGATTAACCGAGCTTGAGTTTACGTGGGTACGTCGTCAGTACATCTGCGCCCGTGTCGGTGATCAACACATCATCTTCGATACGGACGCCGCCCAAACCCGGCACGTAGATGCCTGGCTCGACGGTGAACACCATACCCGGCAGCAATAAATCTTCGACGTTTCCGGCGATCTGAGGGATCGGTTCGTGTCCGTCCATGCCTAAACCATGTCCGGTGCGGTGCGTGAAATACTGTCCATAGCCCGCCGCGTCGATGACGGTGCGCGCCGCGATATCGACCGCTTTCATCGGGACGCCTGGTGCGGCGGCGGCTTTGCCCGCTTCGTTGGCTGCCAGCACCGTATCATAAATGCGCTGCATTTCGGCGCTCGGTTGACCGACGCAGAATGTGCGCGTCAGATCAGAACAATAGCCGCCGAACTTGGCGCCCCAGTCGATCAACAAAAATTCATCCGCTTGTAAGGCGCGGTCGGTGGTCGATCCATGCGGGTTGCTGCTGTTCGCGCCTGTCTGAATCAACGCAGAAAATGCGACACCTTCCGCGCCGAGATCGATCATGTGCTGGGTCAGACGCGCTGCGATCTGCGCTTCAGTCATACCGACTTTGACTTCACCCAGCAGCCGATCCATCGCGCTTTCGCTGATTTCGACTGCGCGGCGCATGGCGGCGATCTCGTCAACACCTTTGATCGCACGAATGGCAATCAAAGCGCGTTCGATTCCAGTCATGGTCAGCGATGAATCGAGCGCGTGCAGCGCCGTCCATTCGGTGACGCGCATCGTCATGCCATCAATGCCTAAGCGCGCGCCTTTTAACCCTAAGCCTTCCAGCGCTGCCGCAAATGCGCCTTCATACCCCTGCTCGTCCGACCATGTGAACGGACGCGCTTCTAAATCCGGTCGCTCAATCAACTTGGGCATTTCAAAGTGGGGCAAGACTAAACTCAAGCCGTCGCCTGTGAGAACCGCCAGTACAGGACGTTCGCTCAAATGAAAATTCAAGCCGATAAAATACTCTAAGTTTGCGCCAGGAACCAAAATGATCGCATCGACCGCGCCTGACGTTAGCCCACCCGCCGCGCGCAACCGTTCAATCCGCGCCTGATAATCCATTTGCATAAGAACCTCATGGTTGACGTTATTTTGAGTTATCATCTAAGCAGATTCAGATTGTAACATGCCACAGGAGTCCACTCCATGCGCCTCTTCATCAGTTACAGCAGTCGTGACCGCAAAATTATCGAACAGCTTCGGGTCGATTTGAGCGAGATGCTGACCAATCGCTATACAGCCAGTTTTTCGGGCGGTATAACCAATAGTGGGGCTGCAAACGGGTTGATGGCGATTTGGCAGCAGCTCATGTTTTGGGAAAAAGTATATCTGATCGTCTCGGCTATGTTCTTCGTGACGCTAGGGGGCGCGCCGATTGGCTTCATTATGTTGATCGGCTATGGCGTGTACAAGTACAACAAAGGGCGTCGCGCTTGAACATCATGGTTCGTCATCGTTGAGAATAATCCCGCGCGCGGTACGATGCTGACGATAAATTTTGCCCATCGCTTCAAGTTTTTTGAGGTGGTAGGGAACCGTGCTGAGCGCGACGAAACAGCCTTCGCTGACCTCGCGCATTGTCGGGGAGTTGCCCGAATGGTCGCGCTTATATTGTTTGATAAATTTCAACACGTCACGGGTCGTCGCGTCTCTTTGTTCAGCTTTACGTTTATTGGTCATGATCAGCCTTTCTTATTGCGCTTCACAAACGTTTGTTACAAAACATCAACGTAGTAACATGCATCCTAGCACACATTTTAGAACCCATGTGCTAGGATCACGATATAAGTCGGTTCTTAGACCGTTTGTTCGTATTGTGCGGATATGCTCATGGTGCTGAAAAATCGACGGTATACTAAGAAAGTTTTACGGCTCAAATGATGTGAGGCATGTAATGGGGTTTTTCAAAAAATTGTTCGGGGGCGGCGGATCAAGCAAAAGCAGTGGATCACGCGGTTTTGGCGATGATCGAGGTGTTTACTTTTTCGTACAGCCGACCGGATGCGACGAAGTTATCCGCGTGCGCGTTGACCCAATGAACGATTTAAGCGAAAGTGACGAAGGCGGGACATTTTTCGTGCGTAAGGGTGTGGTGGGTCAAAAATGCTTTAAGCCCGTCAATCTCGAATTGACGTTCAGCGCCGCTAAACAGTTGGTCGCTACCAAAATCGAGGGCGGTGTCATGATCGATGAAGCGGCGTGGAAAGCATGGTCGGCACAAGCGCAGTAAGCTACCGTGCCTCAGCGGTATATGCACAGCGCCCGTGCGAAACGGGGTTTAGTTTTTGAGTGCGCCCATCATGCCAGTATTTTTCAAGGCGTCCGAATCGCTCGCATAGCAGTCTGTGGTGGGGTGGACATGCCGTCGTGCTACTCTTTCAGCTTTTCGGAGGGCGTGACGGTCGCCATCAGCGCGGTCTTGATGGCGTCGGCGTCTTTATACTCGGTTGTGCCGCGCTCGATCATACCGGTATGCAGCTTGAGAAAATCGGACGGCGTATCGGACTCGCGCTCGTTTGGGCGGTAGAAATGTTCGATGGATTGGCGAATACGGGTTTCAATGCGCGCGCGGATCGCCGCTGATTTTTCTGCCGTCGTGATAATCACGAACTCACTCGGATCAAGATGACCGATAAAATCGTCTTCGTTACCGTCGTCGCGGGCTGCATTACGGATCATGAGCGTGACGGCGCGCAGCAGTTCATCTGCCGCGACAAAACCGTAACGCTCGCGCAGCGTATCCAACCCGTCGATGCGGACGAGGATGACCGACCAGTCATGTTCCGCCAGCACGAGATGATTGAGTTTTTCATCGACCAATGGCGCTTCGGGCAGCTCGGTGATCGGGTTGGTCAATGCTTGCTGGGCGGCGCGCTGGATGGCATTGCGTACACGCAGCCGCAGTTCCTGAATATCGAACGGCTTGGTGATGTAATCGACGACGCCGAGTTCTAAGCCTTGCAGCTTATCGACGCGGTCGCGTTTTTCGGTCAGGAAGATGATCGGCGTAGACTGGGTGCGGCGCTGCGCGCGCAGTTGACGACACACTTCATAGCCGTTGATGTCGGGCAGCCGAATATCGAGAATGACCAGGCTGATCGCTTCATCGGCGGCAATTTTGAGGGCTTCTGCGCCCCATGCCGCCGTTTTCACCTCATAATCCTGCGTGGTGAAATAAGCGTTCAGCATATCGCTCAGGTCGAGGTCATCTTCGACGACGAGCAGACGCGCCTTTTCATCAGCCATGAGTTAGATCAACTGCTCCAGAATTTGGACGGTGCGCCCGATTTCCAGGAAGAGCATTCCGGGCTTGGCTTCTTTGCGCGCCAGCACGGTTAAGACTGCTTCTTCCCCGACGGCGTTGAGGATGACGTAGCCGTTTTCGCCTTTGACATAGACCTGTTCGAGTGCGCCACGACCGAGTTCGGTCGAAATGCGTTCACCGAGCGAGAGCATGGCGGCGCTCATGGCGCTGACGCGGTCTTCTTCGTAGCCTTGCATGAGCGATGAGGCAAGCGGCAAGCCATCGACGCTGACAATCGCCGCCCCTTCGATGTTTTCCGAATTTGCTTGTAAATCGCGCAATCGCGCGTTCAATTGATCTGCCCGTGACTTGCCCAACGTGTTGTTCCTCCCAAGGTGGGTGGATAGGTGATGTGTGAAAGGGAGTATAAACCTAAGTGGTCGGTTGTGGCAACAATTTGGGAAGGTGAATAGCAAAGCAGGCGTAAGGATTGCGGACTGCGTGAAGGTGACGAGAAGATGATGAGGGACGATGATGAAGATACTTCCAGATACTTCCAAAAAATTCGGGTCAATTATCATGTAATGTTAATTAAGCGTAAGGGAAGCGTAGGGCAAGCGTATGTGCGTGATCATAATCCGTCAAAATGAAGTCGTGCAGACTGCGCAGTGTCTAGGGTGGAGCGACTTCATGGGCAGCGAATTTACGCCCTATTATTACGCGGCACTGCGTGCGTGATGCTGCTGCTCGCTCACGAGATCGCCGCGCAAGAAATGACCGATGAGCCGATCAGCGCGCCGACGGACACAATGATGGAGACGGCGACGCTACCACCCACCGAAACCGTCACTTACACGGCGACCGCCGCGCAGATTCCGTCCGCGTGCGCCGCAGACTTGATCGCCATCGCGGCGGCAATAAATGTTAGGCAATAAATAAACGTGAACCTGAGCGGACGGGATTGCATTGCGCGTGAACGTGTGCTATAGTGGATTTCGCGACGCTTTTTCCTTCACCATTCTTCTAAACAGCAGTCCATTCACCACCTAAACAGCGCAATACAGCACTTTTCGGCAAGCACGACCGTGTGCGAGCGATCACGCAAGACTCCGGTTTGACTCCTGTTCGCACTTCGCACAACCACCGTCCTTTTACACACCTAATCAACCTCAGAAAGTTCACCTCAAAACCTCTATGGACATTGTACAGCTTGAAAACCAGACCCTGGAAGATTTGCGCCACACCGCGCGCGATTTAAATCTGAGCAACATTAACCGTTACAAGAAACAAGATTTGATTTTGGCGCTGCTGCGCGAGAATGCCGAGAAGCAAGGCTACAAGCTGCGCGGCGGCGTGTTGGAAATCGTCGAAGACGGGATCGGCTTTTTGCGTGCCGAGAAATATTTGCCGGGACCGGAAGATATTTATGTGAGCCAGACGCAGATCAAGCGCTTTAACCTGCGCACAGGCGATATGGTCATTGGTCAGGTACGCGCGCCGAAAGACAGCGAAAAATATTATGGCTTGCTGCGTGTCGAGTCGGTCAACGGACAAAACCCGGAAGACGCTAAAGTCCGCCCGCACTTTGAAGACCTGACGCCGATCTTCCCCGAAACCATGTACGACCTGGAGACCAACCCGCGCGTGTTATCGACGCGGATGCTCAATTTAATTGCGCCGATTGGTCGTGGTCAGCGTGGATTGATCGTATCGCCCGCCAAAGCGGGTAAGACGACGGTTTTGAAAGAGATCGCCAACGCCATCAGCGAAAATTACCCCGACGTGCATTTGATGATGGCGCTGATTGGTGAACGCCCAGAAGAAGTGACCGATATGGATCGCTCGGTCGATGCCGAAGTGATCGCATCAACGTTCGACGACCCGGTGCAGCATCATGTGCGCGTCTCTGAAATGGCGCTCAACCGTGCCAAACGACTGGTCGAAATCAAGCGCGATGTCGTGATCCTCGTGGACAGCCTGACGCGATTGACACGTGCGTACAACCTGGTGGTGCCGCCGAGCGGACGCACACTTACGGGCGGTCTCGATCCTGCGGCGGTGCATCCGCCCAAGCGTTTGTTCGGCGCGGCGCGCAATGTCGAAGAAGGCGGCAGCCTGACGATCATCGCGACGTGTTTGGTCAACACCAACAGCAAGATGGACGACGCGATTTACGAGGAGTTCAAAGGCACGGGTAACATGGAACTCCATTTGAGTCGTAAACTGCAAGAACGGCGGATTTTCCCGGCGTTCGATATCGAACAAAGCTCGACGCGGCGCGAAGAAATGTTGTTGGGTCCCGATGTATTGCAGCGCGTATTCACACTGCGGCGCATGTGGAATCACCTGGCAGAAGATTCGGAAATCGGGCACGTCGGCGCGACCGAACAACTGCTCAACGATTTCCGCCGCAGCGATTCGAACGAGGAATATCTCAATTCGCTGCCGGGTTACAGCAGCGGCAATGGGCGTCACGGGTAAAATCAGTGATGCGTGCCGAGTCATGCGTGACGCTCCCATGCCTAAAGGCAGGGGCTTCTGAACGACGCTTGCGCTTACCGTCGCCTTACGGCGTTGGCAGAGGCGCTACGTTATCGTTCACGGATGCGTCCCATCCGTTTTGCATTAAAGCAC
>Ga0163147_10003345_pt1 | contig 21595 bp, 17 predicted proteins | sample OliLakLV19MP6G1_FD_148597 | JGI IMG/M metagenome (GOLD analysis project Ga0163147, IMG submission 148597) | Freshwater microbial mat bacterial communities from Lake Vanda, McMurdo Dry Valleys, Antarctica- Oligotrophic Lake LV.19.MP6.G1 | ecosystem: Environmental > Aquatic > Freshwater > Lake >...
CTATCCATCGTGTATTGCCAAAGGCCGCTGATCGTTGCCGCTACTGCATGTGCTGAAGCGCCGGCATTACCAGCACATCGCAGCCGGCTTCGTTGATGGCGTGCAGACTGGTGCTGCCGACCACGCTGGTTTCCAGTCGTGACTTGCCGTGCGAACCGACGCTGAGCAGTTCGACGTCCAACTCGGCGATCAGTGCCGGCAATTCGTGTGATGGGCGGCCGTCGCGGACGATGGCGTGACCATCGGCGCGACCCAATCTGGCCGCAAGATCGACCAGTGCCGAACGGGTGCGTGAACGCGCGGTTTCCAAATGGATTGCACGTTCGGAAGCGTTGAATCCAAGGAACGGGTCGACGCTCAGGGTTGGCAGGTCAAGCGCCGCAAACACGGTCAACGCGGCGGTCGGCGCGAGCGTGCACGCAAAGCGCGCTGCGGCCAGTGCGTCCTCGCTGAAGTCGGTGGCGGCAAGCAGCCGCGCGTAGCCGTCTGGCGACGGCCGGCGTACCACCAGCACCGGCGTGCGGGCGCGGCGGACGATTGTCTGTGCCGTCGAGCCGAACAGTCGACGACTGAGCGCGCCCTCGCCGGTAGCACCGATCACCAGCAAGCCGTAGCCACCCGCCTGCGCGTGCGCCGGCACCATGCTCCCGGCATTGGCCGCTTCGCAATGGCAACCGACCTGAATGCCAAAGCGCTCGCCCAAGGCGCTGGCCATCGCTGTCAGCTGCCGCTGGGTTGACGCCAGTATTTCGCTGGTATCAAACCAGTTGGCGCTGACCATGTCACCCCAGATAGGCATGGGCTGTGGCAGCAGCGCCGCGCTGCACAGATCGAGTCGAGCACCGTGCTCCCAAGCAAGACGCGCCGCCCGTTCAACCGCAAGCTGGGCCGGCGCGGACAGGTCGGTTGCGACCAGAATGGATTCGATACGCGTGCTCATGCCGCTTCTCCTCTTGGACTCTCGATCTCAAGAATGCGCCGGGCTCCGCATGCGGGCCATGACTTCGATCAATTTGGCTGGTTCCGCTCGACAGCTTGACGTCGACCTGCGACGAGTAGTCAACCACGGGTTGATTACCGAAACTCCCGCAGCCAGAAACGGTGCGCTATCTCGCGTAACCACGGTAAATCCTTGCGCCGCCGCAATGGCGGCAGTCTGGCCGTCTGCTGATATGCAGCGATCAGTGCAGCACGCGCGAGAAGAAGTTGAGCGTGCGGTCGATGGCGATGGCGGCACTTTCGGCGTGGTAACCCGGCCGCTCGTCGCAGTTGAAGCCATGCCCGGCCGGATAGGTGTAGATGGCTGCATGCGGATGGGCTTCGTGGTGCGCTGCCACGTGCTCGGGTGGTATCAGCGGGTCAAGTTCGCCGAAATGGAACTCCATTGGTGCCTGCAATCGTTTTGGCAACAGATCGAAAGTGCGCGCGCCGTAATAGCTGACGGCGGGCAGACCAAGTTGGGCGTTGGCCAGGTAGGCCACGGTGCCGCCCCAGCAATAGCCGACGACGCCGATCTTGTAGTCGCCGCGCAGGCTCTCCTCGATGGCAGCAAGGTCGCCGAGCACGCGCTCGAATCCCAGTGTGTCGACCAGTTCGCGGCCTTGGGCGACACCGTCTGCGTCGTAGGACGGTTCGATGTGAAAGCCAAAATGATCGAAGAAAGCGGGCGCCACCGCGATGTAGCCATGTGCGGTGAAGCGTTCGACCATGTGGCGGATGTGTGCGTTGACGCCGAAGATCTCCTGGATCACCAATATCAGTGCCTTGGGCGGAATCGGCGGGTCGGCGCGCCAACCGGTGATGCGACCCGAAGGGGTACTGAATGAGACGGGATGACCCATGGCTGTTCCTTCGATGATGCGTATGCGTTGTCTGGCCCTGATATTTCCTCAGGTCGCGAAAATGCCCCTCAATCGTGTTCTGTTAAGGGTTGTTGGAGATTTCTACTCAGGACAGTTTGTCCGTGGCAGGTGGCGTGCAAAGCAGTGTCCGAAGCAACGTTTCTATTTCGGTTCAGTAAAGTTCAATCAGCCGATCAAAGCGCGGCATCCAATTGGTCGACCAGGGTTTGCAGAACCTTGATGCGGCCGTAGTTTTTGTCTTCGGCCTCGACCAGGGTCCACGGTGCCGAGCGGCTGGAAGTGCGGTCGACCATGTCGGCAACTGCCGCCTCGTAAGCGTCCCGACGCTCGCGATTGCGCCAGTCATCGGCGGTAATTTTGAAGCGCTTGTGGGCGATGTCTTCGCGTTCCTTGAAGCGTCGCAGCTGTTCTTCAGGGCTGATCTGCAGCCAGAATTTCGACAGAACGGTGCCGCTGGCGGCGATCTGGTCTTCAAAGTGGTTGATCTCGGAATAGGCGCGCATCCAGTCCGGCTGTGCGCAGAACCCCTCGACGCGCTCGACCAGCACGCGGCCGTACCAGGATCGATCAAACAGCGTAACCCGCCCATGCGGTGGAAGGTGTCGCCAAAATCGCCACAGGTAGGGATGGGCGCGTTCCTCTTCGGAGGGCGCAGCAATCGGGATAACCCGAAAAAAGCGTGCGTCGAGCGCGGCAGTCACCCGCCGTATGGTTGAGCCCTTGCCAGCGGCGTCACTGCCCTCAAAGACGACAGCAAGGGCGCGATGACGAAAGCGCTTGGCACGTGAAAGCAGGTTCAGCTCGCCTTGCAGCTTTTCGAGGCGTCGCTCATAGCGGCGTTTCCCGAGCTTCTTGCCGAGATCGAGATCGCGCAGGAGTTTGACGTTCTCCAGCTGCGGCAGTGGTGCCGGTGCTTCGGTGTGCACCTCGGGCACGTGGGCCAGCCGCGCCTGCAGCGCTTCCAGCAATATCCGGCCGGCTGTGATGCTGCGGTAGCGATGGTCCGCGCCTGGTACCACGATCCACGGTGCACCGGCGGTGCTGGTCTGGCGAACGACGTCGGCCGAGACCGCGCGAAACCGGTCGTATTTGCGAAAGCGCCGCCACTCATCCGGCGTCACCCGCCAACGCGTCTTTGGATCGCTCTCCAGTGCCTTCAGTCGCTTGCGTTGCTGGTCTTTGGATAGGTGAAACCAGAACTTGATCAGCAGCACGCCCTCGTCCACCAGCATGCGCTCGTGACGCAGGATTGCGGCCACGTGGCTGTCTAGGGCGTCCTGCCCGTCGTCGCCCAATACCCGCCGCAGCAGCGGCGCGGTGTACCAGGAGCCAAAGAAGATGCCGATGTTTCCCTTCGGCGGTAACACGCGCCAGTAGCGCCACATCGGTGGTCGTTCGGCTTCTTCGCCCGTCGGCTCGGAAAACGCATGCGTGTGGATATGCCGCGGGTCCATCCACTCGTTGAGCAGATTGACGGTTTCGCCTTTGCCTGCACCATCCACGCCGCCAATGATGATGAGGACCGGGAAGCCTGGTCGGCTTGCCAGCGCGTACTGGGCGTCCAGCAGCGCACGCCGCAGCAGCGGTTCCTCGGTCTGGTACTGGGCTTTGTCCATGCGGTGTTCGAGGTCGGCCGAATCAAACATGTCGTGCTCCCGAAGACGTTGATGTGGCAAATGTAGGCGCTTGCGAAGCGCAGGATTTGATCGGGATCAACCATACTCCGCAACTGCTCCCACACCGAGGCGTCGCCATGAAACGTGCCCAGTACGCGCAACGCGGTCCGATCCCGCAGGATGTGATCGATGCGGTGGAATTCAGCCTGCCGCCACTGGTCTCTGGCGAGGCCTTGGTCGAGGTGCTGGCCGCGCCGATCAACCCATCGGACGTGCTCACCTTGACCGGGTTGTACGGCATCCTGCCGCCGTTGCCCGCTGTCGGTGGCAATGAAGGCGTTGGCAGAGTGGTCGAGCTTGGGCCAGATACGCGCGGACCGGCGCCAGGCCAGACCGTGCTGCTGCCGGTAGGCTGTGGCAGCTGGAGTACCCACGTGGTGGTCGCCGCGGCACGGCTGCTGCCTTTGCCCAACGACGCGGACCCGCTGCAGTTGGCGATGATGACGGTCAATCCTCCCACCGCCTTGCTGATGCTGCGCGAGTTCGTCGACCTGCAACCGGGAGAGTGGGTGATCCAGAACGTTGCCAATTCTGGCGTCGGAGGCTATCTGGCCCAGATCGCCAAGCTGCGTGGCCTGCGCACGGTCAACATCGTGCGCCGCGAGAGTGCGGTGGCAGCGGTGCGCGAACTGGGCGGCGACGTGGTGCTGGTGGATGGCGACAAGCTGGCCAAGCGAGTCAGTGAAGCTACCGGTGGCGCAGCAATCCGATTGGGCATCGACGCTGTCGGTGGTGCCGCCACAGATCATCTGGCGTCCTGTCTTGCCGAGCGCGGCGTGCTTGTGAACTACGGAATGATGAGCGGTGAGGCGTGCCAGATTTCGCCGGCCTCGTTCATTTTTCGCGATGTCACCCTGCGTGGCTTCTGGCTGTCGCGCTGGTACAAGGAAGCCAGCGCCGAGCAGCGCGCGGGCGTCGTTGGCGAAGTCGCCAGCTTGATTGCCAAAGGCACGCTGCATTGCGCTGTCGCCGCCACGTTTCCGATCGAGCGCATTCGTGAGGCGGTTACGGCCGCCGCCGCAGGCGAGCGCGAGGGCAAGATTCTGCTGGTGCCGGGCGGCTGAATTAACGGCGGACGCGAGTGGGGCTCGTCGGTTTGATTCTGCATCCACTTATAGGGTCGAATGCCGCAGCGGTTCGCTTCGCGTTCTACCCGGGCGCTGGAGATGCGCGCAGAGCATGACTCTGCGCGAGGGCAGCTGCGGGCTGCTCGGTCGTTGCAGCCTCCCGCCACGCCACTCGATCACGACCGCTCTGCTTGGCAGCATAGAGCGCCTCGTCGGCGCGACCGATGATCTGCTCCTCAGTGTCGCTGGGATTGGCGTGGGTGGCGCCAATGCTGACCGTTACTTGCCGATTCGGCCAGGTGTGCGCGCGGAAGTCGTTGCAGATACGTTCGGCAACGCGGCAGGCGCGCTGGACATCGATGCCTGGCAGCAGTACCGCAAACTCTTCGCCACCATAGCGGGTGGCGATGTCACCGGGACGCAACGCATGCTGCAGCAGGCGACCCGTGGTTCGCAGTGCGTCATCTCCGGCCAAATGGCCGAAGCTGTCGTTGAAGTCCTTGAAGCGGTCGAGATCGAGCATGAGCAGACTGAAGTGCAGTTCCGTCTCGCGCCGGCTGCGCATGAGTTCGGTCAGTTTGCGATCAAACAGGCGCCGATTGCCGAGTCTGGTGAGCGCATCGCTTTCGGCAGAGCCCTGTAACTCATGAGCCAAGCGACGCTGTCGTTCGACCTTGTCGAGCAGGTCGCTTGCCCACCAGATCAGCGTCGCCACGGCACATCCCGAGGCAACCGCAAGCAGGACAATTGTGTTGCCGGTGGACAGCCACTTGCTGGATTGCGCCAGCTCCGCGAGAAAACTCAGCAGGCTTGGAATGAGCAACGACGGCAGCAGCGCCCGACGCGCCAGTGCACCGCCGAGACTATCGGACGAGACCACCCGCATCATCCCGATTTCGGGTCGCGCAGCCAGCCAGCCCAAGGCCAACAGCAGCAAGCTGAAACCCGTGTGGATGGCGATTGGGTTGACCAGCAGTTGGACTTTTCTGGTACCTAGGCTGTAGCCGGCAACACCGAGTGAAAACAAGGCCAGCGCCAGCACCGTGATGGCCAACAGGTGGCTAAGCGCGGCGGAGCGACCAAGCGACACGGCCAACCCGAGCATGCCAAGCAGCAGCAACGCTGCCGCAGTGAGCTCGGACATGCGCCCCGCAGGCAAACCTTGTGCGATGGCCTTTGGATCGGCGAACAGCAGTGTGTCGATGCCCAGTTCAACGTGGACGAGATACTGAAACAGTTCTACGCCACCCAGCAACAACAGCAGCATCGAGCAGACGAGTGAAAGAGTTGGTTTGGGATGAGTGCCCGAGCGGCAGGAGGCGAGCGCCGTGCCGGCGAGGATCAATCCCAGCGCCGTGTTTGCTTTCATGCTGCCCAAGCCTGGTACCACGGTGACCAGCAGCTCCAGGTCCAGCCACCATCCCAGCAGCACAAGAATGCCCGCGGCAACCGCGAAGAGACCGGCACCCCACGCGTACAGTTCGAATGCCCGAACCACACGCTGGTTGGGAACTGGGCCGTGCTGATTCTGCATTCCGCAAGGTCCTTGGCGACCGCTGATCCAGCCAAGTTTGGCCTGCTGCTTCAGCGCGCCTGTTGATCTGCGTCAAACACAGTGGGCCTCACTGCACGTCAACGCGCGGCCAATGGGCGCAGCGGAACACGCGAGGGTTAGATGGGGCTAGAGGCCTATCCAAATCAGCCAACTGCTGGCCCCGCCCTCACTCACTCTATGCCCAGCTGCCGATCATGCAGGCGCGACCAGATCGCGAGGGAAGCAATCGCACCGCACAGGCAAAGAAACATGTCCCACTGGGTGTCCCACACATCCCCTTGGGTGGCGAGGAAGGCGTCGGCATCACCTCCCCAAACCAGTGCCGCCCACCATTCGATCAACTCGAACAGCGCACTGAAGGACAAGCAGGCTGCGAGCACCAGATAAATGAGCCAACCACCGCGCAACAAGGGTGTCCGTCGCAACAGCAGCTCGCGCGCCAAGATTGCCGGTATGAAGCCTTGCGCCACATGGCCGAGCCGGTCGTAGTGGTTGCGCGAAAGATCGAAGGCCTCCTTGAACCACAGCCCCAGCGGCGTCTCGGCATACGTATAGGCGCCACCGTAGATCAGAATCAGGGCGTGCACAGCCAGCAACCAGCAAAGCAACCGGGTCAGCGGGAATCGGCCCCAACAGATGGCCACCAGTGGCAGCCCAATCACAACCCAGATGATCTCCAGCAGCCACGTCAGTCGATCATGCGGAGAAATTCCCGAGGCTACCAAGGCAGCCAAGACGATTAGCGCAAGCGCCCAGCCTTCCTGCCTGCTCGGAGTGGTGATCGTATTGCTACCTGCCATGGTCTTCCCGAATTGAACACAACGCCATCATCATTCCACGTTGGCAGAAACAAGGTTGGTGAACTTCCGGATGAGGGTGCATTGGCGATGCGCTGAAACTTGGACAACACTCGGTCACTCAGGCGCGGACTTTATCCGTCGATCCCGCTAAGCTTGCGGCCGCCGCCCGGATGGCGAAATTGGTAGACGCAAGGGACTTAAAATCCCTCGGCCGCAAGGCTGTGCGGGTTCGATTCCCGCTCTGGGCACCAAGCGGCGTAAGGGTTTCAGCGTTTTACGCGGTCCTGTCCAAATTTGGCCTTTGCTCGCTGGTTGCCGTTGGGTGACCGTTCGGCCCGCGCTGCGGCGGGGTCCGGTTGCCGTTTGCAGGGGCGCGGTCAGTCATGCGACTGCACCGCGATCATCAGCCGCAGCAGTAGGCCCAGGTCGTGCTCCTACCGGTCGGGCGTTGTCATCGGTGCGGCTGTCGGGCGTGAGGCTCGGGCGGGCGTGCAGGTCCAATGTCGCGCTGAACCGTTACCCAGTAACGTCGTGATGTGCCTGCCAAGCCGCAGAATCCATGCCTGCCGTGGCGTGCTCGAAGATATTGGCCATGTGTGGATTCCTGGCGAAGCGACCGCTTCTCCGGCAGTCTGCCGCAAGCATAGGGGCGGGTGGCGAGCGGGGAAGGGGAGCTGCGCCGCCGGCTGCTCGCTGAGTCGCACTATCCCTGTCGGTACATGTTCCCAGCGAGAGCCTCGCCGCCGATCTCTCAGTCAGCCTTGGCGTTTGCCGTCAGTGGGTACTTGGGCCGCATGCCCTTGGGCGGTCAGCAGCTTCACCGCTTTGCGATCAAACGATACGAAGACGGCACCACCCAACCATCGGCCGTCATAGGCGATGATGCCGTCGGCAAATCGCCGCCTGCTGTTAACACCGACAGGCCGGCCTCGACGGCGGATCGATTGACCTCGATTTGTTGAGTTTCGATGAGCTGCCGGATCGTTGCCACGACGTCGGCTCGTGCCACCCCATTGCTGCCTTGGAGAACCGAGCTCAGCTCACAGATCGCCGTGAAACTCACCGCCACCTTCTGCGTGCGCAAGCGCTTTGACCGCTGCGCTGGCCTGTTCAGGATCATCGGCGACAATCGCGCGCAGGAGTACGTGGGTGTCGACCGTAATCTTCACTCGGCCGTGGTCGCACGATTGGCGGCGCTGCTGATGGCGTCATTGAGCTCGTCTATCGACAGCACGGCACCGTTTGTCTTGTGCTTTAGGCAGCCTGCCAGGGCGTGAATGGAACCGGCCGAGCGGGCGGCTGTGAGCGCGGCCTTGCCGTTGGGCAACAGGTCGATCTCAATTTTTCGGCCGGGCCGATGCCAAGATGCTGCAGCACGTCTTTGCGAAAGGCGACTTGCCCCCGCTCGGTGACCGTCAGTATCGCCATTTGTTTGCACTCCTGAAGGCTGGACGGTAATGCGTTTATGCATTACTCGTTAAGTCGATGTTTCTGGCGTCTCGCGCAGGCCAGTTCGGCAAGCTGGGTGCTGGCCACCACAGCACTTGGCACAAGCCAAGCGTGGCTGCGATGGCCTTGTGCGCCCCTCACAAGCGCGTGCTTTTGGATCCAGAGTTCCGGTTACCATCGAATCATGCCGATTCAACCTTCCACCGAACCCAAGCCATGACCCTTACCGACAAGTGCGTACTGATCACCGGTGCCAGTCATGGGGTTGGGCTGGCCTGTGTGCATGCGTTTGCCCGACAGGGTGCGTTGGTGGTTCTACATGCTAATTCCAATCCAGACGCGGCACGCGCTGCTGCAGATGAGATTGGCGACCGGGCGCTTGGCGTGGTGACGGCCGATCTGGCAGTCGCGGGCGCGGGAACGGTGTTGTTTGCAGAGGCACTAGGAGTGGCTGGCGGCAGGCTGGATGCGGTGATCAACAACGCCGGCATCTACTTGGCCAGCCCACTGGCGGGAACTGACGACGACTGGCATGCCAGTTGGGCGCGCACGCTTCAGGTGAACTTGTTGGCGGTGGCGGATATTTGCAGATCGGCGGTGATCGCGTTTGCGGCGGCTGGGGGCGGGACGCTCATCAATATCGCCAGTCGCGCCGGTTATCGCGGCGACGATGGCGAACACACTGCGTATGCGGCGTCGAAAGGCGCGGTGCTGGCCCTGACCAAGACCATCGCCCGCGCGCATGGCAAAGATGGCGTGCTGGCTTACGCCTTGGCACCGGGCTGGATCAACACCCGCATGGCGCCCAACAACGCGGCAGGCTTGGCCGCCGCGCGCTCGGAGATTCCGATTGGGCGAATGGCCGAAGCCGCCGAAATCGCCGCCATGTGCGCTTTTCTGGCCAGCGGCGCGTGCGCCAGCGCAACCGGGTCCTGTATTGATATCAATGGGGCGAGTTACGTGCGGTAGGCGTGCTCACGGCGGACTTCGCTGTTTGCACGTTTCGAGCGCTGTCGCTGATGCCATTTCGGCGCTGCCTTTGTGCGGGAATTCAATGCAGGTGGCCCCCGCCGCTCGCCATTTACGTTCTACCCATCGAGTGAGGCCATCGCGGCCTTGCCGAGGACGGGGAGAAGGCAATGAAAGCGTTACTTTTTTCGTTTGAAGGGCGGATCGGTCGTAAGACCTGGTGGTTGGCAACCTTGAGCGTACTTGGCGTGTTGTTCGCCGCGCAGTTGCTGATGGTCGCGGGGGCGGCGGTGTCCGAAACCATGGGCTTGATCGGCGCGGTAGTTGCTCTGCTGGTGTCTTTGGCGTGCTTGGTGCCTGCGTTTGCGTTGCCGGTCAAGCGCTGGCACGACGTCGGCAAATCGGGCTGGTGGGTGCTGATTGCCTTCGTGCCCGTGGTCGGTTTGTATGCCTTCGTGATGAATGGTTTCGTCAAGGGCGACGAGGGCAGCAATGCGTTTGGCGAGGATCCGGTGGCGGATGCCGGGTCGGGCTACGCGCGCACTGCCTGACGTTTCGACGCCGGCTGCCATCTGCAGTCTGATCGACTGACACGGATCGTCTCCCATCGAAAGCAGACTATGGTCGGCCTCGGGAGCCCAGCTTGCGCGCAAGCTGGGCTCGGTCTGAGCACGTTGGCCTTGAGACTTGGCCTACTCGGCAGCGGTGGGATTGACGCAACTGCTCGGGGTCGGGGTGACACGGCGAATCGCAATCGTCCCTGACGCGTTGATGTCGCTGCGCTGGAATGTCACCGTGCCGTTCTCGCAGTTGCTGAAGCGGAAGGTGGCGCTGCCAACGCTGGTGGTAACCACCGGCGGGGTGGCACTGTTGAACAGGCCGCCGGTGCTGCGTTGCAGATCGACGGTTGCGCTGCCGGTGGTGATGGGACCAATGGCCGAGATCCAGTCGTGTCGGCCGGCCTCAGTGGCGCTCCAAGTGAACCAGCCGACGATCAGACTATTGAAGGCGGGCACCACGTCAAGCACAAATCCCTGACCCGGCCTGCTGGGGTCAAACCAAGTGCCACTGACGCCGGCATTGATCGGGATCGAAGGCGCAGTTCCTGCCACCGTGATGCGACCGGCCATGCCGATCCCACCTGGCGCGCCGTGCGGGGCGCAGTAGTAGCCCACTTGGCCGGCGGTGGTGAAGGTGCGCGAGTACGTCCAAGCCGCGCTGCTCACCGCGCCATTGGTGAAGCTGTTGTCATCTGCGACCACGTTGTGGACGCCCCCCGTGTTGCGCCAAACCACGGTGTCGCCGGGTTGGATGGTCAGCTCGGCGGGCTCGTAGCGGAAGCTGATGACACTCACTTGGTGGGTCGCCGCGAACGCGGTGGCGCTCACAACCCATAACAGGCAGCCGATGGCTGGTTTCAGCAAACGCATGATGAGTGTCTCCTCACAGTGGTCCACGCGAAGGATATGACGAATCGTGATCGCGAAACCTGGTTCGGCTTCGCTATGGCCGCACACGGCCACCCACCTATCAACGCAGGCTTTGGATAGGCGTGCACACGCTCAAAGGAACATCGCAAATAGTTTCCCGCGATGTTTGTGACATGCACATGCTCGCTGCGCACGCATAGGGCCTACTCAGGTAAGTGGCACTCCTTGTCGCACTCCTTATCGCGCGGACAGGTCGCCCTGAATCGGCCCGATACTTGGGCGATGCAAGTCCTCGCTTGATTGAGGGCAGCGAGCCGGACCCAGTGGGGCTACTCCGAAACCCGCAACTGCTTCAACGCGAATGCCTGGTATTCGGCCGTTTCCTGATAGCGCTGCAGACGGCCCGACTTGCCGCCGTGGCCGGCTTCCATGTTGGTGCGGAATACCAGCGGCAGGGTGTCGGTTTTCATCGCGCGCAGACGAGCGACGTACTTGGCCGGCTCGTAGTACTGCACCTGCGAATCCCACAGCCCGGTGCCAACAAACATCGCTGGATAGTTCTGCGCCTTCAACTGATCGTAAGGCGAGTAGCTCAGCATGTAGGCGTAAGCATCGGCGTTCTTGGGATTGCCCCACTCGTCAAACTCATTGGTCGTCAGCGGAATGCTCTCGTCGAGCATGGTGGTTACCACATCCACAAAGGGCACCAAACTGACGATGACCCGATAGCGATCCGGCGCCATGTTGGCGATGGCGCCCATCAGCAAGCCACCCGCAGAACCGCCTGAAGCGGCTACTCGACCCTTGGCCGCAAAGCCTTCCTTGACCAAGTGATCGGTGACGTCGATGAAGTCGGTAAACGTGTTGATCTTGTTCATCAGCTTGCCGTTCTCATACCAGGCACGGCCCATTTCCTGCCCACCCCGGATGTGTGCCACCGCATACACCACACCACGATCCAGCAAGTTGACGACGGTGGGACTGAACACAGGCTCCATGTTGGCGCCGTAGCTACCATAGCCGTACTGCCAAAGTGCTGCCGTGCCGTCCTTCACTAGGCCTTTGCGGTAGACCACACTCACCGGAATCCGGGTTACGCCATCGCGTGCCAGCGCCCACGTGCGCTCGACCACATAGTTGGCTTTGTCGTAGCCACCGAGTACCGGCTCTTCTTTCAGCAGCTTACGTTCGCCGGTAGCAACGTTGAGTTCAAATGTAGAGGGCGGCGTGGCGAGAGAACTGTAGGTGTAACGCAGCAACTCACTCTTGGGCTCGGCATTCACAGCAAGGTCCATCGCATACGCCGGCTCATCGGCCTGCACGTAGGAGGGCTCGCCTGTGGCCGGCATGATGCGCAACCGCGACAACCCATCCGAGCGTTCGCCAATCGCATAGAACGTATCGAAAAGCTCGAATGCCTCGATGAATACCGCTTCGTCGTGCGGCACCAGATCGGCCCATGCGTCGCGGTCGAACACGGCGTCGTTGGCCGCCTGCATCAGTTTGAAGTTGGCGGCGTTCCAGTTGGTGCGAATCACCCAGCGGTCGTTGAGATGATCGGCGCTGTATTCAAAATCGCGCATGCGCAATGCCAGCACGCGGAACTCAGCCGGCTTGTCGGCGGACGTGCAGCGCGACTCGCTGGACACCGTGCTGTGCACATCGATACAGACATAGGCTTCTGAGCGGGTCCGCGAAACACCCATATAAAAAGTGTTGTCGGCTTCCTCATACACCAGCGCGTCGCTGCTTGGGTCGGTGCCCAAGATATGCCGCTTTACGCGTTTGGTCAGCAGGGTGACCGGGTCATTTTCAATGTAATAAAAGCTGGCGTTGTCGTTGGTCCAGACCGCATTGGCGGATGCGCCGGTAATGACGTCCTTCAACATTTCACCGGTGGCGAGATCTTTCACTTTGATCACAAACTGGCGGCGGCCAACTTCGTCTTCGGCAATCAACAGCAGTTGCTGATTGGGGCTGACCACGCGCGCACCAATTTGATAGAAGCTCTTGCCCGCGGCCAATTGATTGACGTCCAGCATGATCTCCTCAGCCGCCTCCAACGTGCCCTTGCGCCGCGCGTGGATGGGATAGTCCTGACCTTCCTCGAATCGCGTGTAGTACCAGTAGTCCTTGTCTTGATAGGGCACCGTGGAGTCGTCCTGCTTGATACGGCCGACGATATCCGTGTACAGCTTTTCCTTGAGCGCAGCCAAGGGCCGCATCACCGCGTCGGTGTACAGGTTTTCGGCGGTGAGGTGCGCCAGCAGGTCGGGACTTTTGCGGCTGTCATCGCGGAGCCAGTAGTACTCGTCCTGCCGGGACGCACCGTGCGGTGCGGTCACCGCATAGGGCACTTGTTTGGCGACCGGCGGCGCCGGCAACACCGCTTCACCGCTCTGTGTGCTGACCTGCGCGCTCGGCTCGGCTGGCGGCGCGACCACATCGGCCGGTTGCTCGCCACAGGCAGACAGGAAAAGCGCAGTCAGCGCCAAGCTCAGAGGCAGTCGAATCGGGTGCATTGAGCAGTCCGGATTAGGAATGAAGTCGCGCAGTATGCCGACTGCGGAATCGACACGCTGCGGTCAAAGGTCATGCGTGTCGAATTGGCGTGGCCTTTCCGCATCGTGATCGAATGGCATCGCGGCTTCCGCCGCTCCCACAAAATCAAGTGCAGCCGAACCTGTGGGAGCGGCGGAAGCCGCGAAGAACAATCTGAAAAGAGTACCGGCAGGGCAGGGCTGCTGTTGCAGTTGTAGGAGCGGCGGAAGCCGCGAAGAACAATCCCAACAGAGCACCGGCAGGGTAGGGCTGCTGTTGCAGTTGTGGGAGCGGCGGAAGCCGCGAAGAGCAATCTGAAAAGAGCACCGGCAGGGCAGGGCTGCTGTTGCAGTTGTGGGAGCGGCGGAAGCCGCTGAGAGCAATCTGAAAAGAGCACCGGCAGGGCAGGGCTGCTGTTGCAGTTGTGGGAGCGGCGGAAGCCGCGAAGAGCAATCCCAAAAGAGCACCGGCAGGGTAGGGCTGCTGTTGCAGTTGTAGGAGCGGCGGAAGCCGCGATAGCTGCTTGCAGCAAATTCCTACACGGCAGGCCGCCAGTTGCCGACAGACACGCGCACGCCTGCATGCTGCAATCAGCGCATGCACCCAGTACTCCAATCCAGCCCAGTCTCACGCGGCGGCTACTCTGCCCTCCGGCACGGCAGAACCGCCATCCCCGGCGGCGTCTACCTGATCACATTTGTCACTCACGAACGCAGGCGATTGTTCACTGATTTTGAGTGCGCATGTGCAACAGCGGCTGCACTGGCCGAGCCGATGCTATGGCGGAACAGCAGGCTGCTCGCGTGGGTGTTGATGCCAGATCACTGGCATGGATTGGTGCAATTGGGCGCGATGGATACGCTTGCAACAGCCATTGGTCGGGTCAAGGCGGTTAGCTCGCGTCGTCTCAACTCGATGCGAAGTAGCCGCAATGCCGTGTGGTCGTCTGGGTATCACGATCATGCGGTACGTCGAGAATCCGAAGTCTTGCCAACGGCTCGCTACGTGGTGGCCAACCCATTGCGGGCGGGCTTGGTCGCCTCGATTGCAGACTATCCATTTTGGGATGCAAGTTGGCTGTGAGCAGACCGCGGGCTCAATCGCGGCTTCCGCCGCTCCCACAAGATCAGGAGCGACGAGTGCGGCATCAGCCTTTGTGGGAGCGGCGGAAGCCGCGATGCTGTGGCTCTCACTGGCAAGTGCAATCGCGCCTTCCGGGCCTCCCACAAAATCAAGAGCATCCTCGGTTGTGGGAGCGGCGGAAGCCGCGGTGCTGTGGCTGCAATGGGTAAGTGCAATCGCGCCTTCCGGCCCTCCCACAAAATCAGCAGTCTCAGCCAAGAGCATCAGCTTTTGTGGGAGCGGCGGAAGCCGCGATGCTGTGGCTGCAATGGGCAAGTGCAATCGCGCCTTCCGGCGCTCCCACAAAATCAAGAGCATCCTCGGTTGTGGGAGCGGCGGAAGCCGCGATGCTGTGGCTCTCATTGGCAAGTGCAATCGCGCCTTCCGGCCCTCCCACAAAATCAAGAGCATCCTCGGTTGTGGGAGCGGCGGAAGCCGCGGTGCTGTGGCTGCAATGGGTAAGTGCAATCGCGCCTTCCGGCGCTCCCACAAAATCAAGAGCATCCTCGGTTGTGGGAGCGCCGGAAGGCGCGATGCTGTGGCTCACATTGGCAAGTGCAATCGCGGCTCCCGGCCCTGCCACTGTCTGCTCCGGCGTTACGCCATCTGCGCTTCGTTGTTGATCGCACAATGCTTGGCAATGAAGCCTTCATGGGTGGGCATGGCTTTGACGCAATTGGCGATAACCCCGTGCACGCCTTGCACATGATCGCGAACCGCTTGTTCGCTGTGGATATCGACCAGTGGGTGATAACTCTTTGGCCGCAGTCGTTGACCATGCATGACCTGTATCCAGCTGGGCTCGGCGAACAATTCGATGCCGTCGCGAAACACGCGGCCGTTGGATTTGAACAGGTCAATCTTCTGTCGCAGCGAATCCGGAATATCCATGGTCCGGCAGTAATTCCAGAACGGCGTGTCGTCGCGCTCGGTGGCGTGGTAGTGCAGGATCAGGAAATCGCGAATCTTGTCGAACTCGAAATCCGAGTGCGTATTGAATTCGCGAATGTCGGCTTGATCAAAGCCGGCATGCGGAAAGAACGCGGTGAGGCGCGCAATCGAAGATTGGATTAGATGGATACTGGTCGACTCCAAGGGCTCCATGAAGCCGCTGGACAAGCCAATGGCGACCACGTTTTTGTCCCAGAATTTTTTCCGCTTGCCAGTGACGAAACGCAGCGGTTTTGGCGTCATCAGCGGCGCGCCTTCCAGATTGGCCATCAGCGTGGCTGCGGCTTCATCGTCACTGATGTACTGACTGGAATAGACGTAGCCGTTGCCAACCCGATGCTGCAGCGGAATCCGCCACTGCCAGCCTGCTTCGCGCGCGGTTGAGCGGGTGTAGGGCGTCAGTGCAGCAGTCGACTCGCACTGCACAGCCATGGCGCGGTCGCAGGGCAGCCAGTGCGTCCAATCGGTGTAGCCAGCCTGCAGGGTTTGCTCGATAAGCAGGCCACGAAAGCCTGAGCAGTCCACAAAAAGTTGACCACCGACACGTTCGCCACTCTCCAGCACCACGGCTTCAACGAAGCCGCTCTCTGCGTTCTGCTCGACACGTGCCACCTTGCCTTCGGTGCGCTTGACGCCGCGCTTCTCGGCGAACTCGCGCAGATAGCGCGCGTACAAGCCGGCATCAAAATGGTAGGCATAGCCGATGTCGGCCAATGGTGACTTGGGCCGGTCAGTGACCGCCGGCATGAACTTGTTGGCGCGCGCTGCCAGTGTGTTGATCGAATATTCATCCAGATGGCCGGCTTGCCCTGCCTGATGTAGCTTCAACCAGTAGTGATAAAAGGCGATGACGCCGAGATCCTGGCCGATCTTGCCGAAGCCATGGATGTAGCTGTCGCCGAGCTTGCCCCAGTTGACGAACTCGATACCGAGCTTGAACGAGCCCTTGGTGCGCCGAACAAAGTCGTGCTCATCCAACTCGAGTGCGTTGTTGAAGACTTTGATCAGCGGGATGGTGGCTTCGCCGACACCGACGGTGCCGATCTCTTCGGATTCGACCAAGCGAATCGTGTAGTCCTTGGAAAGGACCTTGGACAAGGCGGCGGCAGTCATCCAGCCGGCGGTGCCGCCGCCAACGATGACTACTTCAAGGATGCGGTGGTCGTGCATGGGGTGGGGTCCGGGCTGTTTGATTGGTGATAGGTTTAAGGTGTCGCAGCACTGTTTCGTCTTTCTGGCGAAGATTGGAATCCAGCGTTTCTCGCTTCACTCGCGTGCGCATGCTTCGAGGTGCGGTTTCGTCTGCCTCAGCGGCAGCCGAGTCACTTTTCTTTGCTTCGCCAAATAAAAGTAACCAAAAGAAAGGCGACCCGAGCATCGCGCTTCGCTTCGCTCAGTTCCCTGCGCTGCTCGCTGTCAGCCGGCCGGCACCTGACTCGCGCATCCATGCGCTCAAACACAGGTGCCTTTCCCCGTCTGCCAGCTCCGCTGCTCGGCGCGTTGAACGGGGCCCAAGGTCAACAGCCAGAGCGACCGCAATAGCCACAGCAACGCTCAGAGAGCTCTTGTAGAGCGGAGCTTGCTCCGCTGCTCTACACGGCTCAACACAGCAGACGAGCAAGCTCGGCTTTACAACAGCACCAGCAACCGCAACGGCAAACGTACCCGCACCCGCAAAGACTTGTGGCCTTGACTTTAGGGCGCTTCATTCTCAAGCACAAATACCAAAGCACTGCGTGGCGGCAGGGTGAAGGTGCCGGTGGCTGCTTCGAAACGGGCTTCGCGGAGGGGGCGGCTGTCGGCGGCCTGCTTGCTGCGTTGCACGGGATGCAGGCGATAGGACTTTGCGACCTCGCTGGGCAACACCAACGTGCGTGCGCTGGGATCGACATTGATGAAGTACAGCAGTTCAGAGAAGCCTGCGCCGGGATAGCCATTACCATCCAGATGACCGACTTGCACCGTGGCTACCTGCGCGGCGCCGGTGTTCAAGAAGCGCAGGCGCTGCTGCACATCGGCTGCAGTGCGCAGCCGAAACAGAGTCGAACTGGCGCGAATTTTCAGCAGGTCGAGAAAGGCATCGCGGGTCCAACGGATGTCAGTCGCGGTGGGTTTGATCGCGGCGTTGGCGAGTAGTGGCCGCATCAAGTTCCAATTGCTGCCGTTGTCGCCTTGCGGTGGCAGGCCGGTGCCGAAATAGTTGTCGGTCAAACTCCAGTCGATGCGGTTGAACCAATCGCCAGAGTCATAGCTGTTGCGATCCATCGACTTGCTGCGCAAGACCTCGATGCCAGCATGGTAATAGGCGATGCCTTGGCTAAACGCGACCAGCGAAGCGGCCAGAATTTGCGCGCGGGCGCGGTCTTCGCGGCTGCTGGTGACGGGCAATTTGAAGGCTTGAATGTCAAACAGAGTCTGGTTGTCGTGATTCTCGACATAGTTGACGACTTCAATGGGCTGGCTGACGAATCCGGCAGGTTGCCCGGCGTAGTCGATCTGCTCCAAGCGCAACGTCTGGCCGCGATAGTCCTGCATAGAGTAGGTGCGTAGTGAGCCGGCCAAGCCGACGCGAATCATGTCCGCCGCGCGCAGCAAATCGGTGGCGGTGGTGCGACCCTGCGCTTGAGTGTTGGGCATGTAGTGGAGGCCGTTGACGTAGCCTTGTTTGGCGAGCAGATCGCCGCCGTTGTCACAGCAGCCACCGCCACGCGCGGCATCCCGGGCGCGGTCACTGAAGGTGGCGATGCCGCTGCCGTTTAGCGACAGTTGCGAAGCCTGGACGAAGCGCAAGCCGTTGGCCACCTCGCCGAAGTTCCAGCCTTCGCCCAGTAGTTCGACATGGCGCCCTGTCGCCGCATTGACCTCCGCTTGCAGCGTTTCCATCACCGGGCGTGGTTGATGGCCCATCAGGTCGAAACGAAACGAGTCGATGTGGTGATCGCGCGCCCACACCACGGCCGAGTCGATCATCAGGCGCGCCATCATGCGGTGCTCGGTAGCGGTGTTTGCGCAGCAGGTCGACGTCTCGATGCTGCCGTTGCCGCTCAGCCGGTGGTAGTAACCCGGCACCAGCCGATCCAGCACTGATTTTTGATCCTGCCCGGCGGCGCTGGTGTGGTTGTAGACCACGTCCATGCCGACCCGAAGACCGACATCGTGCAGGGCTTGCACCATCTGTCGAAACTCGAGAATGCGCTTGCTGCCATCCAAGGCTGAGGAGGCAAAACTGCCTTCCGGCGCAGTGTAGTGCCATGGGTCATAACCCCAATTGAAACAATCTGTTGCGCGCACGGCACCGACTGCCGCTTGTTGAGTTTCGCCATCGGCAGTGCCAGTAGGCGAGGGCGTGACGCAATTTGTCTCAGGCACGGTGGCGAGATCGAATACGGGCAGCAGGTGCACGTCGGTGAGGCCAGCTTTTGAGAGCGCAGCCATGTGCTGCATGCCCAAACTGTTGCGTTCAGTGAAGGCGAGGTACTTGCCACGATTTGCCGCGCTGACACTGGCATCGTTGACGGAAAAATCGCGCACATGCAGTTCGTAGATGACCATGTCGGTCGCGGCGACGACCTTGTTTAGCCGCGTTTTGCTATCCCAGCCAGCGGGTTTGAGTGCTGGGTCATTCAAGTCCGCGATATAGCTGCGCTTTGAGTCGGCACCCAAGCTGATTGAATACGGATCGGTAACGCGATTGCGGACAATGCCGACATTGCGCACGTAAACGTCGACCAGATAGCTGTAATAGCGACCGCGCAGGTCGCCACCGGGGCTTGCGCTCCAGGTGCCGGTGGCATCGTCACGCGTCATGTCGAGCACGGCGCTTGCCGCACTGCTGTCGCTGTCGAACAGGCATAACGCAACTTGCCGTGCGGTCGGTGCCCAGACACGAAAACGGCTGGAATTGGCCACCTGCACACCCAGCGCGGGCGAATCGGCGGCGCTGGCAAAACGGTCATCCAAGGCACCGGCCACTTGTGGTGCTGTCACGGCGCGCACGTTGCCGTTAGTTTCCTCATTCACCAAGACGACTTGCCCGCGCTGAGCCAAATCCAGCGCCGCAAAACTGGCTTCGTTGACAGCAAGAATCACGCCCGTCGGAACGTGGCTGAAGCGCGCGGCATCCGGAATGGCCGGTGCGCTGGGCAGGATGGAAAGTTCAAAAAATCCATCGGCACCCGTCACCGCTTGGCCGACCCGATGCACGATCTGTGCAGACGCCGAGTGATACAAACGAAAGCGGCCATTGCTATCTGAACGCGGCCAGCGCAGGGTCGAGCGATTCAGCCACAACGCTCGGGAATCGAGACTTGATTGGCTGGGGATGGGGTTTAGCGTTTGCGCAAAACTGCTGGCATCGCAGGCGGCGAGCGGCGCGGGGTCTTGGGCGCTGGCTGCGCTTGTGATTGCCAGCAACGCGAGCGCTAAGCAACCGCGTTTTGCTGACCTAAGCATGCGACTCATATCTCGATCCTCAGGGCGACATTTCCGCCTTGCACCTTGTTGATTACCAGCATCACCACCAGCGTGACGGCGAGAGTGATCGCCATCAAATGGATGTAGTGCAGCGGCGACCAAAGGAACGTAAACACGGCGTACAGAGCCGCTCCAAACAGGATCCCAATCTTCACTGCCGATGCGCGAATGCCAACCAGGAATATCGCCGCCAGAAACGCGGCCAGCACCGGCATCGAGTACAGGCCGTTCAATTTTTGCAGGGTGTCGACGATGCTGTTGGCGTTCTCGAACACAGGCACCATCGCCAGCGAAACAACGCTGAACACGACGGCCACACGTTGCCCGATGGATTTCACGTCTGCGTTGCGATTCACTCGCGGCAGATGGAAGTCGCAGGTGTACAGCGCCGATGCCGAGTTGAGGCAGGAATTGAAGCTCGACAGCACCGCGCCCGTGATCATCGCGGCGAACGCGCCAGCCAACCATGGTGGCAACACATCAGACACCAGTCGGCCGTAGGCGGGGTCGCCGACATCGCCATACAACTTGTAGGCGATGACACCTGGCAACACCACGACCAAGGGCATCACCAGCTTGAATGCCGCCGCTGCATAAATACCTTTCTGCGCCTCGCGAATGGACTTCGCCGCCATCGCGCGCTGGGCGATTACCATGTTGGTGCCCCAATAGAACACGTGGATGAAAAACATCCCGGTGAGCAGCGTGTGCCAAGGGATATCCGAGTCATTGCCGCCGATCAAGGACCAGCGCTCGGCGGGCACACCGGACAAGTCCCAGTCCACCGCGATCATCGCGTAGCAGGTGACGGCAAGCCCCATCACCAGCAGGCCAATGCCGTTATAGGTGTCAGAAATCGCAATGGCGCGCAAGCCGCCAAATGCCGCATAAAGCAAGCCGCCAATGGCAAATGCAATGGCGATGACAATGATCGGCGCGTCCAGCGAGAACATCGACTTCATGAACACCGAGCCGGTGTAGAGCACCACCGGCAACAGAATGAACATGTAGCCGAGTAGGAACAGCGCGGACACGATTTGCCGCAGACCGGGATCGCCCAAGCGCTTTTCCAGCAGCTCGGTCGTGGTGATGCAGCCATGCTTGTAGTAGAGGGGTATCAGCACGTGCGCCAGCACCAGCAAGCCAGCAATCGCGCCGAGCTCCCACCATGCCACCAGCAACATCTGCGCGCCGTTCATGCCAACGATCTGTTCGGCGCTGATATTGGTCAGCAGCAACGAACCGGCGACAAACGGCCAGCTCAACCCACCACCGGCCAAAAAGTAGTCTTTGGCGGAATCCGAACTGCGCACCGACTGCCGACACTTCCACCACGTCACCAACGCGACCGAGGCGGTCAGTAAAACAAACACAGTGATCTGAATTGCGTTGGCATCCACTCCGGTGGCTCCTTCGACGGGCAATTGCTGCCGGCAACGATTGCCACGGCGCGGGCGTCAAGCTAATCGCAATTGGTGTTCATGGCGCTGGGTTTGCAGATGAATACGTATGCAGTTGCGGGCATGATTGATTGGAGGGTTTGCGCTTGAAGGAATTGGGTTTTCTGGTGATTTCGAAGAAGTGTCCAGTTGCGCCGACTGCGGCATGTCCCTTGCCGTACATTACCCAATGACGCAAAACCTGCTTTTCATTTGCAGCCAGAATCGCTTGCGCAGTCCGACGGCGGAGCAGGTGTTTGC
>Ga0163147_10003349_pt1 | contig 21563 bp, 14 predicted proteins | sample OliLakLV19MP6G1_FD_148597 | JGI IMG/M metagenome (GOLD analysis project Ga0163147, IMG submission 148597) | Freshwater microbial mat bacterial communities from Lake Vanda, McMurdo Dry Valleys, Antarctica- Oligotrophic Lake LV.19.MP6.G1 | ecosystem: Environmental > Aquatic > Freshwater > Lake >...
GGGTTTCCCGCAAAGGGCGCGAAGGTTACGCCAAGTCCGCAAAGCGGGACGCTATATTTAGCGAAAATTTCCCGCAAAGGGCGCAAAGGGTACGCCAAGTCCGCAAAGCGGGACGCCCTCCTTAGCGTCCTTTGCGAGACCTTTGCGCCCTTTGCGGGAAACCCTTTGCGGGAAAAAACCCTTTGCGGGAAAAAACCCTTTGCGGGAAAAAATCCTTTGCGGGAAACCCTTTGCGGGAAAAAACCCTTTGCGGGAAACCCTTTGCGGGAAAAAACCCTTTGCGGGAAAAAACCCTCCGCCGGGAAACCCCTACAACCCCAACTCCAACTGATTCTTAACCAAGCGATAATAATACCCCTTCGCCGCGGCCAGCGATTCGTGCGTGCCCTGCTCCACGAGCGTGCCTTTGTGCAGCACAATGATCTGGTCGGCGTCTTTCACCGTGCTGAGGCGGTGGGCGACGACGATAACGGTTTTGGCGCCTCCCTTTTCGGAGGAGGCAGGAATGGGGCTGGTGTCCGAATAAAAGCTTCGAAGATTTTCAACAATAACCCGCTCATTTTCTGCATCCAGCGCATTGGTCGCTTCATCAAAAAAGAGGTAAGGCGGATTTTTATAAACAGCTCGCCCAATGAGCAGGCGCTGGCGTTGTCCCTGGCTCAGCCCATTGCCCTGGGCGCCAATTTTGGTATTGTAACCCAACGGTAAAGACTCTACAAACTCCTGTACATTGGCCACTTGCACTGCCCGCAGCAATTTGGCACGGTCAACCGAATCTTCGCTTTCCGCGATGTTGTGGGCAATGCTGTCAGAAAAAATGAACCCGTCCTGCATCACCGCACCGCACTGTGCCCGCCAAAGCTGCGGATCCACATTGCGCAAAGCGACGTTCCCCACGCGGATATTGCCCTGGGTTGGTTGATAAAACCCAAGCAGCAATTTGACGAGCGTGGTTTTGCCGCTACCGCTGGCACCTACGATAGCGGTTACTTTGCCCTGCGGGATCGTCAGCGTGATGTCCTTCAAGGCAAATGGTGCCAATTGATTGTATTGAAACGATACATTTTCGACCTGCAAATCGCCGGAAGAAGGCAGCACATTGGCGTATTCACCGCCGGCTTCTTCTTCCAGTTCATGGATTTCATTCATGCGCTCTAAGCTGATGCGCGCGTCCTGGGCCGCCCGGATGAACGAGATGAGTTGGGACAGCGGCGCGTTCATTTGCCCCACGATATACTGAATGGCCAGCATCATGCCTAAAGTCAGTTCGCCGCCAATCACCGCCCGGGCAGCCATGAAAGTAATGAAGATATCTTTGAGTTGGTTGATGAACAACGCGCCGGCGTCCTGATACTGCACGATGGCTAAAGCGCGCACATTGGCGCGGAACAGCCTGGCCTGGATATGCGCCCACTGCCAGCGGCGTTTGCGCTCGCTGCGCTGCAATTTGATTTCCTGCATGCCCTGAATCAGTTCGATCAGGGTGTTTTGATTCTCAGATTGTTCGCGGAAGCGCAGGTGGTCTACTTGCGCCCGTTTGCGCAAAAAAAGCACAATCCAGGTGAAATAGAGAGCCGCCGCCAGGGCAAACACGAAAAAAATGGGCGGGTGATAAATCGCCAGCACGATGCCGAAAACCACTAAGCTGAAAAACGAAAACAGCGTATTGAGCGTAGAGCCGGTCAGAAAACTTTCGATGCGGCGGTGGTCGCCGATGCGCTGCAGGAGATCGCCGGTCATTTTGGTATCGAAAAAACCAATCGGCAGGCGCATGAGTTTGGCCAAAAAATCGGAGATGAGCGCAATATTCACCCGCGCACCGATGTGCAACAGGATCCAGCTTTGAATAAAATTGGCCGTCATTTGCCCCAAAAACAAAGCCAATTGCGCAAACAAAATCAACGAGACAAAGCCCAAATCCTGGTTGTCCACCCCTTTGTCAACGATGGCCTGGGTGAGAAAAGGGAAAATGAGCTGAAAAACGCTGACGATCAACAAACCGGCCACCAATTGCCACAGCAGCCGTTTGAAAGGCCGCAGGTATTGCAATAAATGGATCAGCCCGCGCCGGGGCTGGGTTGGCAGGGCTTCATCGTGGGTATAAAATTCAGGTGTAGGCTCCAACAGCAATGCGATGCCTTTGTTGCCTTCCCCGACCCAATTTTTCAAAAAATCGGCGTGGCTCAGCTTCATTTTACCGACTGCCGGATCGGCGATCCAGACGTACTTGCGGTTGATTTTATACACCACCACAAAATGCCGTTGCCGCCAGTGTACGATGCACGGCAGCGGGGCATCCTTGAGCCCGTTTTCATCCGAACTGCCCGCAAACAAAGGTAATTTCACCGCCAAGGTACGGATGCCGATGCTCTCCGCCGCTTCCACGACGCCGCGCAGAGAAACCCCCTCGCGGTCAATGTAGGAGCGCTCACGCAGGTATTGCACGGGGTATTGCCTGCCATGATGCGCCGCCACCATGCGCAAGCAGGTCGGGCCGCAGTCCATGGCGTCCAACTGGCGATAAAATGGGAAGCTTTGCAGGGGCATGGGCGTTTGCGTTTTTCAATGGGATGAAAGGTAAAAATGATTTTTGAAGTAGTGGGATTTAGACCCAAAAAATTGATGCTATCGGCAATAAATAGTTAGAGGGTTTTGTCTTTGAAGTCAACTTTTATAAGTATTTTTACAAATGGAAATATGGTAAAAGCACACTTGAATTTATATTGTCAAGTGAAGAGGCTGGAGGCAGTAAAACACTTTAATGCAATGAAAATCAAGGAGATTCAAATAGTAAACTTCAAAGGATTTGAAGGTACACGTGAAGCCATGTTTCATGCAATTCGTACGGCAATTCCATACATAAAGGATATTCAATATAATAAAACTTATAGTGATTATGGCGAGTTTGAAGTATTGGCTGATTTTGAAGACGGACAACCTGTGGAACGCAAGCTTTATTCAAACCTGAGCGATGGGATGAAAGCCATGCTCAATGTCGTAGCTGAAATTGCATACCGGTGCATTATGTTAAACGGCAGATTTGGCGAGCGTGCAATTGAGTTAAGCCCTGGTGTGGTTTTGATTGATGAATTCGACATGCACTTGCATCCTAACTGGCAACGTCATGTTGTTCAGGATATAAAAGATGCCTTTCCGAACATTCAATTCGTAACTACTACGCACTCGCCATTTATCGTGCAGAGTTTGGAAGCGGACGAATTAATTAATTTGGATGGTAATGTAGATACCCAGCCCAATGACCTCTCTATTGATAAAGTAGCTACTTTCTTTTTGGGAGTAGAAAGTCCTTTTTCTGAACAAAGTCAAACGCTTCAAGATCAGAGCAATACATTCTTAAGGCAGTTGGATAATGGGATAGACAGTCAACAATTAGAAGTTCAATTGGAAGAAGTCTCTAATCCGGCAGTAAGAGCATTTCTTCAATTAGCCCAAATGGCCAAAGGGAAATAAGCTATGAGACCCATTCATAAGGGACCTTGCCCGCTTCTCGCAAATGGAGTACGAAAAACAGTATCCAATTACAAAGATTGGCGCCTGGATCTAATTGACAGGATCGGCTATTATTGTGCTTATTGCAATATGCCTTTGAGCCATCAATTAAATGTTGAACATGTGGTTCCAAAAGTACCAGTGCCTGGATAAATTGCCGGAGACTTACTTGCATGGGAGAACAGGTTACTTGCTTGTGAAAAATGTAACAAAGCGAAATCGAATAAACCATCTGATCCAACCATTCATTATTTGCCGGAATCCTCTAACGGACTGCCTCCTTTTATTGCAGTCGCCCACTCCTCAGAAGCGAATGCTTTAATTATTGGTATTCGGAATGATGGATTGACAACCAATCAACAAGCAAAGGCAAGAACAACAATTGAAGACTTTGAATGGCGAAATATTGATAATCGTGGAGCCATTGTTGATCTTCGATGGATGAGGCGTTATGAGGCGCTGGTTGAGGTGAAGGCAGCAAAAAAATTATTGGATATGGCTAAAACTTCACCAACTTATCACGCTGATTCTGCCGGAGAATGGATCGCCACTTGCGCCCGTTCAACAGGCTTTTTTATACTTTGGTTTGATGTATTTCATAACGAACCAGAAGTACTAAAATGGCTGATTCATAACGACCTATTTAAGGGCGTGGCTCAAAATTGCTTTGATGCAAGTAATGGCTACAAGCCCATACCTCGGAACCCGACCAACTTGGAAGATCCTATTTGAACACCTTCTTACGCTTTCAAAATATCAATAATCCTATTATTACACTCCTTAAATTTACTCTTTCCCTTTGCTCCTTCCTCTATTCAAAGATTTCATTCTTCACTCCGAAATCGCCTATTAGTCCTTTCCCCAAAAATCTACCCTAAACCTATCCCACCCTAAAGCAGCCTAAAACCGATCCCTATCGTTTTAATATTAACTTTACGTAAAGTAAATTTTTCTAAAATCAAAAAATCCTCCAATTTATGAAGCAAAGACACTACTTACTCTCCCTGGTTTTTGCGGCACTGTCCTTCACCGGACTGATGGCCCAAACCTCCCTTAGCGGGAAAATTACCGACGCCGAATCAGGCGAACCGATCTATGGCGCAACGGTTGTTGTCAAAGGTTCCAATGTGGGCACCGTTACCGATTTTGATGGAAATTATACGCTCAATGTCCCGGCAGGCGCGACGACGCTTGTGGTTAGTTACATTGGCTTTAAAAGTGAAGAATTGGCCATCAGCGGCGACAAATTGGATGTAGCGCTTTCGGAAGGCATTGAAATCGAGGCGGTTACTGTGATTGGATCCCGCAATGCTACCCGAACCAAGCTTGAATCGGCCGTTCCGGTAGACATCATTCCCATTGCATCGGTCATGAGCGAAGTCGGGCAGGTAGACCTGAACCAGATCCTGACTTACATTGCACCTTCTTTCCAATCGGCACGGCAAACGATTGCCGACGGCACCGACCATGTGGATCCTGCACAACTGCGCGGCCTCGGCTCAGATCAGGTGCTGGTGCTCATCAACGGGAAACGCCGCCACCAAAGCGCATTGGTGAACGTGAATGGCACGGTTAACCGGGGAACGGTAGGCACCGACCTTTCTGCCATTTCGGCTACCGCCATTGAGCGCATTGAAATTTTACGCGATGGCGCTGCGGCGCAATATGGCTCCGATGCCATTGCCGGGGTGGTCAACATCGTGTTAAAACAAAAAACCGGCGTGGTAGACGGCAGCGTCAGCTACGGACTTTATGCCACGAGCTACGATAAAAACTACGCGTCCTACAAGTTGTCAGGCAACTCGGCTGACCCAAGTGTCAACGTAACCGATGGCAATACCCTGCAAGCGGGCCTGAACTACGGCTTTAAATTGGGTAGAAAAGGCTTCATCAGCCTGACCGGCGAATACATCAGCCGGGATGCCACCAACCGCGCCGGAGCCTACACCGGCCAGGTTTATCCCAATGTGAATGGCGCCGACAGAAGCGACTCCCTCATCACGGCCCGCGGACTGACCCGCGAAACGTTCGACATGCTCATCGGCGCTTCCGAAATGAAAGGCGGCGGCGCAATGCTGAACGGCGAATACGGCCTGAGCAAAAACTGGAGCGTTTATGCTTTCGGCGGATACAACCAGAAAAACGGCGTTTCTGCCGGTTTTTACCGCTATCCGAATTCGGTTGCGAATGGTGCCAGGGTATTCGCAAATGGCGTATTAGGGATCTACCCCAATGGCTTCCTGCCTTTGATTGAAAGCAGCCTTTCCGATATTTCCTTCGCCGGAGGTTTGCGCGGCAAACTTGGTAAACAGTGGAACCTCGATCTGAGCCATACCTACGGCCAGAATACATTCGATTTCACCATCACCAACTCGGTCAACTATACCCAGTTTGCCAACAATCCCGGCAACACTCAAACGGAGTTCGACGCGGGCGGACTGGAGTTCACTCAAAACACCACCAACCTCGACCTTTCCAGAAAATTCGACGTGCTGGAGGGCTTGAACTTAGCGTTTGGCGGGGAATACCGCTCGGAAAATTTCGGCATCCGCGCAGGGGAAGAAGCTTCGTGGAGGAACTACGACACCGGCTCCGGAGCTGCTTCGGGCGCTCAGGTATTTGCCGGATTTTTCCCTGCAAATTCGGGCGACAATTCCCGCAACAGCGCGGCTGGTTATTTGGATTTAGAACAGGATTTTACCAAAAATTGGTTGGTGACTGCAGCGGTGCGTTACGAAAATTACTCCGATTTCGGGAGTACGTTCAACTACAAAGCGGCCACGCGCTACAAAATCGGTGGCGGCCTTTCGCTGCGCGGGTCAGTCAGCACAGGTTTCCGCGCGCCGTCCATGCAGCAGCGTTTCTATGCAAAAACAAATACGCTCTTCATCACCGGCCCGAATGGTTTGGTGCCACAGGAAGTGGGTACGTTCACGAATGACAGCGAACCTGCCAAAATTTTGGGCATTCCGCAATTGCAGGAAGAAACCTCGCAAAGCTACGCGGTGGGGCTGACGGCAAGGCCAACGGGCGGTCTGGAGATCACGGTGGACGCTTACCAAATTGAGATTGACAACCGCATCGTGCTGACCAACAACTTCGGCAGTGGCGGCAATGCCGACTTGCAGGCACAGCTGACAGCAGCCGGCGCCGGCCAGGCCAATTTCTTTTCCAACGCGGTCAATACCACTTCAAGAGGCCTTGAAGCGGTGATTGTTTATTCAAAGGCTTTTGGTGTGCACGATTTCCGGGCTACGCTGGCCGGCGCGTTCATTGACAACGAAGTAGAAAAAGGCGCAGATGGCAAACCGATCATCAATGCGTCCCAGATTTTGATTGAAACCGGGCAGGTCGGCAACTATTTCAACCGCGAAGACCAAAGCCGCATCGAAGTCGCCAACCCAAAACACAAAATCAGCTTCACGCTGAACTATAAAGTTGGCAAATTCAGCGCGATGGCGCGAGCCGTCAACTTCGGCGAGGTTGTCTACTTAGATGCCACGATCAATCCGGCATTACCTGAAAACTTCCCGACGAATGCGTTTACGGGACAAAAGCAAACGCTGGATCAAACCTTCAGCGCAAAAACGGTCTTTGACCTGTCGCTGACGTACCGCTTCTTAGACGGCATTGGTCTGACCATCGGCGCCAACAACCTGCTGGATACCTATCAGGATCTTCATGCGCATTCCACCAACATGAGCCTTGGGCGTTTCGTCTACAGCCGCCGCGTGCAGCAGATGGGATTCAACGGGCGCTATGTGTTTGCGCGTTTGAAATTTGATATCAAGTAGGGGCGACCCTCGCGGTCGCCCAAAATACGCGGTCGCCCAAAACCCTGAATAGTATCTGTCTTTAGAGTCCGATAACTGCGTTGTGTTTCGCCCCAAAATCGGTCATTCACGCGAGTAAATTCCCGCTTTTGGGGTAAAACACCTTGTTCTCGAACTCTAAAGAGCAGACACCCGACTAAAATGGACAGACACTAAATAAAAAGCAATAGGTTTTTTATTTTGAACACAAGGTTCATAACCCTAATTTTTAAGGCACGTTTTGCTGAGCACCCGATGATTCCTGTCCAAGAAATTGAGCCGGTAAATCCCATTGGGCAAGTCCCGGATATCTATGGCTGAACCGGGTTTTAGGATTGTTTTCACAAGACTGCCAAGGGTATTAACAACCTCAACCTGTTCTATCGGTTCGCTGGTTCGGAAGTGTAAAAAATCCCCCGACGGGTTGGGGTAAATGCTGATTTCAAAAGCCTCGTAGCTGGCTGCAATGATCTTTGAGTAGCGGAATGCGCCATCGAAATCTATTTGCTTGATCCAGTAATAATTGAGGCCATTAAACGGGGCGGTGTCTGTGATTTTGTACAAATGGTAGGCATTGGTGCTTCCGTTCCCTTTAACGGTTTTGATTTTTGAAAAAAGTGTTCCGTCGCTGCTGCTTTCGACCTCAAAGCGGTCGCAATTGGCTTCTCTGGCTGTTGCCCATTCTACCTGAATACCTGCTTTAACCGGATAGGCGCGGAGGGGATCTGCGTATTCGACCGAAAGAACAGTTGCGGCATAATCCAGGATCAGGATGCTGGCATGGGGCGATTGGTAATTTCCGTTTGGCAAAGGGGCGACTGAAGTCGTCATAAAAGTATCCTGGCTCAGGCTGGAGGCACTCAATAATTTCGAAGTTTGAAGTAAAAAACCGCTGAGCGCGGGCGGTATGATTTGGTTGTCGTTGGCTAAGCTCGTATTGATGATGATGATGCTGGTTTTGGTCTGGTCGGTGTTTTGAAATGCGGAAACACGGGTATTGGGTACCGCTACTCCTCCGATAGAATTGACGATTGAGCTGGATAGCACCTGATCGTAAAAATACGGAAACAGGCTTTCGTACAACTGCGCTGCGGCCATTAGGGTATACGTTCCGTTGGCATTGCTCCGGATGGGATGCCATACGGCCTGCGTATTGCCATAGATCCAGAAATTGGCCAGCTCAATATTGCCAATCTGGCTGATGCCCAGAAGGTATTCTCCCGTCGCAAGCGCGCCTTCCCAGCGCATGGCCTTGTCCGGATCTGCCGAAGGCGCAAAAGCGGCGTGATCACCCGCAATGATTTTCAGGTTTTTACCCGCAGCCACGCCGGCCAAAGTGCTGAAGGAGGTCAACACCTGACTGGGCGCTACATTCGTGGTTGATGCGTCATTGTCGTAAAAGGCATGTGGGGAGATGCCATAAATTCGCCCCAGCAAAGGAATGGGTGCCAGAGGGTTCATGATTTCTGCATTCCACGGCGAACCCGCATTGCCTATAGCCGGAATGGTAATGTGCAGTCCAGGATCCACGGCCAGCATAGAGTCTATAATCGGCGAGGCCACGGCCATGTAGTTGTCTGCCGCCGCAGTGCTGATCCCAAATTCCATCGGAGACCAGGGCTCATTTCCAATGTTCCAGATGCGGATATTGTATGGCTCCGGATGTCCGTATATAGCCCGCAGGTGTGCCCAGTCTGTGCCGCCCCGCAGGTTGGAGCTGTCGTCGGCTGCATTGCAGTATTCGACCCAATCGGCTGCTAAGATAGCCGGATTCGGCTGCCCTACGCTGGCATAAATATTGACCATAATTTGAACCTCGTTCGAGGGAATGCCTTTGGATAGGGTCATCGCCATAAACTCATCGAAGCCAAACTGGAGTTTTTGAGAGAATGCGCCGCCCTGACCCATCGGTTGGGTGGTTCTGCTGGCAAAAGGGCCGATGGTATAGAACCAATTCCAGTTGTAGATTACCAGGTTGCCCGGGTAGCGCACCCCGCCCATGGGCACTCGATCCCACAAGGGTTTTACCGCAGTCAGCATAGTGCCTGATACCGGGTTGTAATAGCCCACAGGAACAACAGCAGCGCTGGCATCCGAATCTGCACTGCTTCGGCCATCAAAAGTCAGCCCCAGCAATTTAGAGGCTTTGGGATTAACGATTTGGGCCGGATTTACCGTCACGATGCAGGTGCCTTGGGACGCTGCTGTCAACGTAGCCAGACAAAAAGCCAGGATGCAAAGCCTGCCCACAACCGGGGCTGGCGTGCCGATAAAAGCGGGATTTGTGTAAGGTGTTCTGAATAGCTTCATGTTTTCTTCAAACATAGTGAACAATGCGCTAAAGAACACCCGTTTTGCAACCGGATCAAGGGCATCTTATCTAACGGCGTCCGAAATTATCCAACGGCAGGTTTTATCCATAAGAGCACCCGCGTGCCGCTTGCTTTGCCCTTCTGATCATGGCAGTCCGTGACCTCAATGCCGCCAATGCCCGATAGCCGTTCTTTCGTAATTTCCAGCCCCTGGGCATTTCGCTGCAGCCGGCTTTCCAATCTGGCCGTAGCTGCTACAGCCCTCCCGACGCCGTTGTCTTCAATAGCGCAAAGCAAGCACCCATCGGCGGCTTCTTCGATTTGAATGGTCAAAAGCCCCGCCCGCTCTGCCGGGATCAAACCGTGCCAAATGGCATTTTCAACCAACGGTTGTAAAAGCATCGGCGGAATCAGGATCTCTTCGGTATCCTCCTGTTCCGGGCATTCGATACGCCATTCGAAAGGGTGCACAAATCGCAGCGCCTCCATTTCAAGGTAAATCCGGAGGGTGTCGAGTTCTTCGGAAAGCGGGATGAATTCGAGCCTGGATTGTTCCAGAATGGCCCGAACGAGGCGCGAAAAACGCGTCAGATAAAGTGACGCTTCTTTTATTTTTCCTTTGAGAACAAACCAATTAATGGAATTCAGGCAGTTGAACAGAAAATGGGGGTTCATGCGCGCTTGTAGGGCAGCTAATTGCGCTTGTGCGATGGTTTTATCTTTTTTCAACAGAACCTGACGCAGCGCTTCCTGCTCTCGAAAACGCCGTTCCCTGCGGCGGACAATGTAAACGGTCAGCCCGATGGAGATCGCCGCAAGCAGGAGGCGAAACGGCCAGGTATTCCAGAATGGCGCACGAATGTGGATCAAAAATACAGGGGCTTCTTCCGACCAAAGCCCGTGGCGGTTGGCTGCCTTGAAACGGAATCGGTAACTGCCCGGCGGGATATGGGCATAACGGATGGTGCCCTGATCTTCAAAGGATTGCCAATTCTGATCGTACCCCTCAAGAAAGCAGGCAAAATGCGGTCGCGCGCTTTCTCCAAAGTCCATCACCCCCAAGTCAAAACTCAGCTGGTTTTCGTCGTAAGCAAGCTGTAGCGCTTCTTTGGGCGGCTGATAGCCCACAAATCCGGAGATGGCTCCGTTCCCCAGCGGTATTTTTACATCAAACACTGATATGTTTTTCAGATAAGGCAAAGGAACACCTTCTTTTCGAAGCAGCGAATCCGGATGAAACAGGCGCACACCGCGGATGTTCCCGCTGGCAATTTGGCCGTCTGGCAGCTCTATCAGCGGCGCATAATGCGGACTCAGTCCGTCGCGGGCACCATAATTCACCCATTGTCCGGAAGCCGTATTCAAGCGAGCCAGCCCGCTGTCGTGCCCTGCCCAGATTTCACCTTTCCGGGTCAGGCACAGGCTGTACATGACATTTCCGCCCAAGGCAGACTGGTTGTTATAAAGCCGCAAAAACCGGCCATTTGAGCCATCAAAGCACAAGAGGCCATTGCCCTGCGTGGTGACCCAAACCCGACCATCCGGCCCCTGTGTGATGTCCGTGATATTTGCATCGCTGATGACGCGCATTGGGTGTCCGGGGTTTAGAATGCCCAGACCCGCATCTGAGCCAACCCAAATATCGCCACTATGGGCAACGATTATTTTTGAAATCACAGTGCCCGGAAATATTGTTCCGTAGCGCGTGCCCCGGCCACTGCCATCGGGCGTCAGGCAAAACAGATCGCCGCCATTGATGCCTACCCAGAGGCAGTCCTTCTGGATCGCGAGCGCTGTCACATGAACGGTTTCCAATATCTTCAAATCCGAATTTGCCGCACCAAAGGGAACGATATGGGGATGGCTGGTTTCGGATCCTTCCAGCATCAGCAGACCGGCATCCGAGCCAATCCAGAGGCGCCCGTCGGGGTCAAAACAAAGGCCGCTCATCAGTACGTCCGGCTTGGTAAGCGTAGCCCGGTAAGGAATTATGGTGGTGGTGTCGCGTTTCCAGTCGTAGCGCAGCAAACCGTCGCCCTGCAGGGTGCCCATGTAGAGCTGCCCGTCAGGGGCAAGGGCATAGCTGCGTTGCCAGTTGCTGGCGGTAGGGCACAAAGGCTTTTTCAGGAAGGAACGGTAAAAAAAATCCGGGTTGCAAAAACTCAGGCGAAATAGCCCCCTGGAAACAGCAACCCAGATTTCCTGCGGACTTTGAAAAAAAATCCGATGCTTTTCTACCTGAAGGGCCAAATACGCCTGGTATCCAAGGCGCTGGCTGTCGAATTGAAAGGTATTGCGTTTCCAGTTGACTTCGCCCCATTGTCCAAAGCGGAACAAAACCAGTGCAGTGCTGTCGTCTATGGCCTGAATATCCGATACTGCGTTGAAATTGTCCTGAACATCCTCGCGTTTCCAGTGTCGCCGTTGGTTGTCAGCAGGGTTGAAGCAGTAAATTCCGCTACCCCAGCCGCCTGCCCAGATATTGCCGCCGGGGGCTGCAAATACGGCAACAGGAAGGGGGACATAGCGAAAATGGATGGGGGATTCAAAGGGGAAAAATCGGAATTGCACGGTTTGTTTGTTAAAACTGAAAATGCCATAGCGGCTTCCGATCCACAGCAAATCAGGACGCTCGGGGTCGGCAACAATTTTTCCCAGCGCCCAGGCATCCGTTCTGTTTTTGGCTTCTGGAGGCAATGGTGCAGGATAGCGGCGGAATTTTTTTTCGCCTTCCGGCAAATAATTAAGGGTGAATTCATTGGTGCCAACCCACAACCCGCCGGCTGGATCTTCGTAGAGTCCGGCGATTTGATTGCCGCTGATGCTGGTCGGGGCTTTGGGGTGGTGCAGGAAGTTTTCCGACAAGCCGGATTTGGGATCAAAGCGCGACAAACCGCCCTGCCAGCTTCCAAGCCAGATGGCACCCGAACGACTTTTGAGCATGGTCTTGATATGGCCAAAAGTGATGGAAGCAGGATGCTCCGGGTTATGGCTGATCAGTTCCCGGGTTGTACCATCGTAGCGGTAAATCCCATGCGCAGTGCCCAGCCATACACAGCCCGTATCGTCTCCCGCCAAATCGAAAACCTGCGTATTCCAGTCGTGGTTGATGTAACGCGGGGCGCGGGTTTGTCCGTTTAGAGAACAAGCGGATAACACAAAAAAGCATAGGACGAGCTTACGCAACATAGATTAGATATTTTAATCAACGCAACGGCTATATGATCTATCCCGCTGCCGGGACAAGTTGTGGTAAAAAGTAGGTGGAAAAATAAATTAAAGCCTGGTTTTCAGCACCTCAGCAACTGCCGTTCGCCGTCTTCTCGATACCTCTATTTCAAGACCGTTTTTTAGGCGTAACGTTTCGCGTCCCAAATACTTTTCCACATAATCCAGATTGAGCAAATGTGATTTATGCACCCTCAGGAAACCGTGTTCCGACAACAAATCTTCATAGTCTTTCAGCGTTTTGGAAGAAATCAAACGCCTGCCGTCCGTCAGGTGAAATACCGTGTAATTCCGATCGGCTTCACAGCGCAGCACATCGGCTGGTTTCAGAAAAAAATGCCCGGCTCCGTCTGGAACGGCAATGGTCAGTTGTTTGGCGTCCTGCACGCTGAAGTTTTGCAGGGCATTGCGCAGCAGGGCTTTGTTGGGCTGCCGGGGGGTGGATCCCTCAATAAAGCGCAGCACTGCAGCACGCAATTCTCCGGGGTCTATGGGTTTGAGTAAATAGTCTAAGGCGCTGAAACGAATGGCCTGGATGGCAAAATGGTCATAAGCGGTTATGAAGATGACCTGCAAAGACACCGATTCGAGGCGTTCCAGCACTCGAAAACCATCGAGCTGGGGCATGTCAATGTCTAAAAAAAGCAAATCCGGTGCCAGGCGGATGACTTCTTCCACGCCCTGTAGGGCAGAAGTTGAAAACGAAATTTTGCCTACCTTGGGCACGTACTGCCGCAACAACATTTTGGTCGTTTCTACGGCCTTCGGTTCGTCGTCAATAATGTAGGCATGTATCATAAAGCGAAATTAAAGAATAATCCGGTTAAACCCATTTGCGGCCGGCGGGTCTATTCCAAAAATCACAAACCTTCAACTATGTACAAAACCACCTTTGCCCTGGCCACCTTACTGGCTCTCAGTTTTATTGCCTGCCAAAAAGAGGAACCGACGACAACAGACCCGCTCAGCGAACTGAACCTGCCCGAAACGCCGTTCAATTACGCATCCATAGCTTTACCCGCTCATTTTCAAAACGATACCGGTGGGCCACTGCCGACTTCCGTGAACGGAATTGACAACACCCCGGCGAACAACCCCGTCACGGACGCAGGCGCCACCCTGGGCAGGGTCTTGTTTTACGACAAAAAACTCAGCGCCAACGGCACGGTTTCCTGCGCTTCCTGCCACAATCAGGCTGCCGGTTTCAGCGACCCGGCAACGCTGAGCAAAGGATTCGACGGCGGCCTTACCCGACGCCATTCCATGCCCCTGGTCAATGCACGATTTTATCAGCGGGGACGCTTTTTCTGGGACGAACGGGCGGCCACCCTGGAAGACCAGGTATTGATGCCCTTCCAGGATCCGGTGGAAATGGGCATGACCTTGGATCAATTGATGACGAAAGTGGAATTGCAACCCCACTACCCTACCCTGTTCAACGCCGCCTTTGGAGATGGCACGGTGAACGCTGACCGCATTGCCGCTGCGCTGGCGCAATTTGTACGCAGCATTGTCAGCTACCGCAGCAAATACGATACGGGCCGGGCACTGGTGAATGGCCCCGGCGCGAATTTTCCCAATTTCACGGCTGAAGAAAATCTGGGTAAACAATTGTTCATCCTGCCCATCCCGAATGGCGGCGGCGCGTGTTTCGGTTGTCACACCACCGAAGCGTTCGTCAGCGCCAGCCCGGGTCCGCAGAACAACGGCTTAGATGCTCAGTCTACCACGGATTTCGGCGCTTTTGAATCTTTTCCCTTCTCGCCCATTTTCCAGGGCCGCTTCAAAACCGGCACGCTGCGCAATATCGGCCTCACGGCACCTTACATGCACGACGGGCGGTTTGTTACCCTGGAAGAAGTGGTGGAACACTACAACAGCGGCATCCAGGATCATCCCACCCTGAGCGCGGCTTTGACGGATTCGAACGGCAATCCGGTGCGCCTGAATTTTTCGGATGCGCAAAAAAAAGCACTGGTGGCTTTTTTGCATACGCTGACAGACGAAAGTGTAGCGACGGAGGAGAAGTGGGGGAATCCGTTTGTGAAGTAGACCCGACGGAACGCTATTCCTCAGCGTCCTTTGCCACAGACCTTCCCCCCAGAGGGCGCTGAGGCCTCACAGAGCGGCCATCCTCCTTATATTAAACCTGAAAATTAACGCCCCGCCACAAACCTGATCACCGCGTCATTGGCCTGTAGGAAATAGATCCCGTCAGCAAGACCCCGGGGTTTATTCTTTCTGTATTTGAAGCGTTTTCATCGGCGTATAAATATAATAAATGCCCGAACTCAAGTTATTCATTTTTAAGGTAAAAGGAATGTTGTCACTTTTGAAAACGATGCTTCCGTGTGCGTCGTAAACAATCAAAGGCTGGTTTCTTTCCTCGTTATCGAGGAGCAATACTATTTCGTTGCTGAACGGGTTGGGGTAAGCTAAGAAGACGTTATTTTTGGAAATATTTATCTGGATAATATCCGAAAATGACCACCTGACATCAAAGTCAGTTTGTCTTAAGCGGTAGTAAGAAATACCGGGAACGGGATTTCCGTCAGTCGCTGAATAATGGAGCACGGTATGACTGTTTCCTGCCCCGGGTACAATGATCAGCGCGCTCCAGTTTATGCCGTCCATGCTGCGTTCGACGGTGAAATAATCGTTATCAAACTCAGATGCGGTCGTCCAGTTCAGCAAAACCGTCCTATCGGGTTGCAGGTGGCCATCAAAAGACAACAAGGTTATCGGCAATGGCTGACTGGTATATTCCAACAGAAGAATACTCATTTGCGGCATTAAATAATTTCCATTTGCAGCAGGACTGATTGGCGTTTCAGAAAAGGCGTCCGAGTTGAGCGCAGGAGCAGTCAATAATCTTGAATTTGTTAAAAAATACCCCGAAACGCCATTTACCTGAAGTGGAACTGCATTTGTTTTGTCGCGATTTACAGCGATGACATTCAATTGCGATAAATCACCGGATGCAAAGGCACCAGCCCTCACTGAATAAGGATTCCCGTCACTTGCAGCCGGAGAGGTATTGATTACTGCAATGGAATTGTCGAGAAATAAGGGGGACAATGTTTTGTAGAGTTCGGCCACGGGCATAGAAGTGTAAGACCCATCCGCATTTTTTCGAATCGGATGCCATTGGTTGCTGCTTAGTCCATACACCCAAAAATTAGACCTTTCAATGTTCCTGATCTGGCTCATGGACAGTAAAAAATCTGCGGTCAGGTTGGCGCCCTGCCATTGCATGATCAGGTCTTGCTCTGCCGCAGTAGGCGTTGAAGCGGTAATCAGGGCATGGGCGTGATCCCCGACAATCATTTTATACCCTTTTGATTGCGCGGCAAGCGCCAATTCTGATATCATGGTGCTAATGGCATTTACCCCGTGGGTGATTGACCCGTTAATGATTTCTTCTGATAAGAAATAGTGGGCATTAACTGCATACACCCTGCTTTGCAAAGGAATAGAATTCAAAATCAAGTGGGTCCACATAGAGGTAGCCCGCCCGGTAACGGTAACCGTTATTTTGATGGTCGGATCAATGGCCAGCATGGCATCCATGATGGGGATGATCTTATTGATGTAATTGTTGACACCACCGGATCCGTATTCATTAGGCGTATAGGGTTCATTGCCCATGTTCCAGATTTGAATGCCATAGGGTTCCTCGTGGCCATTGGCTGTTCTTACGGCTGCCCAGTCCGTTCCGCCACCTGGATTGGTGCCGTCGTTGGGCGCATTGGCATATTCAACCCAATCTGCATTGGAACTAATTACATTGGGTACTGCCGCATCCATTTGAATGGCCGTTAAGCCGGGATCAGAAGTGCTGTATATGGGTGCCATGATTTGCACGTCTCCGGGGTTTACTCCTCTCGCTGCGGTCATGGCCATAAATTCATCAAACCCGAATTCCATGATCTGTGCAGGAACGGATTGCTGAAAAAAAATTTGTTGCGGAGTTCGGGAAGCCAGGGGGCCGATTGATTTTTTCCATTCAAAGCCTTGCATAATGCCGTTGGCGGGATAGCGCAGCGTAGACATTGGAAAATTATTAAAAACCGCATCAACTTCCGGTATGAAAGTACCATCCGTTTTGTGATATCCGGCCAAACCATAAACAGGAATGGATAAACTGGATCGGCAATCATAAGTAATGCCGAGTAATAGTTTGGGGTTCGGCATGACGGGGGTCGCAAAATTCACCGTAGTGGTGGCCACCTGGGCACTGCAAATTGAGGTCATTAATAAAGAACTGGGCACAATTAATCTGATTGTTTTCCAGATTTTGCAACAGAAACCGGTTTGCTTTTTCATAGTCCTTAGAGATGCAAGTGAACAATGCTACAAATTATAGCAATTCTGCATGCAGTTCAAGGGCATTTTATCCAACGGCAGCCGAATTTATCCAACGGCGGGCATCGCGTGTGCGAAAATTCTGCAAAGCATTGCGCATTAACGTTTTATTGGGTTGCCGGGGCGTGGCGCCATGCAGGAAACGCCGTACAGCATAGCCCGCAATTCGTCCGCGTCAACGGGCTTGAGCAGATAGTCCAATGCGCTGAACCGGATGGCCCGGATGGCAGAGGTAGCCCCGTGAAATTTTACCGGCCTCCGGCACATGCAATCGCAGCAGCATTTCAATGGTTTCTACGGCCTTAGGTTCGTCGTCAATGATGTAAGCGTGCAGCATCCAATCATCAAATTTTCAAATCACCTCCTCCTTTCTTCGCATACGAATCCCGAAGCATCGAGAGGTTGGCGATGAAAAAGATGGTGAAAAAGAACGAAATGATGAGTTCTGAACTGATGAAGATGCGGGCGCTTGCCGTTTGGAGCGCAATATCGCCCATGCCGGTTGTCGTAAAATTGGTGATGCTGAAGTAGGAAAATGTGACGAAGTGGTTAAGCCAGGATCCGGCTGCGTTGATGCCGCTGAATGCGTCCGGCCGGATCTCGTACAGGCAATAAAAATCAATGGCAAACGACAGGATGAATAACACAATGCTGGCGCCGGTGAACGTCATGAATTCGTGGAAATAAAACTCCCGTTCGGTACTCATTCGGATTCCTTTACGTGAAAAGTTTTTCATAAACTGGCAGCAAATGTTCCCGAATACCATACTACCGGACATTTTCATTTCGGGGATTCAGACCTTATAGGTTTTAAAAACCCGCAGGTTTGTCCCTCTCTAAGGTTTGTCCCTCTCGTTGGTTTGTTATTCCCGCAGGGAATCTGCAACAGAAGATCGGCTTTTGAAACAGAATCCATGGGCATCATCCATGATGATTGTTGTTTTTACCGATTGCACCTTCTCCAATAAGCCTACAAAAACTTGAGTCGCCTGGCGCGATGTCGCAGATTCCCTGCGGGAATGACAAGCCTGATGGGAATGACAAACCAACAATGTTTCAGGTCAAAACAGGCATTTGGAACCTACGGGGTGTGAACTGCAATACAAAATCGTAATTCGTTGAAAATCAATTTTTTTACTAAGTGTGGCACCGACTTGTTTAAAAGGTATAATAAGTTGCAAAAAGCTACTTGTGTTTCAAAATGGCTTTAATGCCTTCTGCTACGGCTTTCCAGGCATCATCCTTGTCGTCCCATTTGCTGATCGGATTGCCTTTGGAAGGAAGCGCGTTTAATTTCGCGGGCGGGAAAATGTAATTGCCCTCCTGGTCTTTTTCTTCCCACAAACAGGGAGATAAAATAATAGGGATCACGCGCGCTGTGCGAGCCTCATGCCGCCGCATGGCCGCTTCTATTTCTACATTCCAAATATAATCCGTATTCAACGAATGCGCACTGACGAGCAGGAAAATCAAATCTGCTTGTTCGATTTTAAACCTGATTTCTTCATCCCATTCTTCGCCAGCCAGGATATCCTGGTCGTTCCAGGTTGCTATCAATCCGCCGCGCATTAAGGGACGTAGGCTGTTGTGTTTGGGTGTTTTTTTAAGAAAGGATAAATATGGGAAGAAAAGCTTTTAGGAAGGAGAAAAAGTGAAAGGAATTAGTAAGGAGGCAAATAGGCAAATTTGCAAGATGGAAGTTTAGTACTTACTTAATGGGAGTTCGGAAAGGAAACATGGCTTTTGAATGATGTAAAGCCTTGCTTTGCGGCCTTGTGAGAGATTGTTTCCCGCAAAGAGCGCTAAGGTCTCGCAAAGGACGCTAAGTGCGGCGTCCTGCTTTGCGGACTTGGCGTATCCTTTGCGCTCTTTGCGGGAAATTTTAGACACAAAGAGGCGGCTCATATATTCAGAAGCATTCGTTTTCACTCAATTAATGACTGTGTAACTATCCAGCCGCTTTGAAATGCTTTTGCCATACGACCTCGGAGAGGTCAGAGGTTTGTAGAAATGTAGCATTTCAATGTTTTCCCGACCTCGGAGAGGTTGGAAATCATAAGTATTTAGGGGCGGATGGATAGTTACCTCGCAGGTAACGGCACTAAAAACTATGCAAAAAAATTATCCTCGGCATGAAGTGCTCCCCGATTAATTTTTTTCCTGAAAAATCAAGACGGAAGCATTCAACGAATCCATCCCCCAAACTTTCTTACCTTTGCACCCGTTTTTAAACCACAACCTCCTCCGTTATGCTCACGGTAACCGATCTGGCTTTGCAATATGGCAAGCGCGTGCTTTTTGAAGAAGTCAACCTCAAATTTACGCGCGGCAACTGCTATGGCGTCATTGGCGCCAATGGTGCGGGCAAATCCACGTTGATGAAAATCCTCGCGGGTGAAATAGACGCCAACCGCGGCAACGTGTCGCTCGAACCCGGCAACCGCATGGCCGTGCTGAAACAAAACCACTTTGAATTTGACGAAGAAGAAGTGCTGAACACCGTGATCATGGGCTACCGGGAAATGTACGACATCATGATCGAAAAAAACGCGATCTACATGGATCCGGACGCGACGGACGCAGAGGGCATGCACGCCGCGGAATTGGAAGCCAAATTCGGTGAAATGGGCGGCTGGAGCGCAGAAAGCGACGCTGCGGAATTGCTGAGCAACCTCGGCATCCCGGAAGCGCTGCACTACCGCCGGATGAAAGAACTGACGGGCGCGGAAAAAGTGAAGGTGCTGCTGGCCCAGGCGCTGTTTGGCAACCCCGATCTGCTGCTGTTGGATGAGCCGACCAACGACTTGGACGCGGAGACGATCACCTGGCTCTGCGACTTTCTGGCGGATTTTAAAAACACCATCATCGTGGTCTCGCACGACCGTTATTTCTTAGACATGGTGTGTACGCACGTGGCGGACATTGATTTCAAACGCGTGAATCTCTACACGGGTAACTATACCTTCTGGTACGAAACCAGCCAGATGATGGCGCGCCAAATGGCGGATAAAAACAAAAAAACGGAGCACCGCCGGTCGGAATTGATGGAATTCATCCAGCGATTTAGCGCCAACGCCTCTAAGTCGAAGCAGGCAACATCGCGCAAAAAGGCGTTGGAGAAACTCAACCTCGAAGAAATTCGGCCCTCCAGCCGGAAATACCCGTACATCGCCTTCAAGCCGGAGCGCGAACCGGGCGACCAGATCCTGCGCATCGAGAGGCTGTCCAAACGCGGCAACGACGGCGACTGGCTGTTCCGCGACCTCAGCTTTTCGATGAATAAAAACGACAAAATTGCGCTGATCAGTCGCGACAGCACGGCCCTGACGACCTTCTACAACGTCATGGGCGGCGTGGATTCTGCGGATAGCGGGAACATCGAATTTGGGCAAACCATCCTCTGGGAATACCTGCCCAACGACAATACGCCTTTTTTTACCGGCGATAACGACAACGACCTCATCAACTGGCTGCGCGAATATTCGAAAGAAAAAGACGAGCAGTTCATCCGCGGTTTCCTGGGACGCATGCTGTTCAGCGGCGAAGAAGTGTTTAAAAAATCGTCGGTGTTGTCGGGCGGGGAAAAAGTGCGTTGCATGTTCGCCAAAATGATGCTTCAGAACCCGAATTTCCTATTGCTGGACGAACCCACCAACCACTTAGACCTGGAATCCATCAGCGCGCTGAACAACGGCCTGACCGACTTCAAAGGCAACCTGATCATGACCTCCCATGACCACCAGTTGCTGCAAACGGTGTGTAACCGCGTCATCGAAATCGGCCCCGGCGGCACCATTGACCAGTTGATGTCGTTTGAGGAGTATCTGACTTCGGATAAGATTAAGGGGCTGCGAGCCAAGTTGTATAGTGGGGTGGCGGTGTGATTTTATTTAGTGCCTACTATTTAGTGTTCGTCCATTTAGTCCCGTGTCTGTTCTTTAGGGTTCGAGAACAAGGCGTGTTTTGCCCCAAAAATGGGAGTTTACTCGCGTAAATGACTAGTTTTGGGGCAAAATACAACGCAGTTATCGGACACTAAATATAGACACTATTTAGTGTCCGTCCATTTAGTCCCGTGTCTGTTCTTTAGGGTTCGAGAACAAGGCGTGTTTTGCCCCAAAAATGGGAGTTTACTCGCGTAAATGACTAGTTTTGGGGCAAAATACAACGCAGTTATCGGACACTAAATATAGACACTATTTAGTGTTCGTCCATTTAGTCCCGTGTCTGTTCTTTAGGGTTCGAGAACAAGGCGTGTTTTGCCCCAAAAATGGGAGTTTACTCGTGTAAATGACTAGTTTTGGGGCAAAATACAACGCAGTTATCGGACACTAAA
>Ga0163147_10003364_pt1 | contig 21495 bp, 22 predicted proteins | sample OliLakLV19MP6G1_FD_148597 | JGI IMG/M metagenome (GOLD analysis project Ga0163147, IMG submission 148597) | Freshwater microbial mat bacterial communities from Lake Vanda, McMurdo Dry Valleys, Antarctica- Oligotrophic Lake LV.19.MP6.G1 | ecosystem: Environmental > Aquatic > Freshwater > Lake >...
CCCTCTCCCGGAGGGAGAGGGAGAAAACCATCGCCGGGGCAAGCAAACACTTGAAATCGAGTAGCACGGGGGTTGCTCCCTCTCCCTCCGGGAGAGGGCGGGGGTGAGGGAACGTCGCTGAGTTTGCCGCACGCACTGAATAGATACATGAAACTCACCCTCTCCCCGCTCGCGGGGAGACAAGGAAACACTTGGAGTGAAGCAGGGCAGGGTGAGGGGGCTGCGGGAAAGCCATTTGTCAGCGCGTAACTTCCTGCGCCAGGGCCGCCCCGGTTTATACTCCAGCGAACTGGTAGATGCGCCGGCCCAAGCCCATGACTGAATCCTCGTCTATTTATATCTTATTGATTTTATTGGTATTTTTGTGCATCGTCAGCGGTGTGATGATGGCGCAAAGCCGCACCGTCGCACTCACGGTGCGCAACCTGCAGCAGGCGCTGGAGGACAAACACCGCGCGATGCTCGGCGACCTGCATGACGGACTGACCCGCCAGGGTGATCGTCTGGGGGCGCAGGTGACGGAGGCGGGCGACAAACAACGCCTGAGCACCGCCGAAGAATTGAAACAGACGCGCGATGTGCTGCATGCCCTGCGTCTGACCCTGATGCAGGAAATGGGCACCCAGCGCGAAGCCATGCTCGAGCGTTTGTCAGCAACGACCGAAATCCTCAATACCAAAATCGACGCCCGCCTCGGTGAAATCGCCGGCAAGGTCAATGAACGCCTCGATGAAGGCTTCAAGAAAACCAACGAAACCTTTGTCAATGTGATGACGCGGCTGGCGACCATCGACGAAGCACAGAAAAAAATCGAAAGCCTGACCGGCAGCGTGGTCAGCCTGCAGGAACTGCTCGGCGACAAACGCGCGCGCGGCGCCTTCGGCGAGGTACAACTGGAAGGCCTCGTGCGCAATGTGTTGCCGTCCAATGCCTACGAGATGCAGGCGACCCTGTCCAATGGCACCCGTGTCGACTGTGTGCTGCGCCTGCCGCCGCCGACCGGCATGGTCGCGGTCGATTCCAAGTTCCCGCTGGAAAACTATCACCGCATGTTCGAGCCGGCAGCGAACGACGTCGAGCGCGCACTGGCGCAGAAACAGTTCCGCCTCGACATCAAAAAGCATGTCGACGACATCGCGCGCAAATACATCATCGCCGGCGAAACCGCGGACGGCGCAGTGATGTTCGTGCCGGCGGAAGCAGTGTTCGCGGAAATCCACGCCCACCATGCCGAAACCGTCGAATACGCAATGGCGAAGCGGGTATGGATCGTGTCACCGACCACATTGATGGCCGTGCTTAACACCGCGCGCGCCGTGCTGAAGGATGTCGAGACTCGCAAACAGATTCATGTCATCAAGGAATCACTGGCGCGTCTGTCGGTGGAATTCGGCCGCTTTGACGAGCGCATGAAGGATCTGGCCAAACACATTCGCCAGGCCTATGACGATGTGGAGAAAGTGCAAGTCACCAGCGGCAAGATTTCGCAGCGTTTCGCCCAGATCGAAGGTGTCGAGCTCGATGAAGAAGAGCCTGAAACCGCCAAGGTGCTGAAGCTGGAGAAATTGGGCGATGGCCGGGATGGCGCCTGAGTTGGTGGGCATGACGGGATGGTTTGGCCGCTGGCGCCGTGCGCGTGCGGTGCGGCGCCAGGCCATCGATGCACGGCAGTGGCAGCAGGTGGTGTCGCGCTTCTCGTTTCTGCGCATGCTGCCGGCGGCAGACCAGCGCAGGCTCCATGAACTCGTCGCCGTATTCCTCGACCGCAAGGCGATCAGCGGTGCCGGCGGCCAGGACATGACACGGGAAATGCAGCTGGTCATCGCCGCACAGGCCTGCCTGCTGGTGCTGAATCTCGATCTCGATTTTTATGATGATTGGGTCGAAATCATCGTTTATCCCGATGAGTTTGTCATCGACCACGAATACATGGACGAGGATGGCGTGATGCATCACGTGCGCGCGCCGGCGAGCGGCGAAGCCTGGGAGCAGGGCCCGGTGATTCTTTCCTGGCGCGATGCCGAAGAGGCCGACGGCGGCGACGGCTACAACGTGGTGCTGCACGAATTCGCGCATAAAATCGATATCCGCAACGGCACCGCCGACGGATTCCCGCCGCTGCATGCCGACATGGACCGCCAGGCGTGGACCGATACGCTCAGCGCGGCTTTCGAGGATTTCCAGCAGCGGCTGGAGCGGCGCGAGGAAACCGCGCTCGACGAATACGCCGCGGAAGACCCGGCGGAATTTTTTGCAGTATTGAGTGAACTGTTTTTCGAGCGGCCGGATGCGCTGGCGAAGATGTACCCTGCGGTCTACGGCCAGTTCACGCAGTTTTACCGGCAGGATCCGCTGCTGCGCATGCGCCCGGCCAGCAACAGGGCTTAATATGAAAATTCTATCCTTCTCACTGTCAGGCTCCCTCTCCCCGAATTCTTTCGGGGAGACAAGGGAACACTTGAAGCGAGGCAGGGTTGGGGTCAAGGGAACACTTGAAGCGAAGCAGAGGGGCAACCACCCAGTGCATCACAAACCCAAACAATAATGACCACCACCACGCCAAACCTCATCCTCGCCGCCGACATCGGCGGCACCCATGCCGGGTTTGTCATCGGCGAACAGCAAGGCGAGAGTTGCCGTGTGTTATTCGAGAAATCCTATGCCAGTCGTGGCTTTGCGGATTTCGGTGCAGTGCTCGAACGCTTCCTGTCGCAGCCCGAAGTCGCTGCCGCGCGGCCACAAATAACTGCAGCCACATTCGCCGTCGCCGGCCCGGTGGCCGATGGCGTATCAACGCTGACCAATCTCGGCTGGCAGGTCGATGCCGCGGACATTGCCCGCCGTTTCAGTTTGCCCGCAGTCAGCATCATCAATGACTTTCATGCCGCAGGTCTGGGCGTCATGCAGTTGCCACAAGCGAGCCTGACGACGCTACAGGCCGCGGAAGCAGCGGAACACGGCACGGCGGTGATCATCGGCGCCGGTACCGGGCTTGGTGTCGGCATCATCAACTGGGATGGTGCCGCCTGGCGCGTGTTACCGTCCGAAGCCGGCCATGCCGATTTTGCCGCCACTGACGAATTGCAGGACAAACTGCTGATGTACATGCGCCGCAACTTCGGCCGCGTGTCCTGGGAGCGGGTGATTTCCGGGCCCGGTTTGATGCGCGTGTTCAGCTTTTTGCAGGATAGCGGCCTCGGTGTACCGTCAAAGCAACTGCTCGATGCGACCAAGCGCCACGGCGCCGATCCCTCCGAAGTCATCTCTGAATACGCGCTGGCCAAACTCGATCCGTTGGCGGTGCGCGCGCTGGACCTGTTCATCTCTGCCTACGGATCGTTTGCCGGCAACATGGCACTGGCTGCACTCGCGCGTGGCGGTGTTTATATCGCCGGCGGAATCGCGCCGCGTATCGTCAATCGGCTGAAGGAGGGCGGCTTCATGCGTGCTTTTAATGCCAAGGGTGCGTTTGCGCCGCTGCTGTCGGGGATACCGGTGAAGGTGGTGATGGATGCGCAGGTGGGGTTGAGGGGGGCGTTGCGGGTGGCGGGAAACACCCCTTAGTTCTGATAAAAATATAATAAAAACAATAAGTTATGATACATCTTTCGATGCGGATTTTATGGGGCGCTGCAAATGACAACCAGGCGCAAGACGAAATTCATTCACGAAAGCCGCTACGTGGCTGAGGTCTAAGTCGAGGTCATTGAAGACGAGACTTCGTGGTCACCGTATTTGTCTCTGGAAGATGCGCAGCGTCTGGATCAGGTTCGCGATGCGCTGAGAAGCGGGGACATCAAAAGGGCTGCGCGGATCGGGCAGGTTATACGTTGGAGCCTGTTGCTTGAGGTGAGTTGTGATGGAGCGGTGCATCCGAGATGCGTGATTGCAAGGCGGTATCTGCCCCTATTCTTTCGAGGCGCTGGAACACGAAGTCAAGGAATTGCGCCGAGCCAACGAGATTCTGAGGCCTGCCAGTGCGTTTTTTTCCCACGCCGAGCTCGACCGCCGATTCAAGTCCTGAGGAACTTCGCTGACAAGCATCGCGGCATCTACGGAGTCGAGCCGGTCTGCAATGTATTGCAGATTGCCCCGTCTGGTTGCCGACGCCGGTACCTTGGGTTTGGTGAAGCACTCAACCCGGCGCATTTCCGCAGGCGGACTTACGCTACCTGACGGAAAGGTAATGGTCGCGCGGCGCCCGGCGGCTACTTGACCAGCAAGCGTAGCCCGTAAGGAGCGAAGCGGATTACGGGGTCACGGCTGAATCACCAATCATTAATGGGAAGTTCTATGGTAAATCCAAAATATCAGGCTTACGCACTTCTGCAGAAGCTCCCTGAAGACGCAAGCTATGAAGACATTCAGTACCATCTCTACGTTCTGCAGAAAGTGCGGCGTGGCCTGTAGCGTGTGGAGTCAGAAGTAGTTGTTGCTCATGGAGATGCTGGGGCGCGCCTTGGTCAATGGCTCGCATCCGAGGGTGAATGAGCGCATTCCCGTAATCCGCTTCGCTCCTTACGGGCTACGGGTCAGTTGCTGCCGCTGTTGGCAGCGAGTTCTTCCCGCGTATTGATATTCCGAAACGCCGCCTCATCCGCAAAACTCACTTCTACCACCTTCAACTGCGAATACCACAAGTCGATCTTGCGCCCGCCGGATTCAAGAAACGCAGTCAGACCAGGCAACACGGATTTCCGGCACAGACTGAACACCGGATGCGGCTGATCACCAGTCTTGGCGACAGCAAGTTCGGCGTTGTTCGCATCGAGCGCAGCCTTCAGTTGCGCCACCAGATCCAGCGGCAGGAACGGTGAATCGCAGGGCGCGGTGACCACCAGCGGATGCGTGGCTTCACTGAGGCCACGGTGCAGGCCGGCCAGCGGGCCAGCAAAGCCGCTGATGGCGTCGGGAATAACCCTGTATCCAAGTGTTTGATATTGTTCAATATTCTGGTTGGCGTTGATCAGCAGTTCATCGACCTGCGGCGCGAAACGTTCGATGACCCAATGCGCCATCGGCTCGCCGCGCAATAGCTGTAAGCCTTTATCCACGCCGCCCATGCGCCGGCCTTGACCGCCGGCCAACAATATTCCGCTGATCTTGTCGCTCATGTCGGAAAGCTCAGGCGACCAGCGTGCGGGTGACGGGTTTGACGAAACGCTCGCGCCCGGTGAACAGCAGGTAGTGCTTGTTGACCGCGCGGCCGATCATGGTGATGCCGGTGCGTTGTGCGACGTCGTGGCCCATTTGCGTGAGCCCGGAGCGCGAGACGAGGAAGGGAATGCGCATCTGCGCGGCCTTGATCACCATTTCCGAAGTCAGCCGGCCGGTGGTGTAGAACACCTTGTCCGAGCCGTCGATGTCTTGCAGCCACATCAGGCCGGCAATGGCGTCCACTGCGTTGTGGCGGCCGACGTCTTCGACGAAATGGAGGATCTCGGCGCTGTCGCCTTTGACTGAGGCGAGTGCACAGCCGTGTACCGCGCCGGCGCTTTTGTAGATGGTTTCATGGCGGCGCACCGCGTCGAGAAGGGCGTGCAGACCGGATTCGCTGAGTTGCACGTCGTCGCGCAGTTTGATGCTGTCGATTTCTTCCATCAGGTCGCCGAACACCGTGCCCTGGCCACAACCGGTGGTGACGGTGCGTTTGCTCATTTTTTTAGTCAGACCGCGGATCGCCTTGCGCGTGGTGACCGCGGCGGAGTCGGTTTCCCAGTCGACTTGCACGGCAGCGATGTGATCAACCGAAGGTACGAGACGCTGATTGCGCAGATAACCCAGCACCAGCGCTTCCGGTGCCTGGCCGAGGGTCATCAAGGTGACGATTTCGCGCTTGTCGATGTAGATCGTCAGCGGATGTTCGCCGGCGATCGGCGTGGCCTGGCTTTCGCCGTGTTCGTTGATGGCGTCGACTTCAACGGTCAGCAGGCGGGTGGCTTGGGTGATTTTGGGTTTGGTCACGGGTGGTATGGCAAACGTTTCAGCGGTCCCTCTCCCTAGCCCTGCTGCGCTTCAAGTGTTCCCTTGTCTCCCCGCAAGTTTGCGGGGAGAGGGGATTAGGTGGGGGGAGGGTGTTATCCGCCGATGTAGGACATCTCGATTTTCTTTAACGGCACGGTCTGCTCGCTGCGGATTTCTGAATAGCGATCACTGCGCTGCGTCCAGACCTTGCCGATGGCGGCATGGATCTCGTCGTCACTGGCGCCGCCGCGCAGCAGCGCGCGCAAGTCGTGGCCTGCAGTGGCGAACAGGCAGGTATAGAGCTGGCCTTCGGTGGAAATGCGTGCGCGGGTGCAGTCGCGGCAGAAGGCCTGGGTGACTGAGGCGATGACGCCGATTTCGCCGGAGCCGTCCTTGTAGCGCCAGCGCGAGGCGACTTCACCGGTGTAATTGGGGTCGGCGGGTGCTAGCGGCATTTCCGCGGAAATACGCTCGACGATTTCACGCGCACTGACTACATCGTCCAGGCACCAGCCGTTGCTGGCGCCGACATCCATGTATTCGATGAAACGCAGGATGTGGCCGTGTTCGCGGAAAAAGCGCGCCATCGGCACGATGCTGTCTTCGTTGAGGCCGCGTTTTACCACCATGTTGATCTTGATTGGTGCAAACCCGGCTGCAGCGGCGGCGTCGATGCCGTCGATGACTTTGCTGACCGGGAAGTCGACATCGTTCATGGCCTTGAACACGGCATCGTCCAGCGAGTCGAGGCTGACGGTGATGCGTTTTAATCCGGCTGCGCGCAGGGCCGCGGCTTTTTTCACCAGCAGGGAACCGTTGGTGGTCAGGGTCAGGTCGAGTCCGGGAATTTCGGCAAGCATGGCGATCAGGCGTTCAACGCCGCGGCGTACCAGCGGTTCGCCGCCGGTGAGGCGGATTTTTTCGATGCCGTGCTGTGTGAACAGGCGGGCGAGACGTGCGATTTCCTCAAAGCTCAACAACGCCGAGCGTTCGAGGAACTGGTAGTCGCTGCCAAAAGTTTCCTTGGGCATGCAGTAGACGCAGCGGAAATTGCAGCGGTCGGTGACCGATATGCGCAGGTCGCGCAGGGGCCGTCCCAGACGGTCGCTGGTTGCGGTGGCGCGGGTTGCTGTGATGCGGGCTGCGGGCGGGATTGGGGTCATGGATGGCCTGAACAGACGATGATTATGGCAAAGGCCGCTCCCTCGGCGCAAGGATGCCATCACTTGCAAATCAAGTATTTACCACGGCTTTGCGGTTGAATCCGGGGGCCTGCTGGCGCAGAATGCGCGCATGCTTGCATCCGAGACCGTTGAATCGCGCCGCTGGCCTGCCGCAGTGATCATGCAGCGGACGGTGCTGACCAATCGCTGGGCCAGCGAAAAATGGGAAGCCGGCAGCGTGGTGCCGGATCTGGAGCCGGGAGCCGCACCGCGGGTGATTGTGCAGAACGCGGAAATGACCCAGGTACTGTTTGCTGGTCTGGAGATCAAGCTGCAGCCCGACGAGGCCGAGGGCTATTACATGAACATCACCTCGCCGCTGCCCAAGGTGTTTGTGCTGTGGCGCATGGGGGAAGTCTGGGCTGAACCGAATTTTCTGACCGCGAGTTACAACGAAGGCGCGCGCTGGCTGGACAGCAGCGAAAGCGTGGATGGCGTGCCCTTGCCAGCGGAGTTGGTGCCCTGGCTGGCGCGTTACTGCGAACAACACTACCGCCCGGAACCACCGAAGAAGAAAAAATACGCGAGCAACAAGGACAAGGGGCGCATGGGCAACTGGCGGCCTGACAGGTAGTCTTGCTTTAAACCATGACGGCACCTGACCAAAAACCGAAAGAGACCGCCGAAGAATTCCTGTCGCGCTGGTCAAAGCGCAAGCAGGAATTACGCGAAGAAGCATCGCGCGCGGAAACTCTGACCCCGGCAAAACCGGCAGCGCCGGCGACTGCGGCACCGGATCTGCCGCCGGTGGACAAGCTCAACATGGATTCGGACTACCGCGGTTTTTTTCATCCCAAGGTGGATGAGGCATTGCGCCGCACGGCACTGAAAAAACTGTTCAGCGATCCGCACTTCAACATCATGGATGGCCTCGACACCTATATCGATGACTATTCCATTTCCGATCCGATACCGGCGGCGATGCTGGCTGAGATGAAATCGGCGCAGGACATACTGGGCTGGGCCAAAGAGACGGAAGAGGAGGCGGAGCTGCGGCGCAATCCGCCGTCGGCCGATGCCGGGAAAGAAACAAAACAGCTTGTGGCGGACAAGGCCACTATCATGCCTGCCGCAGATGTGGTGCAGCCGGAGCTGGCCAACCCCGTGTCTGATGACGACAAGCAAAGTGCTTAGAGCGCTTGACAGAAAGGCCAGACCAATTAATCGCCGATGAACGCCGATCAGCCCGGCCTAAGAGCGTTCTGTAGGCGGAAGTTATAGAAAAATGGCTTACGTTGACTCAATGTGCTGCTGTTCCGATTTTTTTGATTTTATCGGCGTTAATCCGCGCACCCCTCAAGGGGGTATTGAAAAGAATTCATCGGCGGTTAAGGTTTTCTGATGTTGATAGGGTCCCTTAGACTCAGCACGTAAACTCCGCACCAATCAATTTTTTGCAGGAATGCCATGCGCCAAAAGCCCCTGTTGTGCAATTGCAACCAGACCATGCAGGTCGACGGAAAAAAACTCGCCAGTGCGATTGGCATGACAGAAGCCCCGGCGGTGCAGAGCGAAATGTGCCGGCAGCATCTTGCGTCCTTCGAGGCGGCAGTGAAATCCGGCGACGATCTGCTGGTGGCCTGCACGCAGGAGGCGCCGCTGTTTTCTGCGCTGCATGCGGAACTCGGCGGTGCGGGCAACATCAGTTTCGTCAATCTGCGCGAAACCGGCGGCTGGTCTGATGAAGGCAAGCAAGCCACGGCGAAAATGGCCGCTTTGCTGGCGGCTGCCGATGTGGCCGAACCGGAACCCGTGCCGACGGTAAGTTATGAGGCCGGCGGCGAATTACTGATCATCGGACCCGGTGCTGCAATATTGCCCTGGGCGGAACGGCTCGCAGAGCAGTTGTCGGTGACGGTGCTGATGACCGACGAGGGGCGGGGTGCGGAGTTGCCTTCGGAGCGGCGTTATCCGGTGTATTCGGGCAAGGTCACGGCGCTGGAGGGTTACCTTGGTGCCTTCACTGCGCAATGGGAGCAGCGCAATCCGATTGATCTGGATGCCTGCACACGCTGTGGCGCCTGCATCGAAGTTTGCCCGGAGCAGGCGATCGATTTCAGTTACCAGATCGATCCCGACAAATGCAAAAGCCACCGCAAGTGTGTGACGGCTTGTGGCAGTGTCGGTGCCATTGATTTTGAGCGGCCGGCGGTGGCGCGCGAGGAGCGTTTTGACCTGGTGCTGGATTTGTCAGAGACGCCGCAGATTCGCCTGCATCAGCCGCCGCAGGGTTACCTCGCCCCCGGACGCGATCCGCTGGAGCAGGCACTGGCCGTGGCCAAGCTGACGCAGTTGACGGGTGTGTTCGAAAAGCCGAAGTTTTTTGTCTACAAGGAAAAAATCTGCGCCCACGCGCGATCCGGCATCACCGGCTGCACCGCCTGCATCGATGTCTGTTCGACCGGCGCCATCAGCAGCCTGCTCAAGGAAAACCGGGTGGCGATCGAGCCCCACCTGTGCATGGGTTGCGGGGGCTGCGCCACGGTATGCCCGTCGGGCGCGATGACCTATGCCTATCCGCGCGTGGCCGATGTCGGTGTTCGTCTAAAAGCGGGGCTGAAGGCCTATGCGGCAGCGGGCGGTCGCAATCCGCGGCTGCTGTTCCATAACAATAGTGATGGCCGTGCACTGATCACACGGCTGGGGCGCCAGGGCCGGGGATTACCCGCGGACATGATTCCGATTGAGGTGCTGCATGTGGCGGCGATTGGCATCGACCTGTTGCTGGGTAGCCTGGCGCTGGGGGCAGCGCAGGTGGTGATCCTCGCTGCGGGATCCGAGGCGCCGGGTTATGCCGAGGCCACGGGCCGCCAGATCGCACTGGGCGAAGACATCCTGCAGGGCCTCGGCCATGGCGGCGGACGCCTGCACTGGGTCAGCGCCGTCAATCCGCAGCAGGCCGAGCAGGCGTTGTGGACGCTGGTTGCGCCGTCTTCGTTGCCGGCTGCAGGGTTTAACCTGAGCAACGAAAAACGCAGCACGCTGGATTTTGTGTTTGACCATTTGCGCAGCCATGCACCCAAGCCGGTGGATGTGATCGCGCTGCACAGCGGTGCGCCTTTCGGCGAGATTGGCGTCAATGCCGCCAAATGCACCTTGTGCATGGCCTGTGTCGGCGCCTGTCCGGAAGGGGCATTGCTTGATTCCAAGGAAACACCGGCGCTGCGCTTTATCGAGCAGAACTGCGTGCAATGCGGATTGTGCGTACGCACATGCCCTGAGCAAGCCCTTGATCTGCGCCCGCGTCTGTTGCTTACAGCGCAAGCCAAAACCGCGCGCACCATTAATGAGGCGCAGGCTTTTGGCTGCATCAAGTGCGGAAAACCTTTTGGAACCAAGCAGATGATCGATGGCATGTTGAGCAAGCTGGGCAAACATTCAATGTTTGCCGAAGCGGGTGCGCTGGACCGCATCAAGATGTGCGCGGATTGCCGCGTGATTGATCTGTTGCAGACTTCATCGCACGGCAACATAAAAGACATCTGATTGCCGTACTGGGCAATACCCTTTTTTTGTGCGCACTGGATGGAGTTTTGGCAAAAAGTCACATAAGATAGGAAAGCATTCACATATGGGCTGCGACGGCAGAAAATGATAGCGACAGCACAAAATCATTCCTCGCATGTGACACCGGTATCTGCCGTGACTGAGGAACACGGGGCACGCGCCGCTTTATACGGCGTCCTCAGCCGTCTGTTTTTTTCAGCCCCATCCCCCACATTTTTGCAGCAGATCGCCGACTCGCGCGATGCCGTCGGCAATGACGCGTCTTCACTGACCGTGGCGTGGCACGACCTTTGCAATGCGGCGGGCGACGCCGACGCGACAGCCGTGCGCGCTGAATTCGACGAAGTGTTTGTCAGCACCGGCAAGCCCCCGGTTTCACTGTATGCCTCGAGTTACATGGCCGGGCGTCTGCGCGGGCAGTTGCTGGCCGAACTGCGCGATGATCTGGCGCAGATCGGCTATGTACGGGCCGCAGACAGCAGCGAATACGAGGATCACCTGTCGGCACTGTGCGATGTGATGCGCGGCCTGATGGTTGATGAGGCGGCTTCTGACGAAGCCTTTGCCGCTCAGCAGGTTTTTTTCCGCAGCTACCTGGTGCCCTGGTGCGGCAAGGTCTGCACGGCCATCAACGACTCCGGGCAGACTGCGTTTTACCGCCCGGTTGCAAAGTTCGCCCAGGCATTTTTTACCAACGAATCCGAGTATTTCGAGCTCACCTGAAGGAGGCCATGTCCATGAACGCCAAAATGAGTCGCAGAAAATTCCTTGCTGCCGCGGGTGTCGGCGGCGTTGCCGCAGTGGCCGTGGTTGCGGTCAAACTGGACGGCAGTGCGAAACCGGAAATGGCCCAGGCTAAAGCCGGAGGCAAGGGTTACCAGGAAACGGCGCATGTGCGCCGTTATTACGAAACCACCAAGGTTTGAGGAGGGACTGCCATGATACTGACCCGTAAATCCACACAGGCAGCGGCTTCCCCGAACCGGCTGGCGCGCGGCGCGTCCGCGTTTCTCGGCAGGACCATCGATCGCCGGACTTTCCTGCAGCGCAGCGGGCTCGCCGCCGGCGGCGCAGCAGCGCTGTCGCAACTGCCGTTTTCGATGATGCGCAAGGCCGAGGCGGCGGACAAACCCGCCGGCGGCAATATCGAAGTCAAGCGCACGATCTGCACGCACTGCTCGGTGGGCTGTGCGATAGATGCCGTGGTGCAGAACGGCGTGTGGATCCGCCAGGAGCCGGTGTTTGATTCGCCGATCAACTTAGGCGCGCATTGTGCAAAAGGGGCTTCTATTCGCGAACACGGCATGCACGAGATTTCGCACCGCCTGCGCACGCCGATGAAGCTCAACGGCGGCAAATGGGAAAAGATTTCCTGGGATCAGGCCCTGACCGAAGTCAGCGACAAGCTGATGAAGATCAAGAAGGAATCCGGCCCGGACGCGACCTTCTGGATCGGTTCGTCGAAGCACAACAACGAGCAGGCCTATCTGCTGCGCAAGTTCGTGTCGTTTTTTGGCACCAACAACATGGATCACCAGGCACGCATCTGCCACTCCACCACGGTCGCCGGTGTGGCGAACACCTGGGGTTATGGTGCGATGACCAATTCCTACAACGATGAGCAGAATTCGAAGTGCATTCTGTTCTTCGGCAGCAATGCCGCGGAGGCGCATCCAGTGTCGATGCTGCACACGCTGCATGCCAAGGAAAACGGCGCCAAGGTCATCGTCGTCGATCCGCGCTTCACCCGGACCGCGGCCAAGGCCGATACTTATTACCGCATCCGTTCCGGCGCCGATGTCGCGTTCATCATGGGCATGCTGCACCACATTTTCAAGAACGGCTGGGAAGACAAGGATTACATCAAGGCCCGTGTCTATGGCATGGACAAGGTCAAGGAAGAGGCTGCGAAGTGGACGCCGGACAAGGTCGAGGAAGTCACCGGCATGAAAGAGGCGGAAGTTCTCGACGTTGCCCAACAAATGGCCAAGAACAAACCCAGCACCATTGTCTGGGCGATGGGCCAGACCCAGCACACCAACGGCAATGCCATCGTGCGTGCGTCGTGCATCCTGCAACTGGCGCTGGGCAATGTCGGCGTCTCGGGCGGCGGCACCAACATCTATCGCGGCCATGACAACGTGCAAGGCGCCACCGACGTCGGTCCGAATCCCGATTCGCTGCCAGGCTATTACGGCATCGCCGAAGGCTCGTGGAAACACTTTGCCAATGTCTGGGGTGTTGATTTCGAGTGGATCAAGAAACAGTTCGCCAACCCGGGAATGATGACCAAGCCGGGCCTGACCGTGTCGCGCTGGGCGGATGCGGTTGTCGAGAAAAACGAACTGATCGACCAGGACAGCAACCTGAAAGCGGTGGTGTTCTGGGGCCACGCGCCGAACAGCCAGACCCGCGGCAAGGAAATGGTCGAGGCGATGAAAAAGCTCGAGCTGATGGTGGTCATCGATCCCTATCCGTCGGCGACCGCGGCAATGGCGGCGATGGTGCGCAAGGACGGCGTCTACCTGCTGCCGGCCGCCACGCAGCTGGAGTGCGCCGGTTCTGCCACGGCGTCGAACCGCTCGCTCCAGTGGCGGGAAAAGGTGATCGAGCCGATGTTCGAGTCGCGCACCGATCACATGATCATGTACCAACTGGCGCAGAAATTTGGCTTTGCCAAGGAGTTCACCGCGAAGATCAAACTCTCCAAGGGCAAAGGCAATATGGACGAGCCGGACATGGAAGACACGCTGCGCGAAATCAATCGCGGCGTATGGACCATCGGTTATACCGGCCAGTCTCCGGAGCGCCTGCAGGCGCACATGCGCAACATGCATGTCTTCGACATCAAGACGCTGCGCGCCAAGGGCGGCAAGGATGCCAAGACCGGATATGTGCTCGACGGTGATTATTTCGGCCTGCCGTGGCCGTGTTTCGGTACTGCGGCGATCAAGCATCCGGGTTCGCCGAATCTGTACCAGACCGATCGACATGTGATGGATGGCGGTGGTAACTTCCGTGCCAACTTCGGCGTCGAGAAGGACGGCGTCAACCTGCTTGCCGAAGACGGTTCGCATTCGCTGGGTGCTGAGCTCACGACGGGTTATCCCGAATTCGACCATGTGCTGCTGAAGAAGCTCGGCTGGTGGGATGATCTGACCGAAGACGAGAAGAAACTTGCCGAAGGTAAAAACTGGAAGACGGATCTGTCCGGTGGCATCCAGCGGGTGTGCATGAAGCATGGCTGCCATCCCTTCGGCAACGCCAAGGCCCGTGCGGTGGTGTGGAATTTCCCGGATCCGGTGCCGCTGCATCGTGAACCGCTGTACAGCCCGCGCGCCGACCTGATCGACAAATATCCGACGCATGCCGACCAGAAAAACCGCTGGCGCTTACCGGTGCTGTTCAAAACGGTGCAGGATGCCAACAAGGATGCCGGCAAGATGTATCCGCTGATCATGACCAGCGGGCGCCTGGTGGAGTACGAGGGCGGCGGCGACGAAACCCGGTCGAATCCCTGGCTGGCGGAATTGCAGCAGGAGATGTTTGTCGAGATCAATCCCAAGGACGCGAACGACCGCGGTGTGCGCAACAACGAGTATGTATGGGTGGAATCGCCGACCAAAGCAAGGATCAAGGTCAAGACGCTGGTCACCGAACGCGTTGGGTCCGGCACCGTGTTCCTGCCGTTCCATTTCGCCGGCTGGTGGCAGGGCGAGGACATGAAAAAGTATTACCCGGAAGGGGCTGCTCCGATAGTGCGCGGCGAAGCAGTCAACACAGCGACTACTTATGGTTACGATATCGTGACCATGATGCAGGAAAGCAAGACCACGCTGTGCCAGGTGTCCAAGGCATAACCACCCGATACCCGCGAGGAGAACAATATGGCCAGAATGAAATTCCTGTGTGACGCCGAACGCTGCATCGAGTGCAACGGTTGTGTAACCGCCTGCAAGCAGGAGCACGAAGTGCCCTGGGGCGTGAACCGCCGGCGGGTGGTGACCCTCAACGACGGTTTGCCCGGCGAGAAATCAATCTCGGTCGCCTGCATGCACTGTTCGGATGCGCCGTGCATGGCGGTGTGCCCGGTGGATTGCTTCTACAAAACTGCCGAAGGCGTGGTCCTGCACGACAAGGATTTGTGCATCGGTTGCGGTTACTGCTTCTACGCCTGCCCGTTTGGCGCGCCGCAGTTCCCGCAGGACGGCGCTTTCGGGCTTCGCGGCAAGATGGACAAGTGCACCTTCTGCGCCGGCGGACCGGAGGATGACAACTCGGCGGCCGAGTTCAAGAAATACGGCCGCAACCGCCTGGCGGAAGGCAAACTCCCGGCCTGCGCCGAGATGTGCTCGACCAAGGCGCTGCTCGGTGGTGACTCCGACGTGATTGCCGACATCTATCGCAACCGCGTGCTGAAGCGCGGCAAGGGCTCGGAGGTCTGGGGCTGGGGCACCGCCTACGGCAAACCGGAAAAAGCGCCGACGCCGCCGACCGGAGCTAAATCATGAAGCGGATCCTGATTGCAGGTCTGGCGGGCAGCCTGGTGCTGGTGGCCGGTTGCGGCGAGCAGTCACAGGTGACCGTCTACAAGCAGGGCCAGTATCAGGGGAAACCCGATAAACAGCCTTGGGACAACGACCAGTTCAAGGGCGACAAGGTGGCCTGGGAAAAAGCCATCAAGGCCCGCAGCGGCAACCAGAACGAGTATTCACGCGTCAGCACCAACTAAGCAGGAGGAGCAGTGATGCATGTCCGATTGAGGCAGTGGCTGATGGTGGTGCTGACGGTGCTCGCCTGCGGGTGGCTGCCGGCGTCTGCAATGGCCGCGGAGACCAATTCCCAGGAGCAGGCGGCGCGCCAGCAGAGCCAGCCCGGCAACAACGCGCCGGTCTGGCGCGACGTGCGTGGCGGTGACAATCCCTATCAGACCACGCAGGTACGCGGTATCGAGTCCAGCGTGCTGGTGCAGAGCGGAGGCGAGACCTGGCGACAAGTGCGCAATGGCCTGGTGACCGTTTACGGTGGCTGGCTGCTGGTCATGATCATGGCCATCATCGGCGCGTTTTATGCCTGGAAAGGGCCGATCAAGCTGCATGAAAAGCCCACTGGACGCCAGTTGTTGCGATTCAATGCCTGGGACCGGATGGTGCACTGGGGCGCGGCGATCAGTTTCATCCTGCTCGCTGTGACCGGAATCATCATCATGTTCGGCAAGTTCATCCTGTTGCCGGTGATCGGCTACACGCTGTTTGCGTGGCTGGCGACCCTGTCCAAATACATCCATAACTTCGTCGGACCGTTATTCGCGTTCTGCGTGGTGCTGATGTTCGTGACCTTCGTGAAGGACAATTTTCCGAAGGCCCATGACCTGAAGTGGCTGACCAAGTTCGGCGGCCTGATGTCAGACGAGCACGTGCCTTCGGATCGTTTCAATGCCGGCGAAAAGGTGTGGTTCTGGCTGGGCGTGACGCTGATGGGCATCGTGGTCAGCATTACCGGTTTCATCCTGAATTTCCCGAATTTCGATCAGGGCCGGGAATTAATGCAACAGGCCAACGTGATTCATGCCGTCGCGGCCGTACTGTTCCTGATCATGGGAATGAGTCATATCTACCTCGGCACGGTCGGCGTCGATGGCGCTTACGGTGCAATGCGCACGGGTTATGTCGACGAGGCCTGGGCCAAAGAGCATCATGAGTACTGGTACCAGGACACGATAGCCGACAACAAAAGCGGCGGCGGGGCGGCCAAGCCCGCCGCTGCATCGGCATTAAAGGAGGGGTGGAAATGAACGCGCCTAAAATATGGAAAATAATTCCAGCATTGCTGGTGTGCGGCGCGGTGGGGATGGCATCGGCGAAGTTGCCGCCGCCGCCGCCGGTGGATCCGGCGAAAGCGGAAGAAGCCAAGATGAAGGCAGCGGAGACTGCTAAAAAAGACGCTGATGCGCTGGGCAAGGCGCAGGACCGTGCGGTGGATCGTTACAAAAAATCAAAAACCCCGGCAAAAGGCGTGACCACTGCCAAGAAGTAACCACGCAACAGCAGGTGTCAGTCATAAAAAAAGCCCGGCTGTTCCCGGGCTTTTTAATTAAATACCAATAAAAACAATAACTTAAGATATTTTTCCAATGCTGTCTTCGAGCAACTGCCAGGCTGTGGCTCCAGTGCTCTCGCGCCAGCGCCGGTAGAAACCGGCTGCACGCAGGCGCTCCCTGAACGCGTTGCGGTCGACCGTGCTGGCGATCATGCCCCAGCCGGCGATTTTCGATTCCAGTGCGTGGTTCAGGGCATCAGTGTGCGCGCGCTGCCGTGCCACATGCTTGCGTGCCGCGCGTTCAATGAGCTGTTGGATGTCAGCGGGCAGCGTGTCCCAGAAACGCTGACTGGCGATCAGGTTGAAGCCGGACCACATGTGGCTGGTCAGAGCGATGTGCCGCGTGACTTCATGCAGGCGCAGCGCTTCGGTGATCGACAGCGGGTTTTCCTGGGCGTCGATTTCGTGGTTCTGCAGTGCCGCGTACAGTTTCAGTACATTGACTTCGACCGGTACTGCGCCGAGGCTGGCAAAGGCGTCGGCAAACATCCGGCCTTCGGGAATGCGGATGCGCAGGCCTTCGAGGTCTTCGGCTTTGGTGATGAGTTTATCCGTCGTTGAAATGTGGCGGAAACCGTTTTCGAGCAAGCCGTAGGGCAGGGCGTGGATGCCTTTGGCGGCGAGTTCCCGGCGCAGGTAATCACCCAGCGGGCCGTCCAGCGTTGAATGTACCCGGGCATGGTCGCTGAAGGCGAAAGGCAGTCCCTGGATTTCCATCGCCGGCACCAGCGGGCCGAGGATGCCGCCCATCAATACGTAGAACTCGATTTCGCCGGCGATCAGCAGGTCGACGATGGCGAGGTGTGAGCCGGGCAAGCCGGCATTGCCCGCGGTGACGGTCGCGTTAAAACGACCGTCAGTGGCCTGCCGGACTTCCTCCCACAGGTCGACGAGGAAGGGGTGGACGTGGCTGTCGGCGGACAGGTAATGGTATTGCCGCGCCTGCCATTGCGGCTTGATCATGCCGGCAGTGCCGAGGCCATCAGCTCCGGCGCAATGCCCTGTGCTTCGAGATTGGAGAAATTCAGTTCGACTTTGACGCCATTGGGATCGAACAGGAACAGCTGGAACAGACCCTGGTCGCTGACCATGCGCTGATGAAATTCCACTTTTCGGCTGCGCAGGTGTTCCATCATCTCGCGCAGTCCCGTGCTGCGGAAGGCCATGTGGTCGATCACGCCGCTGCCTTGTGTGGCCTCAGATTGCTGGCCGAGGTAGGCCTTGCGGTTGGCACTGACGTTTTTGCCGCCTTCGGTCAGATGCACCACATCCTTGTCACCGAGATACAGCCACACCACCGGGAATTTGAAATCCGGATGCGGGCCTTCGCGAAAACCCAATACCTCAACATACCAGTCGCGTGTAGCCTTGAGATCCGCAGTCTGGATCAGAAAATGTTCAAGATGACTGATGGGCATGATGGCTTCCAGTTTGAGTGGTTAATGAATCAGTTGGCTTTGATGCCGGCAGTTTTGGCCAGTGTCGCAAAATCCTCGACATGCCGGCGCAGGAATGCGTTGTATTCGTCCAGCGAATTGCTGGCGACCAGCGGAATGCCCAGTTTGTCGAAGCGCCCCCGCAACGCAGGAACGGACACGGCTTTGACCACTTCGCCGCGGATTTTTTCCAGTACATCACGCGGGGTGCCCGCAGGCGCGACGATTCCGTTAAAAGTGGTGTCTTCAAAACCCTTGACGCCGGCTTCATCAATGGTGGGCATGTCGGGGAACAGCGCTGAGCGTTTCTTGCTGGTCACGGCCAGCCCGCGCAACCGTCCGGCCTGGATGTAACCAACGGAGGTGCTGACCTGGTCGAACATCAGCATGATCTGGCCGCCGACGAGGTCGGTGGTGGCAGGTGCGTTGCCCTTGTACGGAATGTGCATCAGCTTGATGCCGGCCTGCTGGCTGAGCATCTCTGCCGCGACATGACCGGTGCCGCCGTTGCCGGCAGAGCCATAGGTCAGTTCGCCGGGGCGTTTTTTGGCCAGCGCGATGAATTCCCTGATATTCCTGACCGGCAGCGCGGGATTGACCACCAGCACCATCGGGATGTCGCAGGTCTGCGAGACGCCGGTGAAATCCTTCAGCGGATCGTAGCCGGCATCGCTGATGATCGCCGGCACCCGTGCAAAGGTGTTGGCGATGGCCAGCAGCGTATAACCATCGGCGGGCTGACCCTTGACATAACGGGTGCCGACCAGGGCGCTGGCGCCGGGGCGGTTTTCCACCAGCACCTGCTGTCCCAGTGACTTGCTCAACTGCTCCGCAACACCACGCGCCACGATGTCGACATTGCCGCCGGCCGCCAGCGGATTGATGATGCGCACCAGTTTGGCCGGATAGGGGCCGCTCTGGCTCCACGCCGGAACGGCGGCCAGGCAGGCGATGGTCGCAACAACGACGCTTTTCAAACCGCTGTTTAAACATCTCATGCGAACTCCTCCAGTGTGTGTGATGATTATTGTTGGTGCACAAGATCTTTCGTGAGCCGGGGTATAACCTTCGTGTCTACCCAGTCCGATAGGCGCGCACGAATCTCCCTGGTCCACTTTTTTTCCTGACTTTTACTAGCCGGTAGTGGCGTATCCGCATCGCCGACCAGATCGCCGGCTATGGCGCGGATATCGTAGGTCAGGTCGATATCTTCGGAGAAGCGGCGGATGAGGCCGTAGGCCTTAGATAAGGACGTGCCGCCCTTGAATACGAGATGCTCAGCGTAGGGGCCGGCAAAGAGGTGCTGCAATGACCAGACCACCCAGATGTCTTTTTCCAGCAGATGGGGCAGAAGGCCGGATGTGTCGGCTGCCGCGTTGAGCGCATCCAAACGTTCTGTGGTGGAGAGTTGGAAGAACTCAGCCATGGGTCACCAACGCGCTGACCTCTTGGGCCATCCACGTCGGCAGGCGCGCACGCGCCGATGCGACTTCTTCCAACTCGGACGGCGGCAGTTTGGATCGCAGCTTCCGAATCGCTTCACCGGCTTTTTCCGGGCCCAGCCACGCCAGTGCCCGCACCACGTCGCCGGCGGGCCGCCCAGGGAAGATCAGTTGCCAGAACGGCGCGTGTCGGAACTCGACCGTCTGCGCGCCCAGTTTCAAGCGGCGACTGCGGCCGGAAGTGAGATAGACCGCCCGCATAGGCACCTGCGTGGTCAGGCCTAACGTGTTAGCGGCGGCGGCACCGTGAGATACGATAGTTTCCCCACGCTGGTTCGCCAGTCCCTCTACCATCTTGACGACCGAAGGCGCACGGGTGCCAAAGCGGCTCTCGACGGGCAGGACATAGATGCCGCGGCCAGCTCGCAGCAGGGTGCCGCGTCCCACTAGGCGAGACAGCACTTGATCCACGGCCGCGCGGCTGCCCAAGTGCAATAGTTCTTTGGCGACCAAAGGTGTGCCCTCCGGCAATCCGGCGACGTGCTCCAAGACTTGTTTGGCGAGGGTCTGCACGGCAATATCTCCTGAGTGACAGAATTATGAACGTATATCTGACACTTTTCAAGGCTAGGAATCGCGAGAGCTGAGTGGACCACTCAGGCCTTATGATCTTCGTGGGGCGAAAAAAAATTGACGAACCGAGGCCGGGCGATGCGGTACTTATCGAAAGAGGTCGACCTCGTTGGCTCCTGCTTTCCTGTCCATGCGGTTGTGGTGAGGAGTTTCCGATAAATCCTGATCCACGCGCTGGACCGACTTGGAGACTCTATCCAGCCGTTCGGGTTCGAGGCTGGTGCGCAGGCCGGTGATGAGCCGGGCACCGCGTTCGAAGCTGACATAGGACCAGAGCCACTGCGTCATGACGATCAGCCGGTTGCGCAGGCTGATCAGGAAGTAGATGTGGGCGATGCCCCAGATCCACCACGCAAACCATCCCTTGAACCGCACGCGTCCGAACGCGATGACGGCGGTCTTGCGGCCGATCGTGGCGAGCAGGCCTCGGTCCCGATAGCGGAAGGGTGGCGGTTCGGCCTTGCCGGTGAGGCGCGCCTGGATCACTTCGGCCACATAGGCGCCCTGCTGCTTGGCGACCGGGGCAATGCCGGGGAGTGGCTTGCCGGCAACGTCATGGGCGAGCGCCGTGTCACCGATAACGAAAACATCATCCATGCCGGGCGGCTGCAAATCCGGTCCGACCAACACACGGCCACAGCGATCGCCCGCCACGGCGAGCCAATCGGCAGCCGGTGAGGCGGCGACCCCGGCCGCCCAGATCACCGTGCCCGCGCACACATTCTCGTCGCCCAGCGTGACCCCGATCGCAGCGCAGCGCGTGACTGCCTGTTTCAGGCGGACATCCACGCCGAGGCGCCGAAGCGCCTGCTCGGCATGGCACGACAGCGGTTCCGGAAAGCTTGGCAGCAACCGCGGTCCGGCCTCGACCAGCAGCACGCGGGTCTGCTGCGGATCGATGGCGCGGAAGTCGGCCGCGAGCGCCTTGCGCGCCAATTCGACGACGGCGCCGGCCATCTCGACCCCGGTCGGCCCGCCGCCGACGATGACGATGGTGAGGAGCCGTTCGCGCTCGCGCGCATCGGATTCCATCTCCGCGCGCTCGAAGGCGAGCAGCAGACGGCGGCGGATCTCCGTGGCATCGTCGATCGCCTTCAGGCCGGGCGCATGGGTGGCCCAGCTATCGTTGCCGAAATAGCCATGGGTCGCCCCGGTCGCGAGCACCAGAACGTCATAGGCAATGTTGCGGCT
>Ga0163147_10003379_pt1 | contig 21429 bp, 20 predicted proteins | sample OliLakLV19MP6G1_FD_148597 | JGI IMG/M metagenome (GOLD analysis project Ga0163147, IMG submission 148597) | Freshwater microbial mat bacterial communities from Lake Vanda, McMurdo Dry Valleys, Antarctica- Oligotrophic Lake LV.19.MP6.G1 | ecosystem: Environmental > Aquatic > Freshwater > Lake >...
GTTAGCGGTGGCCAGATCCAGCTTTATGCCCCGTTGAAATCCCCGACTGCGACTAATGTCGGGCCCGTCCCAGCTGCGGGCGTGCCGGCGGTCACGAAATTCACTTGGGCCAAGCCCGTGGGCGCGCCCAGAAGGATGGAGACGTTGTTGCTGGTGTTGTTCGGGACGACAAGATCCGGCCAGCCGTCGGCGTTCAAATCGCCCGTCGCCACAGACCGCGGACGCCCGCCCACGATCACATTCGTTATCGCGCCGAAGCTCCCCAACCCATTTCCAGGCAGAATGGAGATGTTGTCACTGAAGTAGTTCGCGGTAACAACATCCTGCTTTCCATCCCCGTTGAAGTCGCCTACGACCACGCCGGAGGGGCAGAGTCCCACGCCAAATGCGACGGCCGCGCCGAAGCCGCCCAACCCGTCGCCGATCACGATGGAGACGCTGTTGCCGCTGCAGTTGGCCACCGCCAGGTCCTGGCTGCCATCCCCGTTGAAATCGCCAATTGTGACGGCGAAAGGCTGGCTTCCGACGCCAAACGTGGTTCCGCTCGAAAAACCGCCGAGGCCATCGCCCACCAGGATCGTGACGGTATTGGCGTCGGTATTCGCGACGGCCAGATCCTGCTTCCCGTCGCGATTGAAATCGCCAACAACGAGCGCCTGCGGGTTGATGCCGACGCCGACGTTCACCGCAGCCGCGAAGCTGCCGAGTCCATTGCCGATCAGGATCGAGACATTGTTTGTGCTGGTGTTCGAGACGGCCAGGTCCTGCTTGCCATCCCGGTTGAAGTCGCCAATCACCATGGAATACGGATTGACCCCCACACCGAAGTTCACCTCCCCTGCAAAACCACCCAGACCATCGCCGATCGCAATCGAGACGTTGTGCAAGAGGTAGTTTGCCCCGGCCAGGTCTTGCTTGCCGTCTCCGTTGAAATCGCCGGCGACGATTGACTGCGAACTGCCCCCCGCCCCGAAGCTGGCCGCGGTTCCAAATCCGCCCATCCCATTCCCGATCAGCGTCGAAAAATTGAGACTCGCGCCACCGTTCCCCGTGGCTAGATCCTGCTTGCCATCGCCGTTGAAATCACCTACGACGACGGACTGCGGAGCAGCCGCCACCGCAGGACTCGCCGCCACCCCGAAGCTCATCTGAGCCGAGGCCTCCGGCGCGAACGCGGCCAGCGCCAGGATCAGCAGGACTGATCTACAGAGAACCTTCATAAGCCTCCTCGGTCGACAGAGCCTCATCGGGGTAGACGGAACGCCCAACCTCTTTTTTTGGTGTGGGAACACGTTAGGACCGAAGATCGAGTTTGGTCAAGGAGTTTCCGTTTCTTCTGAGTCAGAAGTTTCGGCGCGACGAAGCCGCCGTCCTTCCGTTGCGGGCGAAGCGGATCACCGAGCTTTGCGAGGTTCCGGCCCGGGCCGCGATGGCGCGTGAGCTGAGCGTCGTCGATGAGAGCAGGCGCCTGACCTCGCCGACCTGAGCGTCGGTCAGCCGGCGCGGCGAGCCTCGACGGTGGCGGTCCCCGAGGCCCGCGAAGCCGTGCCGGGCGAATCGGTCCAGCCAGCGGCGCACCGTACGGCGATCGACTCCCGTGAGGCGCGCGATCTCGCCCAGACCGAGACCACGCCGGCTAAGCCTCACGAGTCGGGCGCGGAGAAGAGGGGTGGGCATTTCGGACGCGGTGTTGTGCACGCCGCGTGCCACCCCGGTGGCTCAGGTGACGAATCCCCGCATTTAAGCGCCGGCACGCCCCGCTCCACTGAGTCCTGCCAACTTACTGCGCGTTTTGACGACAGTCTCGGTGAGATCGACATCTTGGTTGGCGAGTTCGGCGCAAACAAACCGGACAGGGAGGCGGTCGAGCACCGCCACACCTGTCCGAGCCGTCGGACGCCCGTGCCGCAAGTGTCGGACGCTCGAACTGTGGGGATGTCGCGCTCGGGCCGGTCCCATATACTCGCCCCGTGGCCACCCCTGCCGTCGAGCATCGCGTCAATGAGCTCCAGCAAGCTCTGCTGGACCTCGTCCACCAGAACGACCGGACCGCTCGGTCGGTGGAGCGACTTTCGAGCGAAATGCGCGAGTTCAAGAACGAGATGCTCGAGTTCAAGAACGAGATGCTCGAGTTCAAGAACGAGACTCGCAAAGCCAACGCAGATCTACGCGACTCCTTGAATCGACAGAGCGCCGAGCTGTCCGACGCGATGGGCAGGCTCGCCGAGGACATTCTGGGACCCAGCATCCCGACCCTGTTCAAGCGTTTCTTTCCAGGCGAGGAGCCGGAGTTCGCGATGCGCGCCGTGAAGAAACACAAGATCTCGGGCGCAAGACGCGAATTCGATACTCCGGCCTGGAACGACAAGGTCTTCCTCGTGTCCGAAGCCAAGTCCCGCCTCCGGCCCCCTGATCTGGATTTGCTGGCTGAGACCATCGCCGAGGTCCGCAATTTCTTCCCGGAGGCCAATGGCAAGAAGGTCTGCGCCGCCCTCGCTTCCCTGTATATCGACCCGACTCTCGTCACTGCGGGCGAACGAAGGGGCTTCATCATGATCGCGCTCGGCAACAACCTCGCCGAAGTCATGAATTCCGAAGGGTTCATCCCCGCCGAGTTCTGATCTGGACCCGTCGTAGCGTGAGAGGCCACCGCGAACCAGGCGCTCGGGCCCGGAGGCTCGAACTATTGGGATGTCGCGCTCGGGCCGGTCCCATATACTCGCCCGGTGGCCACCCCCGCCGTCGAACATCGCGTCAATGAGCTCCAGCAAGCTCTGTTGGAGCTCGTCCACCAGAACGACCGGACCGCTCGGTCGGTGGAGCGACTTTCGAGCGAAATGCGCGAGTTCAAGAACGAGATGCTCGAGTTCAAGAACGAGACTCGCAAAGCCAACGCAGATCTACGCGACTCCTTGAATCGACAGAGCGCCGAGCTGTCCGACGCGATGGGCAGGCTCGCCGAGGACATTCTGGGACCCAGCATCCCGACCCTGTTCAAGCGTTTCTTTCCAGGCGAGGAGCCGGAGTTCGCGATGCGCGCCGTGAAGAAACACAAGATCTCGGGCGCAAGACGCGAATTCGATACTCCGGCCTGGAACGACAAGGTCTTCCTCGTGTCCGAAGCCAAGTCCCGCCTCCGGCCCCCTGATCTGGATTTGCTGGCTGAGACCATCGCCGAGGTCCGCAATTTCTTCCCGGAGGCCAATGGCAAGAAGGTCTGCGCCGCCCTCGCTTCCCTGTATATCGACCCGACTCTCGTCACTGCGGGCGAACGAAGGGGCTTCATCATGATCGCGCTCGGCAACAACCTCGCCGAAGTCATGAACTCCGAAGGATTCACCCCCGCCGAGTTCTGATCGGGACTTGTCGAAGGGCCCGGAGGCCCGCGAAACCAGCGCCGGATTCCGCAAAGCTCGGAAGCCTGGAGGAAGGGGACGCTTCCGAGTAGATGGACCTGCTGGATCTCCTCAAACGCGCCGAGGGCAAAACTCTCGAGTTCAAACGCGACCTCTCGAGCCCGGATGGCGTCATCAAGACCATCGTCGCCTTCGCCAACATCGCGGGCGGGATTCTTCTGATCGGAGTCGAAGACGGCAGCCGGCGGGTTCGGGGTGTCCCGGATCCATTGAACCAGGAAGAGCGCGCGGCGAATCTCATTTGCGATCTCATTTCGCCTCGGATCGTCCCGGAGATCGAGCTGTTGTCGTGGCGGCGCACCCACGTTCTCACAATCCAGGTTTATCCGAGTTCCAGTCGGCCGCATCATTTCAAGCGAGAGGGTCTGATAGACGGCGTCTACGTACGAATCGGTTCAACCAACCGGCGGGCCGATCGCGAGCTGGTCGAAGAGCTTCGCCGCTTCTCGCGTAGCGAATCCTTTGACGAGCAGCCGATGCCGGGCCTCAACTCGGAAGCGCTGGACTTCCGAGCTGCTTCCGAGTCGTTTCGGCCGGTCCCCAAAGGGCTCCTTACCAACGAACTCGCCAGAGAAATTGGCCTGACGACGCGGGCCACCCGTACTCGTCTTTCGAGACTCGTCGGAAAAGGGCATGTGCGCGAAATCGGCAGCGGGCCACAGGATCCGAAACGGCGGTACTTCAGGGCGGAGTAGGCTAAACCTCTGCCAACCCCAGGTCCTTCAGCCGGCGGTAGAAGGTGTCCGGCGAGATACCGAGTTTCTCCGCGGCCTTCCGGCGATGCCCTCCGGTGCTGTCGAGCGCACGGAGAATATGAGCGCGCTCGGCGCGATCACGAGCGCCCCCCAGGCTCCAGTCCTCGGAAGCGGGTGCTGCGGCCTCTCGCACTTCCCCGAGAAAATACGCGGGCAGCGCGGCAAGACCGATCTCCTCGCCGTCCGATAGACAGACCGCGCGTTCGATGACCTGTTGCAATTCACGAACGTTCAAGGGCCAGTCGTGACGCTCGAGTGCCGCCAAGGCTTCCGCTGACAAACGCCGCGGCTGGGATGCGCTACTGAAAACGCCCAGAAAATGCTGAGCCAGCACCGGGATGTCGTCCTTCCGGTCGCGAAGCGGCGGGATCTCGACTACGTGACCGAGACGCGCCAGGAGATCGTGCCGAAACCGGCCGCCCGCCGCGTCCTTGCGAAGATCGCGATTCGTGGCCGAAACAATCAGCGCGTCCACTCGCCTCAATACGGGATCCCCCGCCCGCGCGATTTCACCCGAGTCGAGAAAGCGAAGCAACTTCACCTGCAACTCGGGCGAGACGTCGCCGATCTCATCGAGGAACACAACCCCGCCGTCTCCCAGTTCCAGGCGGCCTTTCTTGTCGGCCCGCGCTTCGGAGAAAGCGCCCCTCACATGCCCGAACAACTCCGACTCGATGAGGGTCGGCGCGAGGCTCGGAATGGGCACCGGGACGTAGGGGCCGCGCGGGCGGGCGCCCTCAGCCGCATAGGCGCGTGCGAACAGCTTCTTGCCGGTTCCCGTTTCGCCCAGGAGATGCACACGCGCCCCCTTGGCCGCGTAACGCCGCAACGCGTCGTAGGCGAGAAGTAACGATTGGGAGCGGCCGACGATGTTGTGACGAAGCAACTCCTCCTGCATTACCGCCACGCGTTCGTCGCTGGTCTCAAGCGCCCGTCGTGTTCGCTGGTGCTTCTCGGTTCGATCGAGAGCGAGGGTGGCGTAGACCGCGATCGCGGTCATGAACCCCAAATCGGCCTTGGTGAACGCGTTCCGTCCTCCGCGTCTGTCCGCATAGACAAGCCCGCGAACCGGCGAGCCCAGGGGCACGCAGAGGATCGACCGGATTCGAAAGGCCTCGACGCTCGACGCTTCACGCAGGCGCGGGTCGGTCTGGACATCGCTCACCAGCACAGCCATCCCGGTGTCCCTCACCTTCTGGAGGACGGTATGGCTGATCGGCCATGAGCCAGGGCTTTCGTCGAGCTTCATGTTGTGGACCACCACCGGCTCATAGGCGCCGCCGGGCTTGACCGCCAGCACGCATGCCCGGGCGGGATTCAGGTGTTTCGCAATGGCGTCGCGGATGACCGTGGTGACCTGGCTTGGGTCGTCTCCCGACAAAAGCTCGAGTCCAATCTCATAGAGACTTCGCAGACGGGCTGACTCCACCGCGGCGCCGAGGGGTGCTCCCGGGTCAAGTGTCGCGTCCTCTTTGATCACGCTCCTGACCGTCTTGGTGTCGCTCACGTCCGGCATTATTGCGCGGGCCGGGACGCTTTCAAAGGGCGTGCGATAATCGCCGCCGGTGGCGCGGGATAGCAACGCTCAGTTTCCGGCCGGCGGACCCAATGCCGGCGGAACTCCGCCGGAACAGCACGCCGCCACCGGCTCGATCAGGAGGGACGGCGCCGGCAGCGGGGGCTCGGGTGATGACTCGCGCGATGTCAGTCCTTTCAACATCGGCGACATTCTCGGGGGCCGTTACAAGATCAAGCGCTTTCTGGGCCGCGGCGGCATGGGCGAGGTCTTCGAGGTTGAGGATCAGGTCCTTCACACCCAGGTCGCGCTCAAGACCATCCATCCCAGGGAAGCGGACCGCGCGGGCGCCATCGAACGATTCAAACGGGAAATCAACGTGGCGAGGCGCGTCACCCATCCAAACGTTTGCCGCCTGTTCGATGTGGGCAGCCACCGGTCGGTAGACGGGAGCGGGAAGGAGAGGGAGACACTTTTTCTCACCATGGAGCTACTCGGCGGAGAGAATCTCTCCGATCGGATCAATGCCGGGAGGATGACCCCCGCAGAGGCTTTCCCGATCCTCCAGGGCATGGCCCAGGGCCTTGGCGCCGCGCACCGAGCCGGCGTGCTCCATCGCGACTTCAAAGCCGCGAATGTGATGATCGCGGTCAGCAGCGAGTCCGGACGGAGCCGGGCGGTGGTTACGGACTTCGGCCTCGCCAGGACGATCGAACGCGAGGAAGGCCTGGCGTCGCTTTCCGATTCTGGAGTCGTCGTCGGCACCCCCGCCTACATGTCGCCGGAGCAGGTAAGGGGCGAGGCACTCACGCCCGCTTCCGACATCTACGCGCTCGGCCTGGTGCTGTTCGAAATGGTCACCGGCACGCGGCCGTTCGCCGGTGGTTCGGCCTGGAGCATCGCGGTGAGACGCTTGACCGAGGCTCCGCCGCAACCGCGATCTCTGGTGCAGGATCTCGATCCGCGTTGGGATGCCGCGATACAGGCGTGTCTCCAGATCGACCCATCGATGCGCCCGAAGACCCCTGAGGATGTGGTCGAGATGGTCGGGTACGCGGAGGCGGGCGACGAGACCCACGCACTGCGATCCTCTCCCCGCGGCTCTAGGCGCCCACCGTCACCGAAGCGGGATGGGAAACCCCGGCTCGTGGCCGCGATGGCGGTGGCCGGCGCGCTGGTGGCCGCGGTGTGGCTGATCGCGAAGCGGCCGGCGGTAACGGGACCTGCGACAAGCGGTTCTCCGGCAGCCAAACCTGCGGCCCGGGTCAGTCTTCGGCCTTCGCTCGTCGTCCTCGGGGCCATGGGCACCGACCCGGATCAGGATCTTGACTGGGTCCATGTCGCCGCGTCGGAAATCCTGGCTCGCCAGCTCGCCAATGGGGGAAGGCTGAGGGTCCTTCCCCCCCAGGAGGCCCAGCGCGCGGTCCGGGAAACCGAGCCCGCCTCCGGCCCGCTGTCGCCAAGTCAGATCCTGAGAATTCGCGTTCTCGCCGGAACAGACTTCGCGGTCACAAGCTCCGCCACGCCCCTCGGTTCTGGTGACGACCGTCTGATCCGGCTCGAGCTCCGGCTCCTGGATCTCGCCAGCGGGCGCAGTCTTGCGACGGGACAGGCCACCGGTCCGGCGGCGGCGCTTCATGAGATGGTGGAAGGAGCGAGCGAACCCCTGAGAAAGGTCTTGAAGGTCGAGCCCGTCTCACCGGAAGCCGCGCGCCAGATGCGGGCCGCCTGGCCGGCCGACGCCACCGTCAGCCGCCATTCCGCCCTCGGAACGATGCGTCTGCGCCAATCCGAGTTCCCCGCTGCGCGCGTCGCGTTCGAGAAGGCGACCCAGGCGGCGCCCCAGGAACTTGTCCCAAGAGCCGGGCTGGCCGCGGCGCTGTTGGGCCTTGGAAACGCGGCACTCGCCCGGAAGGAAGCGGAGACCGCGCTTGGAGTCGACCTCCGCGCTGGCGCCCGAACATCGTCTGTGGATGAGCGCGCAGCTTCAGGAGGTCAGTCGGGATTTCAAGGCCGCCGCCCAAACCTACACATCCCTCCTCGGACTGGCTCCGGACAACATCGACTATGGGCTGCGTCTCGCCGAGGCCCAAACGCTCGGCGGCGCTAGCAAGGACGCCCTTCAGACCATTGAAACCCTTCGCGCGCTTCCCGCGCCACTCTCGCTGGATCCCCGCATCGATCTCGCGGCCGCGCGCGCGCTCCAGCGGCTGGGAGACGCGAAGCGGCAGCTCGCCCTCGCGCTTTCCGCTGGCCAGGGCGCGGCGCGACGGAATGCGCGACTGATTCAGGCCGACGCGAAGCTTCTCGAATCCGCGGCACAGGACGCCCTTGGGGACCGCACCGCTTCCGGACGCGCCGCCGAGGAGGCGCAACGCCTTTTTGAGGCCGCCGGCGACCGGACAGGCTCGGCCCGCTCGCTCGAGCGGGTGGCGGTCGGGCTTTACCGTGGAGGGGATCTCGAAAGTTCCCGGAAGCTGTTCGAACGCGCACTCGAGCTTCACACGGAGATTGGCGACAACCTGGGTATGGCCCGGGTCAAACTGAACGTCGCGAATGCCGTCTACCGGCAGGGCGACCGTGCCCTGGCCACCAGGCTCGAAGGAGAAGCTCTTGCGACGTTCAAGTCGGTGGGAGCGAGGGCGGAGGAAGCGAGCGCCCTCAACAATATCGCCTCGCGCATGCATCGCTCCGGAGATCTGGCCGGGGCCCAGGGTAAATACAACGAGGCCCTTCTTCTCTTCATCGAGATCGGTGACCGCCGCCGCACCGCGACGCTGCTCGCCCATCTGGCCGAAGTCATGGCCGCCCGGGGCGACCTCAAGGATGCGCAGTCCCCACTAAACGACAGCCTCGCCACGTGGCACGAACTCGGGGAACAGGGCGAGGTCGCATATGTCCTCGCGCGGCTCGGCGATCTCGCCTACGCCCGCGGCGATCTCGTCGTCGCTCGAGACCGGCTCGAGGAGGCCATGCGTCTTCAGCAGGAGTTGAAAGAGCGCTTGACCCTGGCCGAAACCAGGCTTTCTCTGGCCCGGGTCGCGCTCGCTGCGGGCAAGCCCGAGGAGGCAGAGGTCCTGGCGCGCGACGCCGAGGAGGTCTTACGTTCAGAGAAGGCCGCGGACGCCCAGATGCTCGCAAGCCTCCTCATTGCCGAGGCGCAACTGGCGGGCAACCGGGGCCAGGAAGCGCGGGAAGCCGTCAGGAAACTGGCGCAGGTCGCGCCTAAGAGCGGCAGCGCCGAGGTGCGGGCAGCCTTCATTTCCTTGTCCGCCCACTTCCAGGCCGCAAATGGAGATGTGGCGGGCGCGCTTTCCTCGCTCGACCTTGCGCGGAGAAACGCGGCGAAGGACAAGCTTGTCGATATCGAATTCCGGCTCCGCCTCGCGGCCGGGCAGCTCGAGATGCGCAGCGGACAGCAGAAGGCCGGCCGGCGACGTCTGCTGGAACTCGCCCCCGCCGCGGAAGCGGCGGGATTCGTGCTCATCGCGAGGCTGGCCAGGGAGGCGGCAGAAGGCTCGTAGTTGCCGGGTGTCCCGCGGAGCGCGCCCTCGGGCTACTCCCCTTACGACCCCCTACGACCGTGCGCGCCCCGACAGCCCCTTTCGGCCCCGCGCAAAAAGCGCCGCGCGACTCGACTCGCCAAGCGGAACAAACCGGGTTCCCTCCCACCGCAGAATCCCCTGAAGCTCCGGCAGACCCATCTGGGACTCCCGGCGCTGCACCGTGCGAACTCCCTTGCCGAGGCAGGTCGCAATCTCCTTCCAGCGGTTGAGGCGATCTCCCGCGCCAGCGAGCGGATCGCCATGGTCGCGGAGGGAAGCTCATCCGTCATGTTCTGTCTCGTGTGCGGGAATTGTACGCCGCTTGCTAACGCGGGAGGAGGGGGACGCCCAGTGCCGCTTCAATCGCTTGAACCTCCACTCGACCCGCCCGCACCAGGCTCAACCGGCCGGAGGGATCGCTCACATCCACGATGGTCGAGGGCTCGCCATCGAGAGGGCCAATGTCGAAGGCGAGGGTGGCGAGCGGGAACGCGGCGAGGGCGAGATCGACGGTTCTGCACGGGGGCTCGGCGGCGAGATTCGCCGAGGTTGAAACGAGGGGACCTACGGAACGGGCGAGGGCTCTCGCGATGCGCGAGGCGGGCGCGCGCATGGCGATACTCGCCGAGCCGGCCAGCAGCTCCCGCGAAAGGTTCGATCCGGCGGGAACGAGAAGGGTGAGTGGGCCGGGCCAGAAGACCTCGGCCAGACGCTGCGCCGTGGGCGGCCACGCGCCACTGATCGAGCGCGCCTGCGCGATGTCGGCCACGATCACCGGCAGGGGCTTTAAGGCTTCTCGGCCCTTCGCCTCTCTCAGGCGCCGCACCGCGGCTTCGTCCAGGGCGCGACATCCAACCGCGTAGAGGGTGTCGGTGGGGTAGATCGCCAGGGCGCCGTCGAAAAGACGCTCCGCGGCCTCCCGCTCCTGCTCGGGAGCGAGCTCCGGCGTGTTCAGGTTGTAACGCTTGCGGTCCGGCACACCGGGAATCGTACAATCTCCCCCCTTGATCGAGCGACTCCTCACTCGGTGGCCCTCCCTCCCCAGGGGCCTCGCGGCCCCGTTGTCGCTGATCACCCTCGTGCTGTGGACGGTCGCGATGGTCTTCGTGGTTCGAAAGGCCACCGAGCAGACCGCCCTGGCCCTCACCTCGGACCTCGCGGCCTATGGCGAGCGCGCGCGCTGGAGCGGCATTTACTACCGCGGCGAGAAAATCGGCTTTTCCGTGAGCCAGATGACCGAACGGCCGGAAGGAGGCTTCAAGCTCCAGGAAGACGGGCAGATGATCATCACGCTGATGGGCGACAGCATCGCGTCGAAGCTCAAGACCGAAGTCAACGTCGATCCGCAGTACATGCTCCAGAACTTCTCGTTCTCGCTCGACCCCGGCACCGGCCCCATCGCCATCAAGGGCGTGCTCGAATCGCCCACCCGCCTTTCGATCAAAGTCGCCTCGCCCGGCGGCGGTGAACGATCGCGAACGATCGACCTCAAAGAGCCGCCAGTTCTGTCTCTGAACCTTCCCAAGCGAATCCTCGCCATGGGCCTGACCGAAGGGGCGCGCCATCAGATCCAGATCTTCGACCCGGCGACCCTGACCAACGGCTTGGCCACGATCGAGATCGGAAAGCGTGAGGTGGTGCGCATCCTGGATCGGCCCATGCCCGCGTTCAGGATGGAAATGGCGTACGCCGGCATCACGGCCACGTCGTGGATCACCGAGGTGGGTGAGATCGTGAAGGAGGAGAGCACCATGGGCATGGTGGTCATCCGGGAGAGCCGGGAGCGCGCCACCGCTCTCGCGATGTCATCGGAAATCAAGGCCGACATGATCGAGACCGCGGCGATTCAGCCCGAGACGAAGCGCAACATCGAAGACGCGGCGGGCCTTTTGAGCCTGCGCCTCGAATTCTCGGGGGCCGCGCTGCCCGGCACTCCCGAGGAGCTCAACGGAGCGGGGCAGACGGTGACTGGCAATGTGGTTGAGATTGTCGACGCGAGGAACCTCAAGGCGGGCCCGATTCCCGACGACATCGAACGGGCGCTCTTGAGCGAACCCTTCATCGAAAGCGACGCGCCCGAAATCGTGGCCGAGACCGCAAAAGCCCTCGAGCGGGTGGGCGAAAACGCCACCGCGCGCAAGAAGGCCGAACTTCTGGTGCGCTACGTGAACGCGGCCCTTGAAAAGAAGCCCACCATGAGCATTCCCTCCGCGGTTGAAGTGCTGCGCACGCGCGTGGGCGACTGCAATGAGCACACCGCGCTCTATGTCGCCATGGCCCGCGCGGCCAAGATTCCTTCGCGGGTCGCCATCGGCCTCGTCAGCATGCGGGGAGCCTTCTACTATCACGCCTGGCCCGAAGTCTTCGTGGGCGACGCGAAGTCCACCACCGACGGCAAGACCGGCGTGTGGATTCCCGTCGATCCCACGCTCAATCAGTTCCCCGCTGACGTCAGCCACGTGCGTATGGCGCGGGGAGGATTCGACCGCCAGGCCGCGATCCTTCCCCTTCTCGGCCGGGCGAAGATCAAGGTTCTTGACATGGTCGACGGTCCGGCTCAGAGCAACACCGGGGCTCTCGTGGGCAAAGACCGAACCGAGCTTCCCACCCTCACCCTCGATCTTCCCGCGCCACAAAGCAAGGAAAGCTGCTGGAGGCGGCCTCAGCCGTCGCTCCGGCCTCTGCCATGATCACTGTCAACAACATCCACAAGCGCTTCGGCTCTTTCGACGCCGTGAACGGCGTTTCGATATCGGTCCCTGCGGGGGAGATCCACGGCTTCCTGGGCCCCAACGGTGCTGGGAAGACCACGACCATCCGCATGATCGCCGGCCTTTTGAAACCGACCTCGGGTTCGGTGACCATTGACGGCGCGGATCTCGCGACCCATCCTGAGAAAGCCAAGGCCGCGCTCGGCTTTGTGCCCGACCGTCCCTTCATCTACGAGAAGCTGACCGCTCTCGAGTTCCTCAAGTTCTGCGGAGGGCTCTACGGGATGGAGGGCAAGGCCCTCGAATCCCGGGCCCTCGAGTTGCTCGAGCTGTTCGAACTGGGCCGCTGGAAGGACGAGCTGATCGAAGCCTTCTCCCACGGCATGAAGCAGCGCGTGGTGATGTGCTCGGCCTTCCTGCATCATCCCAAGGCCGTGCTGGTGGACGAGCCCATGGTCGGCCTCGACCCGCGCGGGGCGCGCCTGATCAAGGACATCTTTCGAGTGATGTCGAAGAAGGGCGTGTCCATCCTGATGAGCACCCACACCCTCGAAGTGGCGCAGGAAATGTGCGACTACGTCCGCATCATCCTCGGCGGCCGGATCATCGCGGAGGGCACGGTCGGCGAAGTCCTGAAGATGGCGGGCGAGGGCCACGAGGCGCTGACCCCGGTGTTCCTCAAGCTGACCGGCGGCTCGGGCTTCCAGGAGATCCCCGACGCGATCTGACCGCCCCCTTCCCTCCCGGCTCCACATGGCGACTTGTATTTTCAACAAGCCATGAAAGGAAAGGCTCGTGAAGCCCGGCGACGGCTCGCCGCGAGCCTTTGCACCTTTCCGGTGGTCCTGGTGGTGGGACGTCCTGGAACAGACGTTCATGATCCGGAGGCTGCCCCCCTGCTTCACGAACACTCAGAAGCGGCTCACCAGGAGCCCGAAGCTGTGCGTACGCGACACGGGGCTGTTGCACCTTCTTGCCGGCGTTGGTACGCCCGGTGAGCTTGAAACCTGGGACCGTCGCAGAGCGTCCTTCGAGGGCCAGGCGGGAGGCGAGGTGGATCTCCTTCTGGTGCGGGGGAGGAGGATCACCGCCATCGAAATCAAATCCGCTTCGCACGTCGATCCACGCGACCTCCGGTCGCTTCGGGTGTGCATGCAGGATCTTGGGCTCAAGCGCGCATTCGTCGTCTATCGAGGCAGAGAAAGGCTCGACCTCGGGCATGGGATCGACCTCATTCCATGGGCAGGCGGGCGATGCGCCGAGTCGATCCTCTCGAGTTGACGGCGCTTCTGCCCCGCACCGTTCCCCGCCCACCTGCGGAGCCGAGGCTTCCTAAGTCTGCTTCAACTCCGTCCGCACATCCAGCAACTCCGGGAAGAAGGTCAGGTCCATCGCCTTCTTGAGGAAGCCAACGCCTGATGACCCGCCCGTGCCCTGCCTGAAGCCGATGATGCGTTCGACGGTTTTCATGTGGCGGAAGCGCCAGAGCTGAAAATACTCTTCGACATCCACGAGCTTCTCGCACATCTCGTAGGCGTCCCAGTGCTTCTTCGGGTTTTCGTAGATCAAGACGAACACAGGCAGCAGGCGCGGGTCGCGTTTGTGCGGCCGGGTGACGTCGCGCGTGAGCAGGTCCGCGGGAACCGCGAAACCTCGCCGCGCCAGATGAGCGAGGAACTCGTCGTAGAGGCTCGGTGACTCCAGAACCGCCTTGATCGCGCCATAGGCCTTCTCATCATGCCGGTGCGCCTCGATCATGGCCGCGTGCTTGTTGCCGAGCAGGAACTCGATGGTCCGGTACTGCACCGACTGAAACCCGGAGGCACTCCCGAGCACGCCCCGGAACTCGAGATACTCGGACGGGGTCAGCGTCTCGAGGACCGACCATTGATTGAAGAGCTGCATCTGGATCTGCTTCACCCGGGCCAGGATCTTGAAGCAGGGCGAGAGTTCGTCCGCCTTCAGGTGGCGGATGGCCGCTGAGAGCTCGTGGATCATCAGCTTCATCCACAATTCCGAGGTCTGATGCTGGATGATAAACAGCATCTCATCGTGGTGAGCCGGGCTCGACAGGGGCTTTTGGGCATCGAGCAGATCGTTTAGCCGCAGGTAGCCCGCGTAGGTGAGACGGTCCTTGAGATCAAGGACGATGCCGGGCTCGAGCGTCCTCTGGTTCTCTTTCTCGGCCGCCTTGTCGTCGCGCTTCTTCTCGTCGGTCATTGGAGTCGCAGGGACCATACCAGCCTGCAAGCACCACGGGGCACACGTAGAATCAACCGTTCATGGCCGCCACCGCGCCCTCCAGTTTCAACAAGGGCTTTCCCTATCTGCTGCTGCCCACGTTCCTAGGCACGGCCAACCGCGCCAGACGCCGGGAGAAGGGCGACGGCATAAGGAGCGTCGTCTTCGGGGCCATCGCGATCGGCGTGGGCTTCACCCTCTTCGCGGTTTCGTTCTGGCTCACCTGGCAGCTCACCGACTATGAAGAGCTGGGCGAGTACCTGCTCCGTTTGGGACTGTCCTGGCTGTTCCTCACCTTTCTCTCGTTTCTGGCCTTCTCGGCCCTCGTCACTTCGCTCTCGACGTTCTTTCTCTCCGACGACCTCAAGCTGCTGCTCGCCGCGCCCATTCCGGCGACCCGCCTCTTCTACTCGAGGTACGCGAAGACGGTCCTGCAGTCGTCGTGGATGGTTTTCGCCTTCCTCACCCCGGTGCTGCTCGGCATCGGGCTCGCCCACTGCGCCCCCGCGTCGTACTACTTCACGGTACCTCTCGTGATGGGACCCTTCGTCGTCATTCCCGTAGCGTTTGGGTGCGTGGTCACGCTGATGCTGGTGAACGTCTTTCCCGCCAAACGCGCGCGCGACATCCTGATGCTCACCGGCCTCCTCTTCGCGGTGGCGATCGTCATGCTCCTGCGCTTCATCCGGCCCGAGCGCCTGCTTTCGGTCCGATCCCTGCCGGACGTCACCGCGTTCTTCGCCACCCTCCAGTCCCCCATCACCCCGCTTCTGCCTTCGTTCTGGGCGGGCGAGGCGATGTTCGCGCCGCTCCTAAACCGCACCGGCTGGCTCTATCTCATCGCCTTGTGGACCACCGCACTCGCTTCCACGGTTATCGCCCGCATGGCTTACGGCGCCTTGTACTTCGAGGGCTTCTCAAAATCGCAGGAGGCGCGCAAGACGCGTTTCTCCAGGCTCGGCTTCATGGACACCATCGCGGGCTGGCTGCCGCTTGCAACCGCCTCGCGCAGCCTCCTGCTCAAGGACGTGAAGATCTTCATGCGCGACTCCACGCAGTGGTCGCAGCTTCTGCTGCTCGTGGCCCTCGTCGCGGTGTATCTCTACAACTTCACGGTCCTCGACCTCGAGAGGGTTCCGGCCATGGGCCGCGTGCTGCGCAACGCCTACGCGTTCGTCAATCTGGCCATGGCCGCATTCGTCCTCTCGTCCATCGCGGTGCGCTTCGTGTTCCCGGCGGTGTCGATGGAGAGCACGTCCTTCTGGATCGTGCGCACCTCGCCGGTGTCCATGAGCTCGTTCCTCTGGTCGAAGTTCGCGATCGGCTTCGTCCCCATCGTCTTCTTCGCGACCTTCCTGACCATCGTGGCGAACGAGATGCTGGGCGTGCATCCTTTCCTCAAAGTCCTTACCGCGGTGGCGGTGGTCTTCATGTCCCTGGCGCTGGTGGGCCTGGCCGCGGGTCTCGGCGCCCAATACCCGCGCTTCGGCGCCGAAAACGTGAACCAGATCGCGGGCTCGTATGGCGGCGTCGTCTTCATGGTCACCGCGGTGGCCTTCATCTGCATCGAGATCGCGCTTCTCGCCTGGCCGACGTCGATCTTTCTCTTCTACGAGTTCCGCAACCGGCCGATCCCCGGCCCCCGCCAGTTCGCCATGGCCGCGGGCATCCTGGGCGCGATCAGCCTCAGCCTCGGCGTCTTCTACTTTTCGATGCGCCGCGGGATTCGCGCCCTCACCGCACTCGCGGGATAAGCCCGCCTACGACGGCTGGTAGTACCAGCGCCTGCGTGGGAGGCTCTTTGAATGGCCCTCCCGACACTGCTCCGCAAACTCCACTACTGGGGTTCCGTCGTGATCGCCTTGCCGATCGCGGTGATCATCTGTACCGGAGTCCTGCTCCAGCTCAAGAAGGAGATCACCTGGATTCAGCCCAAGGAGATAAAGACGCAGGCCCGGGATTTCGCGATCACGGGAGACCAGATCCTCCGGGCCGCGATGGCCGCTCCGGCCCTCAAGGTGCGCTCGTGGGACGACATCGCCCGCATCGACATCCGCCCCGACCGCGGCCTGGTGAAAGTGAGCGCTCAGAATCATTGGGAGATTCAACTCCACTCCGCCACGGGCGAGACTCTCCAGGTCGCGTATCGCCGGTCCGACCTCATCGAAAGCATCCACGACGGCTCGTGGTTCCATGACTCCGCGAAGCTGTGGATCTTCCTCCCGGGCGGGGTTCTCCTGTTCGGTTTGTGGCTCACCGGGATGTATCTGTTCGTGCTGCCGTACTGGGTGAAGGCGAAACGGCGCGTGCCCCGGATGTAGCCGCGGCCGTCGCACTGCCTTTCCCGTCAAGCGATGCGGCCCTCCAGCGCAGGCCGCCTTCCGTTGCGTATTCAGGACGAAGTTGGCCACTGATTCCGCCTGGAAGTGGCCACCTGTTCCAGCTGGATTTGGCCACCTGTTTCAGCTGCATTTGGCCACCTGATTTCCGTCATTGCGACGAGGCCGTCGAAAAGGGACCGAGGAAGCAATCTTCCACTCAGGCCCCCGCTCAATCGGGCAGTCCGAGGAGCGCGCGAGGGCGCTCTAAAAACGGAAAGAGGCCGCGCCTCGACAGGCAGTCGACGCACGCCCTGCCAGGACTCCTATGGAACAGCGTGACCGCGCGATCCTGGAACTGCTCTACGGCACGGGCCTCCGCGTGAGCGAGGCGTCTGGTCTCGACCTCACCGACGTCAACCTCAAAGAAGCGACGCTGCTGGTCAGGAACGGCAAAGGCCGGAAGGATCGCTACGTGCCGATTCCATCGAGGGCGCGGGAAGCGCTCCAGATGTACCTCACGGATGGCCGCGAGATCCTCTCGTCGCGGCAGAGCAGCGGGGCGTTGTTCTTGAGCATCATCGGAGGCCGGCTTGAAGTGGATGCGGTCCGGGGTGCAGTCACCCGAGCGGCCCAGGCCGCGAAGATCAACGTGAGTCCTCATATCCTGCGACATTCGTTCGCGACACATCTCCTGGAAGGCGGCGCGAGCATCGTTCATGTGAGCAGACTCCTCGGGCATACGTCGCTGAAGACGACGGCGATGTACACGAAGGTGGCTGGATCAGCGCTTTTGAAGATGGTCGAGAAAAGCCATCCAAGAGAGAAGCCACGAAGGGGGCGGTGAGAGTATCTTTGCCTTGGTGACGCCATGAGCATTGCGATTGACGCGATTTGGGAAAGCGGGGTCTTGACGCCGAAGACACGGCTTGATTTGCCGGAGAAGACGACGGTGCGGATCACGATCGATCCGCCGCAGTCGAAGCTTGGCGAGGATCTGCGGGCCATTCGGAAGCGCATCGAGGCTTCGGGCATTCCGCTTCTCAGCAAAGAAGAGATCCTGCAAGAGATCCACGAACGGCGCGGCGGCTACACCGAGCCAGGCGAGTGACGCTGACCTACGTCGACGCCTCCGTTTTGATCCTGGCGTCGCGAGAGAAACAAGGAGCCTTTCAACGGGCGCTCCTGTTTCTTGGCGATCCCAATCGGACGTTCGCCGCGAGCTGGTTCTTGAAACTCGAGGTCATTCCTCAGGCGGCGTTTCACAAGAGGGCCGAAGAGGTTGCGTTCTACGAACGGTTCTTCGAGGGCGTGAGCGTGTGGGTGAAAGAAGAGGGCCTCGTCGAAGCAGCTTTCAAGGAAGCTTCGACTTACGGCCTTCACGCCATGGATGCCCTCCACATCGCCGCCGCCGCCCAGGCGGGCGCGGAGTTCGTCACCGTGGAGAATCGGAGAAAGCCCATCTATCGCACCAGGTCGGTGAAGGTGACGTTCCTCGAATGAAGCGGGCCGTCCTCGGCCGCGTGGTGCTGGTGCTCGCCCTGGCTCTTGGTGCCGTGTGGCCACAGGAAGCTCAGGCAACCGTTAATCGAGATGTTTCGTTCAAGGCCGGTCCTCTCGCCCTGGCGAAGGCTCTGCCGCAGCTGCGAACGCCGGCCGAGGATGCCCTGGCGAAGGCTGCTCGTGCCGATGAGTGCGAGGCGCTCTGCGAGCTTGCGGCGAGCGTGGAGGAGGCTCCTTTTGGCTATGTGCTTGGCCGGCGACCACCCCTTGGCAGAATATTCCTCTACGACGACACCAGCCTCCTCGCCGAGTACGACACGAACGGAGCGGAGCTGGCGAAGTACGACTACGGCGCCGACCGCCTGATCCGCCTCACCCGCACCGACGAAGGCACGCGGTACATGACGTTCGACGGCCTGGGCAGCGTCACGGGCCTCACGACCACGACTGGTGCGGTCACGGTGGCGTATCACCTGGATGCCTGGGGCAACTACCGCTTCACACAGGAACTCGCCTTGAGCAAGAACCGATTCGGCTTCACGGGCCACTACTGGGACAACGAAGCGGGCCTGTACTACGCGAAGGCGAGGTACTACGACCCGTTCACCGCGCGGTTCACCCAGGCGGATTCGTTCCTTGGCAACATCGACGATCCGCCCAGCCTGCATCGGTACCAATACGCACACGCGAACCCGACGAGGTTTGTGGATGAGGATGGTCACTCGGCGACTGTGGTTGGCGCCGCGGCTGGCTTCATGTGGGGCTTCGGTCAGATGGTCGGCGCGGGCATCGATGACCTAGTCACCGGGCGCCAGCGGGGCACTGGGGCCTACCTGTCGATGTGGGCGCAAAACACAATCGGAGGCGCGGAGATTGGAGCGTCGATAGATCTCGGCCTTGCGACCGCTCCTCTGAGCTTGACGCCGGGGATGGGCGCGGTCACGCGCGCCGCCGTGGGTGCGCTTGCCGGTGCCGGCGCGAATTCGTTGACATTCGGTGGGAGCGACGGGAGCTGGTCGACATTCGCCGGCAACCAAGCCATGGGGGCTGGCGTCGGTGCTGCGGTCGGACTCGTGCCGGAACTGGGCGTCGGCCTGTCGGCGTATGGGGCGTACGAAGGCTACAAGACGGCCCAGGCTGGCGCACCTGAAGTCGGCTACACCCAGATGGCTCTGTCGATTGCTCCGTTCTTCTCCAAGGAAGTGCGAGACCTCAGCTTCGGACGTATGAGGAGAGTCGTCTCGGAGCAGATTCTTCCGCGGTTGAACCCCTTCAACTATGAGTGGGCGAGGCCAACCGCCACGGCATCGATGTTTGGAGGCGGTCAGGGGCCAAAGTATGTTGGCCCAAGCGCGGCTGCGAGCGAAGGTCTTGTGTTGGCGCGGGTGAACCATGGGAAGGCCCCATTTAGTGAACTCAACAGCGCAATCGCAGAGGCGCGTGGCTGGCAAAATGCCATAGACAAGGGACAGGTTGGGATTCGTCCCCCGACGAAGGCATCTGCGGGTGGCGTGGACTATGTCACCTTCGACCCCACGCGAGGTGAGGTGGTTCTGTGGGACGCGAAGTACCGTCGGCCGGGGGGCCGATACCCGTCGTCCGTGCCTGCGACGAAGACGACCGCATGGAAGGCCCAGGCAAGAGCTGCTGCTGAGGCGATGCCTGAGAGCCCGGTGAGGCTGGTAATCCTCGACGCACTGGCCAGGGGCAAGGTGCGCACTGAGATCTTCCGTTGGCCGCAATAGCCTTGGATGCTTTGGCTATGGAATGGCAGGGCATTCTTAACTTGAAGAGGTGGACCGAGCTCAGTGCCGTGATTGCTGCGCCAAACGAAGTATTTCCCGGAGTGTACGACGCTGGCTCGGAGGCGTATCTACAGGCACAACCGTACGATTCAGAATTCCGGCTTGGTCAAATAGGCGCTCCCTTCGCGACCCTGGCGTACTGGGCTCCGAATCTCGCCGCCCTAGAAAGGTGCACTCGACTGGATCCAGGCATCGAAGTGTCAGGCCCATGGCCCCCCCCACCGTCATGCTTATTACTCGGGACAGCAGGGAAGTACGGTGATCTCGTCCATCGCATGTCTTCAGCGGAACGCCAGTTGGCAGAAAGGGCGGTGTACTCAAGTGGAGGGAAATTCGTCCACAAGGTAGTCGAGCGGGGTCGGTTCACCTACTGTTTCTTGGGCGGAGGCTTCAGCGATGAAGACCGCGTTTATTGCATCGAGGTAGGCCTGCTGTAGTCGTGGCTCGGTCGGGGGTTCCGCCCAGCCGGATCAGCGAGAGGAGGCTCGCTACGCTCGCGTCGTCGCCAAGGCCACGGCGGCGGCCCGACGGAAAAGCCCCGTTGACAACAAGCAGCAGCGAACTCTCTACCGCGCCATCCTCGACGCCACCGCTTTGCTCGGACTCGCCTTCGGAAACCACGAATCCGCTATCAAGAACTCGGGCGTCCACAGCAAGGATCTCATCGCCGAACTCGCGGCCACCAAGCGGCGCGAGGCCCTGGCCTGGGAAATCGTCGATATTCTCCTCGCACGCTTCGGGAAGCTTCCCCAAAAGAACCTCCCTCACTTCAGCCCTGTTCAAAGATTCAGAATTCTCGAAATCAAGAGCCTCCTCCACTGGAGCGTCGCCGAAGCCGAACGCGTCTTCATGGTTTGCGCCAACACCCTCGGAAACTGGACACGCTGCGTCAACTCGGCGGCCAAGACCGTTGGCTCTCTCGCCAAGCCTGACCCTCCTGTGCGCCGCATCGCCGACGTTGTTCGTCGACTCGTCCAAAGCATCGCCCAACTCGGCTTCGGCGATGCCGAGGCCGTTGCACACCTCGTCACCTCGAACGGCCACTCCATTTCCCCCCGAACCGTCGCACGAGTCCTCAAGGAAAAGCCCGCGGTGATCGAGACGACCGACGCCCCCGAAAGAGCGCCGACCCCCGTGGTCATCGAGTTCGTCAACCACGTGTGGATGATGGACTCCACGTTCTTCAAGACGTTCTTCAACGAGCGCGACCTCGCGGCCGCCACCGTCCTCGACGGCCATTCCAGAACTCCTCTCGCGGTGACGACCTTCGAGGGAAAGCCCAGCGGGTCCCTGATGGTGAATCTCCTCGAACGCGCCGTGCGCGCCTTCGGAAGGCCGAAGCACGTCATCACCGACCGGGGTCCGGAGTTCATCTCCGAGGTGTTCCAGAACACGTGCAGTGCGCTTGGAATCAAGACGCGCTTCGCGTCCAAGGAGAACATTCACGCTACCGCACGACTTGAACGATTCTGGCGAACACTCAAGGACATCGCGAGGCTGCGAGCCCCGAACCGGCCAGCCAGCCTCTACGAACTCGAACAGCGACTCGCGGTGTTTCTCACCCACTATGTCTTCTTTCGCCCCCATCGCGGTCCTGGGATGGACGGGGCCACTCCCGC
>Ga0163147_10003386_pt1 | contig 21403 bp, 19 predicted proteins | sample OliLakLV19MP6G1_FD_148597 | JGI IMG/M metagenome (GOLD analysis project Ga0163147, IMG submission 148597) | Freshwater microbial mat bacterial communities from Lake Vanda, McMurdo Dry Valleys, Antarctica- Oligotrophic Lake LV.19.MP6.G1 | ecosystem: Environmental > Aquatic > Freshwater > Lake >...
ATCTCAGGCAGGCCAATCTCGGGTGGTATTATAACTGGCGACCTTTCGAAAAAATCGGCCCTGTTCCCGACGTCGAATTCGTGCCGATGTTTTGGTGTGCTTCGGATGTGACACCCGAGAACCTTGCCACCGTGCAAAAAAGCGAGGCGACCCATGTGCTTGGGTTCAACGAACCGGACATGCCCGGCCAGGCGAATATGACACCGGAGGAATGCATGGAACATTGGCCGAAGCTCATGACGCTCAAGCAACGCCTCGGCAGCCCCGCCCCCGCAGACTCGACGTGGATGGACCAATTCATGCCCGAGGCGATCCGGCGCGGACTGAGGATCGATTTCATCTGCCTGCACAGATATCCCGACGTCAGCAACCCGGATTCCGTCAAACAGATCGAAAAGATGCTCACCGACGCCCACGAAAAATACGGCCTGCCGGTCTGGCTCACCGAGTGTGGCGCGGCCGATATCGCCGCATGGAATCAACCCCGCCTTGCCAAGCCGACGGCTGCGATGGCTCGGATTTTTTTAAAAAACCTTCTCGCAATGCTGGATGCCCTCCCCTTCGTCGAGCGTTATGCATGGTTCGCCGACCGCGTCACCGACGAATACCGCATCGGCACAATTTTTCATCCCCGCGCCAGCCGCCTGACTCCGCTCGGAAGAATCTATCGAGATTGGGTTTAGCCCTTCAAGTCCGAGACGGTAAATCCGCCATCCCTGTCGAGAACGATCAGGAAATCATGAAACTCTTTGAGCGTGCTCCGGTGTCCGACGCTAACGAACGAGATTCCCGACTCGACCAGATTCTGGTAAAGCACGCGCTCGTTCTGTTCGTCCAACGCGCTGGTGGCCTCGTCGAGGAAAGCGATTTGGGGGTTATTGAGAAAAATCCGCGCGAATGAGATGCGTTGCTGTTCACCCAGCGAAAGAATATTCGTCCAGTCTTGGACCACCCCGAGGTCGCCGTCACGGAACACCTCGCTGAGGTTGACTTTGCTTAGGGCCTCGACGATGGCGCTGTCGTCAGTTCCATTCCAGGAGCGGGGGTAAACCAACTGCTCGCGCAAGGTTCCTTGCACCAAATACGGACGCTGCGGGAGGAAGATCAGATTGTTGCTATTTGGCCGTTCGATTGTTCCGGATCCGCTCTGCCAGAGGCCCGCAATTGTCCGCAAAAGCGAACTCTTTCCCGCTCCGCTTTCCCCCATAACCAGAGCGCTTTTGCCCGGCGGAAGCGTGAAGTTGAGCCCGCGCGTGAGCGTCTTTTCGCGGTCGGGCGTTTGAATGGTCAGGTTGTTGAGGACGAGCCCGCGCCCCCCTTCACTGACCTCGCCGGCCCCCTCTCGTTCCGCGTGAAAATCTTCGATATCGTATTCGTCCAGTTCCTCCCACAAACCAGCGAGACGTTTGACCGAGGCCGCGAAAACGCTTATTCCCTCGAACTGCGCGACCACGACACTGAGAGCGAGCACCATCTGGGCAAATGCCCCCTGCGCCTGTGTGACAACGCCAAACTCGATCTGCCCCCGCATGAACATCGGCCCAACGATAAGCACCGGCACGATCACCGCGAGGCTGCTGTAGCCGTTTGTAAAGAAGCCGAGTGTTCGGTTCCAGCCGATGATCCGGAGCGTGTTGGCGACGACCTCGGTAAAGCGCACCATGAGATCGCGCTTCTCGGGTTTCTCCCCGCGAAAAAAGGCGATGCTCTCGGCATTGTCACGCACCCGGACAAGCCCGTAACGGAAGTCGGCCTCTTTCTGGTTCTGAAGAAAGTTCAGGCCGACGAGTCGTTTGCCGATGAGAATCGAGAGAAAAGTTCCCGCACCTGCAAAAAGAAACACGACGACCGGAAGCTTCCAGGAAATGCTAAATAGCACGCCCGTAAACGCGAACAGCGTCACCAGCGAATTGATCAGGGTCAGCAGATACCCGAGAATGCCGGTGGTAAAAAACCGGATATCCTCCGAGATACGTTGATCGGGGTTGTCCACGTGCCCGGCATAACGAAGGCGGTAAAACGCACGGTTAAAAAAATACCGACTCACCATGATCTGTGTGAGCCACTGCCTCCACAGCAACGAAAGCCGATCGGCGCAATATCGGTAAAAAACGCCCACCGGAACAGCGATGGCAAATGTGCCGATATAAATCCACAGATGCCTGTAAAAGCCCTGCGTATCGCGCTGGGCGAGCGATGTGAAAAAATCCCTCCCCGCGTAACTCACCAGCACCTGAACAAACCCGACGGCGGCACTCAGACCAAGAAGCAGCAAAACAAACGTCCGGTTTTCGTGACCGGATCCATAAAGGAAAAAGGCCTTCGCGAGCCGCCCGAACCGTCTCAGAATGACAAGCCAGCGGGTTCGTTCGTCTTCAGTGGGAGCTGTCATAACGTGTTCGTTACCTGTTATATAGTTTATCTCAGGATGGCCCGGATTCCACGCATTTTTTTATGGCACGAGAATGACAACTCGAGGCCTTCCTATTCGATCCTCAACGCCAACCGCCTATACAAATCCTCACTTTTCTCTTGCCAACTAAGACAATTGCTGACCCTTTTTTCCTTCTTATTTTAGAGGAACCTTTTTGTGACCCCCTACTGGGACATGACGCAAAAGTCGATCTTGTCACCTCGGTTGAACACAGCAACGACGATGCTATTTGTTGGTGCCACGAACTCTAACGGAACCTCGAGCGATTGCTCACCGGAATTTACGATTACCGTAACTACAGGCGGCAAATTCGCGAAACGCGCCAATTGCATCGCCTCAATCGTCATTGGATTAGCTCCAATCCCGGTAACTTCTACTGCCCGGTCTGGAACGCCATTGACAACGACCACTCTGTTGTGGCTCTCCTGAGCTGCCAAAGCGTTCGGGACTGAAACAATTTCAGCTCTCAGCCTCTCATCTCCGTCTGATCCCTTAACGAGCACAAAATCACCAATGACGACCACAGTGATTGCCGACGCCTGAGCCAATGTAAAGTTGCTTTCGACCGTCATTTTTTTTGGGTCAGCAGCAGCCGATGGTCTCGCCACAAACCCCCACTTTACCGTGTCAAAGACTCCTCCAGAAATCCTTGTGCCCTGGGGTAGAGAAGGATAGTCCCGCATACCCTTAATCGAGAGATCTATTCTTTCAACGCTCGCAGCGTTTACTACTTGCACATTACTATTTGGGGGCGGCGAAGCACCCGGATCAGCTTCTACACTGAAAATAGGACATGACGTTGCTAAACACCAGATCAGTCCGAACAACGCTCCCGACCTTTTAATATATTTGGACATAGATTGATCTAACAGAACTGGTCAGTGGCGCTAAAGGAGAAGTGCGATCGATGCGCACCGCGAGTATCGCGCGCAACGATGTTTGAGATACAACCCGCCCTCGGGAATCAAGCGCCTCTCCGATAACAAAGACCTGAAACACCTGCGATTTGACGTCAATCTTGTCCAGCATTGCGCCTAGGACTTGCTCACGGCCGGGATCTGAAATCGCCGCCACGTTCGTCGCTGCCCCCCCAAGAGTTGGAGAAAAGTTCGTCGAAGCCAGAACATTCGTCGCAAAACGATAGCTCTCTCCAATTCGGAAATACGGGCGGTTGGAAATTATCGAGTCTGCGATCTGAAATGCGGAATTAGTCGTAAGGCGAGCATTCGTAAAGGCTGGATCTCCGTCTTGTCCGATCCCATTGAACAAAGCTGCAAGAACGTTTCGGCTCGCGGTGTTGATATTCACTTTTCCAAGCACTTCTGACAAGCCGACAGAGTTAGTCGGCACTGTTGTGAATAGATCAACAAGTGTTATTGCCCGAAGGTCTTCGTTAGTCCAAGTCGGGGCTCGCCGTTCAGACCCCGATGGGGCCGGCGATCCAGGATAGCTGAATTCCGGCTGACCAACACGCAACGTTCTTCCGCCACCAGAGGTATACCAAGCGTTGGGATTGCCGGCTTCCGTAGCAAAACCGACATCATTAAGATGCACTGGATCGTAGATGTTCCCCAACTCGCCAATTGATTTCATCTCCGCGTTGCGAATGTAGCCGATCGCGTTTGTAGCATCTCCTGCCGTCCAAGTGGAAGCCGCTGTTGTTGGGTCGGCGTTACCAGTCGAGACGCCTACCCGCGGACTAACTCTGACAAAGTCGCGCGCAGCCCAAAATGTCCCGTAGTCCTGACGAGTTACAGCAGTCGAAGAGTTGTTGCGGCCATTCCATCTAACATCTGGATTGCTTTGGGCGACTGTTTCCCAAACATAGTTAGCTAGGTAGTTTTGTCGGGGATCGGAGACCGCGCGGAATCCCTTCGTCGCATCTGTAAATCCATACTGCGGGTAGTTAATCGAGAAGCGAGACGTTCCGTTCAAGGCAATCAGGGTTGAGCTGCTTCCACCTACGGATGCTTTTGCCAGTCCGGGCCCGCGGCTGTCGTAAAAAGATGAAGAGTTGGGCGTGTAGTCCATCAAGCCGTTGTTCCAGATTGCACGATATCTTGTATGCAGCGCTAGCGCAGAATTCGTGCTGGCCGTTTGGCCAATCCGCGGATGATTCGCCGGGTTGGCGGATGCCTGAACGCTTGAAATTAATGTGTTCGTTGCACGTCCCATTTCGTAAACTATGTATTCGTTGGCATGAAGGGTCACTGCGTTAGTTGCGGAAACAGTTTCCATTGGAACCTGAGGTGCTCCAGGCAACACGATATAACGAAATCGCGAGCTTTCAGTTGGTGTGGAGAGCTCGAATCCAAAGCTTCCAGAAACGTTCGTCTGATACGGATTCCACAACTGGACGTAGGTTGTGTGAACAATTCGATTCGTCCATGAAAAACCCGCGCCAACTTCAGAAATCCAGTTGTATTTTTCGGCGATAGATGTAATCACCGGAGCAAGTTCCTTTCCTGCCGGTTCGCCATCAGGAAGGCTAGTGGATGTGGTGTCACTGTCAATGTAGTCGATAACTGATGCCGCGATGCGCTGCACATACCGAATTTGTTCAGAGGCTCTGCCATCAGCAACGAACGCAACATCACGCGATTTAAAAGCCGACACGTTAGAATCAATAACCCCTGCCAAGTTGGTCGCTCGATCTGTTGCAGTGGCACCAAAGACGGAGTTCGTTGCCAGCTCGTTTATATTGAACTTTGGTTTATGCCCATCTGGGAAAGCGAGGTAAGCACTATTGGTAAACGTCCGCCCTGCCGGGATGATCTCGACGGACGGTATCGTGTGAAATGTGTAAAGGTGCTTTTTCATCTCGTAATCTGCCCGATTCGAAAAGACGTTGCCGATGCCAGCGAGCGAAAACGGCGCCATGCTTAATAAGACGTTTGTTGGTGCGTTGTTTGCAATAAAGCTTGCGTCGCCGGGTATGCGAATCGGGATGGAGCCGAAAGACTGGTTCCATCCTATCCTGTTAGTGTTTGTAGATGTCCCGTGAACAGCGAGGTTGAGTTTGGATTGCTCGTCGACCATCACGAAGCAAACTCTCGCGTTCGTCTCCCCAGTAGAGCTGGTAAGATATATCCAAGAGGCACTATACCGTGGGGCTCCTGCTTCTTCGGTGACCAGCTTGTAATCGCCGATTCTACGGTTCACGTCTGTTGATACAGCTGAATTTGTATTGGTGAGGGTAGAAAGAAAAGACGAAAGGGTGGCACTATTCGTGGCACCGCTTGGCATAACTGCACTGACCTCTCCGGAAACAAGCGGCATGATGCGCTCCCGGTTTTGCCCAGAGGCGACGAGCAGCACCGGTGCAAAGCCGGGGGCACTGTTCGTTTGAATTGTCGCGTAGCCAAAATTTGTACCTATCCCAACTTGAAGCATGCGTTCAGCGAGTTTGAGTCCGCCAAGCGCAGCCTCCTTTGCTCGCTCTTTGTTCGATAAACTCCGCGCCACACTCCGCTCAATGCTCATACTCTGCATAAACGCCACGACGATGGTGGAGAGCACGACGAGGACGAGGAGGGTGGTTATGAGGGCGGAGGCCTTTTTGGAAGGATGAAGGGAAGAACTTAGAGGCCGCATTTTTCTGAACATCCTGTTCATGATGATTCCCTTGCGCCCGCTCGTGTAACCCCTGCGGGGCTGCCATTCTGGCAGTCTACCGAACGGCTGGCCCGCCGCCTGATTGTCAAAGCTTCGTCCGTGTCTTCCATTCTGTAAATTCTGTTCATTCTGTCTAAACTTCTATGGCTTGTTCAGCCGGATGCGCGTTGTAAAAGTTTGTTCGACGGGGCGGATGATTGGGCTATTTGAATTGGTCCATGCGCTGAGATCGTTTGGCAGCTTGCGGGCGGCATCCTGATTGATGGCGCGGATTGAGATTTCGATGAGATCGGGCTGGGGAGTATCGGTCGTTTGGGTAAAATTGATGAGGGTGTTGTTGGTGAGGGTATAGGCGCGGGTTGTGAAGCCTGTGATGTTGCGGGCGAGGAGCTCGGTGTCGTCGGAGTTTGGAAAGGGTGCTGGGGTATTGAAGAGGCCTGTGCCGTTGGTAAGGCGTTGAAACGTGGGGTCGCTACTTCGAAAATAGCGATAGAGGTTGAGGCTCTGGTTTGTGGAACCGGTCGTGCTGTTGAAGGCCGCGAAGTAGCCGACTTGGCAGACGTCGCTTTTGTTGGAGTTTCGTTCCTGAGCTTTTGCAGGGAGCGCGGTGAGGAAGAAGAGGGCTGAGCCCGAGTTGGTATTTGTAACTATGCCGCCGATCCCTGAAACGAGGGGAAAGGCACTCGAGTCGAGGAGAAAGTAATTGGTGTTTGTCAAAGAAGATAAGCCGTTCGCCAGATCGCGGGACATGATGCCCAGTGCGGCGCGGGCTTCACGGTAGGAATCCACGCGGTTTTCGTTTTCGCGCCAAAGCTTCGTGGCGTTGTCTACCATGCTAAGAAGGAGAACGAGGAGAAGGGACATGACTGTCATGGCGACCAAAAGCTCGAGAATGGTAAAGCCCTGAGAGGTTTTGACAGGATTAACAAGATTTACAGGATTCTCAGGATTGGATTTGGGACGAAAGGTTTTGTGTTTTCGTTTAACTTGTAGCGAGGGCGCACCGAAGTTGAGGACGAGGCCGACCTCCTTGCCAGTGGCCTGGAGGTAGTTGACGAGTTGGAGTTCGTGCACTGCATGGATCTCCTGCGCGGCCTTGAGTTCTAAAATGACTTCCGCTTTAACGAAAACATCGGCAACAAAATCGCCGACAAGTTCTCCGCAGTAATGAACGGAAATCCTCACATTCGCCTCGGCGTGAATTCCACGATTTCGCAACTCGATCAGGAGGGCATTCTGATAGACCGACTCGAGAAAACCGGGGCCGAGTTCCTTATGGACCTTCATCGCGGCGCCGATGATTTTTTGAGTAAGATCCTCGTATTCCATGGTTCTCAGCTAATCCTGTTAATCCTGTAAATCTTGTTAATCCTGTCAAAAGTCCCTCAGTAATTCATCAACGTCACAAACGTGTAGCGGGAGCGGTTGGTGGTGGCGGCGACGGCGGGAGCTTCGACATCCACTTGCACGCGGGAGAGGCCGGGTGAGGGCGTATTTGGGGTGCCAGAGACTTGTGCCAAAAAAATGGCGTTTGCATTTGGTCCCGAGCCGAGAAGGGATCCATTCACGTCGAAGCTGATGGTATTTGACCAACTGTTGGAGAGTGCCGTATTTGCTGGCAGAAGATTTGAGGCCACGCCGATCAGGAGATTCGTCGGAGAACCCGTGCGCAGGTCGCTGAAGATTTGCTGTGCAATGTGCGTCGCTCGCGTTTCACGCTGGCTCTCCTGCGCGGACTTCATGGCAACCGGAAAAAGCCCCATGATACCGACGAGAGCAAAGGCGATAATGCCCAAAGCGAGGACAATTTCGATTAGCGAGAAGGCTTTAACAGAATGAGATGAGGAAAGCATTCGACTACAACGCCTGAGTTTTCTCTGAAATTTTGTTAATTCTGTAAATTCTGTCAAAGCCTTCTGCGGACTGCCCTAGCTCCCGGTTGCGGTAATGTCGAGTTGCGCGCGACCGGTGTAGCGAGAGAGGGATATTTTTTCGTAGAGGCCGGAGGATTCATTTCTCACAGGCACCTCTCGACCCCCTTCAAAGTAGCCTTCGTAGAGAAAGACGCGAAGGTCGGAAGCGGGTTCTTCGATTGCGCCGCTGGAATTAAACGCGACGAAGGGAAATCTCTCATCTTCTTGTTTGCTGCTAAGTTCGCGTTTGAGCCCTGCAAACTCTCGAGCGGACGGGATGGGCGGAACGAGAGAAGAGGCGAGTTGCTTGAATGCAACTTTCTTGGGCAGACGCGTCCATTTTTTCAGAACCACAAAAGAACGCTGCGGATCGGCCAGTTTTTCTTCTTCTGTCGCATCGCGGAACACCACAAAGGCGGCATAGCGCATGTCCTCAACGGGAAAATCGGCATCGGCAAATCCGACATAGACAATTTGCCCACTCTCGAGAGCGGCGACGCGGGCTTGCTCGAGGGTATTCATGACGATGTTGACGGCTCCGCGGCGTCCGGCTGTGCTGGAAAATCCGGAAATGGCCGGGACGAGCAGGGCCATCATAATAGCAATCACCGCAATCACGACGAGCATCTCGAGAAGACTGAAGCCGTGCGCATGCCGCAGGAAGCGCGGGCTTTGGCGGTCGCTTGTTTTCATTTCGTCACCTGTAATCCTACAGTGAAGGTGGTACGTAGCGGGGAATTGTTACGATTTTGTAACACTCGGAATAAACACTTAATGGCTATTGCTTTACCTCGACGCCATTTTAGCCTCAAAGAAGCTTGGTATGGACATTGCATTCACATTCTCAAGCATGAAGGATGCCAAGTCTAGCTTTCCGAAACGGCGACTTTGTTCGCGAGACTGCTCGCGACCAGCTTCGCGTAAAGGCCTGAGCGTGCGAGGAGCTCGTCGTGGCGACCGCGCTCGACGATGTGGCCTTGGTCGAGAACGAGAATCTGTTCGGCATGGCGCACGGTAGAGAGTCGGTGCGCAATGACGAATGAGGTTCGATCGCGCATGAGGCGATCGAGGGCTTGCTGGATGAGGAGTTCCGTGGCGTTGTCCACGCTCGCGGTGGCCTCATCAAGTATGAGGATGGGGGGATTTTTCAGCAGAGCGCGGGCAATGGAGATGCGTTGCTTCTCACCAACGCTTAGCTTGATGCCACGTTCTCCCACGGGCGAGTGGAGGCCGAGAGGCAACCGCCGCACGAAGTCGCCGGCATTTGCGGCATCGAGGGCGTTCCACATTTCTTCCTCGGTCGCATCGGCCTTGCCCACGCGAAGATTCTCAGCCGTCGTGCCGTTGAACAGGAAGCTTTCTTGAGTCACGACAGCGATATTTCCACGCAGATGGGATCGCGCGATATCGTGAATCGCAGTGCCATCAATCGAGATTTCACCACTGGAGGTTTCGTAGAATCTCACGAGGAGATTCACAAGTGTAGATTTGCCCGCTCCAGTCGGCCCAACAAGCGCCACGGTCGTTCCGCGGGGTACGTGTAGATTGATTTTGTGCAGGGTGGCAATCTCGCCAGTGTAGGAAAACGACACGTCCCGATAAGTGACCTCGCCTCGAATCGCGGGAGTCAGAGACTTCTCGGAATCGGACGATTCTGGGGCGGCATCCATAATCTCGAAGACGCGATCTCCAGCGGCACGGCCCGACTGAAAAATCTGATTCAGTTGGTGGAGGCGTCCCACGGGTTCGTAGAGATACCGGGCCGCCACAAAGAAGGCGAAAAGGACGCCGATATCCATTCGGTTGGCAAGAACTTCGCGGGCTCCGAAGCCTGCAATGAGAAGCATGCCGCAGGATGCAAGAAAGCCCATGGAAGGCTGATAAATGGCCCACGCACGCATGACCCATAGCGTCGCCTTACGAAGCCCCTCGCTCGCGGCATCGAAGCGCACCTGCTCGGGGCCCTCGTTTGTGTAGGTCTTAATCTGCCGAATCCCAGCGATGTTATCATGCAGAAGAGAATTGAGCGCGGACGCGGCTTTACGTTGCTTGCGGTAGCGCGCGCGGGCACTGAATGTGTAGGCCGCAGCTCCGACGGCGAGAAGGGGCAGCGGGAGCAGCGCGGCGAGGGTGAGTCCGGGATTCCAGATAAGCATGAGCCCTGCCACGATGCCAATCTGCAGAACGGCAACAACGCCCTGCTCAATGCCATCAATCAACACGCGCTCTACGCTCGTCACGTCTTCGATCAGACGCGTCATGATGTCTCCCGTCGAGCGATTGTCGAACCACGGGAGTGGGAGCTTCTGGATGTGGCCGTAGAGTTCGCTCCGCAAATCGTAAATCACTTTTTGCTCGAACGTGTTGTTAAAGTAGATGCGCAGGCAGTTCAGCAAATCCTGAGCCAAAAAAGCCGCAAATCCGATCGCTAGCAGCGGCATGAGTTTCTCTGGCTGCCCTCCTCGAATCACGTCGTCCACGATCCGTTGAGTCACGGCTGGAAAAACCACTACAAGCAGGGTGCTCAAAACTGCGCATGCCAGAGTTAGTGCCGCCAGCCATGGATAGCGACGGACGTAAGGAAGGACGCGAAGAAAAACGTGCATCGGCGACTATCGCCTGTGTCGCGATGCCTGACAATAGCGGGCGCGACGCTACGGATTCTGCGGGCGAGCTTTATCTAGGAGGGGAGCAAGTGTGGGGTCGGCAGCGAGGATGGCCTTACCCATAGCCTGGCGGCGTTCGCCTTTAGCGGTCTCGCGTTCCGGCGAGGTGGTCGCGGCTTTAAGCTTGGCATCGGCTGCAACCACGGCTGGATCGAGTTTCGCTTTCTCACGGGCAGCCATGAGGCGTTGGCGGTCGCCTTCATTGAGCGCTCCAAAGTCCCCTTTTTTCTTCTTGCTCTCTTTGCCACGCTCTTTCATGGCGTCCTTCAACACATCCGCCAAACCCGGATCGGCCTTCATCATTGCATCGCGCATGGCCCGTCGAAATTCCTCGTTCGCCTTCTGTGCTGTCGCTCGCAGGGCTTGCAGCGCAGGATCTTTAAGGGCCTTCTCGCGGGCAGTGTGGAAGCGCGCCCGCATTTCCGGAGAGAGATTTCCCATGAAGCGTTCGCGCATTTTATCGTCTCCCCAGTGCCGTTTCCCGGGAGGGGGAGATTGCAGGATAGGCTCGGTAGCATTCGGGCTTTGTGGGGTTTCTCCGATCACCGCAGACATAGATAAAACGAGGGACAACAAAGGAACGAGTGGCTTCATGGGGGATCTAACCTGCGGGGACAACAGAAGTTGCGGTCAAAATTCGGAGTGGTGGCTGGAGTCGCGGAATCACCACATGGAAGGCAGCCCCTTTACCTGGAGTGCTCTCGACAAAAACCCTGCCCCCGTGAGCCTGAACGACGTTCTTTACGATAGACAGTCCCAAGCCCGTGCCGCCCGCATCTCGAGACCGGTCTTTGTGCACGCGATAGAAACGCTCGAAAATATGGGCCTGGTCGGCGTAAGGAATACCGGGTCCGTTGTCGAGAAAAGCGATGTGAATGTCGTCGCCCTCCCTCTTCGCAGAAATGTGGATGGCCAGGTGCGCAGCATCGCCATAGCGGAGTGCATTGCCCAAGAGATTGGAATAGACCTGCTCGATCCTGCGTCCGTCAACTTGGGCGGCCCGGACGTCATCGGCCCAATCGAAAGTGATCTGAGCTCGTCGTTCCCGAATGTTTGGCTCAAGGTGCTCGAGCACGTGGGCAAGGAGTTCGCGAAGGTCTTCATTCTGAAAATTCACCCTGTGAGAGCGGTCTTCGAGCCGCGAGATGGTCAGAAGATCTTCGATGAGCAACGCAAGGCGCTGACCGTTTTTCTGCATGATTGTCAAGGAACGCGAAGCCATGGCGGAATCTTCAAGCGCGCCATCAAGCAATGTCTCCACATAGCCATTGATGATGGCCAGCGGCGTGCGAAATTCATGCGACACATTGGCAAGAAATTCCCGCCGCGTGGCCTCAAGATTGCGCACGTCCGTGACATCATGAAAAACAACAAGTAGTCCGCTCGGGAGACCATGCGGTTTGGGGTCAAGTCCGGCGACGTGAACCTCTAGGTGCCGCGGCTCATACCCGCCGCGTTGGCTTGGCAAATCAAGGCTCACATTGAGGTGCTGAGGCTGGTGGAGCTCCAAAGCGCGCTCGAGTGCGGCTTGAAGTTCATGCGAGCGGAAGACATCCAGCACGGTGCGATTAAGAGGGGACGTCTGCAGCACCAGCGTGCGCGTGAGGGCCTCATTCACCAGGCGGATGCGCTGCGAGCGGTCCGCAATGAGCACGCCTTCGACCATGCTGGAGAGGATAGCGCGGAGGCTAAATCCCTCATCAATCGTTTGGCGGTCGAGTTGTTCCAGATTTTCACAAATTTTCCGCAAGTCTTGAGCTGAGCCCTCGAAGAGGCCGGCTAACTTTCGATGCGGAGTGGCGTGGTAGTTTCGCTCCGCAAGATCTCTCAGCGTTTTTCGGATTTGGCGCATCGGAAGAACGATGTGCGTGGCGAGAAGTGTGCCGATGACGCCGAGTGCTGCAAGAACCAGAATAACTTCCCAAGCAATCACTCCCCACCTCCCGCATTGAAGCGGTAGCCCTCTCCTCGGATTGTCTGAAGGCGCACGGCGTATCTGCCCAATTTCTCCCGCAGGCGGCGCATGTGGGTATCTACCGTTCGGGTATCTACAGCGTTCTGGTAGCCCCACACATCACTGAGAAGAACCTCGCGAGAAAGCGTGCGGCCGCGTTTTTCCAGCATGAGGCTGAGCAGCTTAAATTCTGTCGTCGTGAGTTCGAAGCGCACACCATCCAGGCGAGCCTCGAAGTTTGATTTGTCGAGTTGAATCCCCTCGACTTCAACAAAATTTTCGCGAGGCGAAGCGCGCAATCGCCGTAGAAGCGCCTCCACCCGAAGGACGAGTTCGCGCGTGCTGAAGGGTTTCGTCACGTAGTCGTCTGCTCCGAGTTCTAGGCCTTTCACTCTCTCATGTGGTTCACCTTTTGCCGTAAGCATTAAAATAGGAATCGCAGCCGTGTTTGGATCGTTTTTTAGTTCTCGGCACACTTCGTGGCCTGAGAGCCCCGGGAGCATGAGATCGAGTAGAATAATGTCCGGCCGCTCAAGCCTCGCGATCTCAAGGCCATGGTGTCCAGTATTCGCAATCAAGACTTGGAATCCTGCACGGACCAGATTGTAGCGCAGCAGGTCTACGACGTCTGCCTCATCCTCCACGACTAGAACATTGCCTTGCATAATGGCAAAGGCTCTAGCTCAGCTGGGAACGGCAGGCAAGAACGACAATGTTACAAATTGCAGTTCTAGGTTGAAAGGGGAGGCATTCGAGCCACCAGCGGGTATTCAGAAAAAACAAGAAACTGAACGCGGTGGCCCGAAGCACTACCTCAACCTATTAAATTCGACGCAAAAATTGCCCGTTCGTTCAAAAAAAATCTCCAATGCGCAAATTTATTTTCCATCACCTAGCACCACACCCACCGGACAGTGGTCGCTACCCATGACGTGTGGTTCGATGAAAGCTTCGTTGAGCTCCCCTACCAAGGATTTGCAAATGCACACATAGTCAATCCGCCAGCCGATATTCCGGATCCTAGCATGGCTCTGGTAGCTCCACCATGTGTAGTGGCCACCGTCGGGATTGAGCTTCCGAAAGGAATCCACAAGGCCCAAATCCAGAAAATTCGCAAAAGCGCCACGCTCCTCGGCCGTGAATCCGGCATTGAAAGCATTATCCTTCGGGCGAGCCAAGTCCACCGCTTGGTGTGCCACATTCATATCACCGCACACAATGACTGGCTTGTGGTTTTGGAGTCCGCGCAAAAAGCTCAGGAAGGCAGGCGTCCACTCCCGCGTGCGGTAGGCCAACCGGGTGAGTTCCCGCTGCGAGTTCGGCGTATAGACATTGACGATATACCATTTCTCAAACTCCACCGTCAGCACGCGTCCCTCGCGATCATGGTCGGGAGCCCCGATTCCCACACTCGTGGCGATCGGTCGCTCGCGCGTGAGCGTGAGGGTGCCAGAGTAGCCCGGACGCTCCGCCGAATTCCAATAGACATGGTACCCTGGAAATGCTTCTTCGACTTGCTCTGCACGGGCCTTGATCTCTTGCAGGCAGACGACATCCGCCTGAGCCGAATTGAGATAGTCAACGAGCCCCTTGCTTAAGATGGAACGCAGGCCATTCACATTCCATGAAATGATCTTCGTAGGCATCGTCTTATTTTTTCGCTCGACCTGAGAAAACAAACTCCGCCCGCACGGCATGGTGGTCGGATGTCGTGGGGATCACGACGTGAGAATGTAAGATCAGCGCCTGATTATAAAAGATGTGATCCAGCACGAACGGCTCTCGGCGCCAGGTTGTCTCCTCGATTTGGGCGGATTGAAATCCAGCCGTATGGAATTGCTCCACGAGGCCCTCGCCCGGTGCATTAAAATCGCCGGCCAAGATGCTGGGCCCGTGAAGCTTCTTCATTTCAGCCTCGACCAGGTTCCGCTGATCGCGGTGGACATCGCTTGTCGTTCCGAGCACGAAGTAGGCTTGCAGGTGCGTATTGGCGAGATTGACTCTCACGCCCTCCCATACCGTGCTTGCGGTGAGCAGAAGGCGCTCGGAGGGACGGCGAGAGAGGCCCCCATACTCGAAGGTGATCTGGCTTGCGGGCAGAATAACTTCCGACCGATCGCGAAGCTTCGTCTTCGAAAAAATCGCGAGCCCTAAGCCAAAGGGAATCTCAAGTTCATTTTGCGGCGGATAAGCAAAGATCCCATCGTAGCCATTCAACCTCCTGCGTAGCTCCGTGAAATGGGGAGGAGGTTCCACTTGCAAGCCGCCGTCATGGCCGCATTCCACTTCTTGCAGGAAAATGACATCGGCATCCTGCGCGAGGAGAAAGGCAATCGTGTCCTGAATGCAGATGTCACAAGCCTCAGGATTTTCCTCATCCCAGAGTTGAGCATTTTGGATATTGAGTGTTAGCGCAGAATAAATCATGAATTGGCATTGCCAGCGGGTCTTGCCAATGCAAGTGCCTGCGCTGTATATCGTCTCAATACCTTTTTTGTAAATCTCGCATGTATAAACTCGTCCTCATCCGCCACGGAGAAAGCACCTGGAACAAAGAAAACCGCTTCACCGGCTGGACCGATGTCGAGCTGAGCGACAAAGGTCGCGAGGAAGCTCACGCCGCCGGGAAGCTGCTGAAGGCCGAGGGATTTGGCTTCGATGTGGCCTACGCTTCCGTTCTCAAGCGCGCACTGAATACTCTCTGGACCGTTCTGCAAGAACTCGACAGCGTCTGGATTCCCATTGAAAAAGACTGGCGCCTCAATGAGCGACACTACGGTGCATTGCAGGGCCTTAACAAAGCCGAGACAGCCGCAAAATACGGAGATGAACAAGTGCTTGTCTGGCGCAGGAGCTACGACATACCGCCTCCGCCGCTGGAAAAAAGCGACGAACGTTGGCCGGGGAACGACCCCCGCTACGCAGGCCTCAGTGAAGAAGATTTACCACTCACCGAGTGCCTCAAGGATACCGTCGCACGCTTCATGCCCCTCTGGTTGGATGAGATCGCCCCCGTCGTGAAATCCGGAAAACGCGTCATCATCGCCGCCCACGGGAATAGCCTTCGGGCTCTTGTGAAGTATCTGGACAACGTCTCGGACGACGACATCGTCAGCCTCAATATCCCCACCGGCGTGCCGCTTGTTTATGAACTGGACGCGAATCTTGTCCCGATCAAGAGCTACTATCTCGGCGACCAAGATGCCATCGCCGCTGCGATGCATGCTGTGGCCAGTCAAGGCAAGGCGAAGTAGGGCGTTTTTTTACTCGCACGCCCCGGTTTTCCGCAACACTCTCGCCGCCTCATGTCTGTTCTCATTGTTGGTTCCATCGCGCTTGATGACATTAAAACCCCCCTCGAGGAGAAGCTAAACCTCCTCGGCGGATCGGCCTCGTATGGTGCCATCGCTGCGGCAAATTTCTCGCCGGTTAAGCTTGTCGGTATCGTTGGCGATGATTTTCCCGACGAGCACATCGCCCTCATGCAGAGTCGCCACATTGACCTCGAGGGCCTCCAGCGCGTACCTGGCGATACCTTCCGCTGGTCCGGCGAATATCTCTGGGACATGAACACGCGAGAGACACGCTCCGTCGCCCTCAATGTCTTCGAGCACTTCTCACCAACCTTGCCGGAATCCTATCGCGCGACGCCCATTGTTCTCCTAGCCAATATCGCACCCGATCTTCAACACCATGTCTTAGATCAAATTTCGCAGCCGAAGTTCGTCATCGCCGATACCATGGATCTCTGGATCAATATCGCCAAAGATTCGTTGATCCGGCTTCTCTCGCGTGTGGACATGCTCATTCTTAACGACGGCGAAGCACGCCAGCTCACCGGAGAAACCAGCCTTGTGCGGGCAGGAGCAGCCATTCGAAGCATGGGGCCGACCTTCGTTGCCATAAAAAAGGGCGAGCACGGATGTCTCCTTTTCGGGAAAAACGGCGACTTCTTCAGTTGCCCGGCCTATCCCCTCGAAGACATCCACGACCCGACCGGTGCAGGCGATACTTTCGCCGGCGGGCTGGCTGGCTTTCTCGCAAGCGAAGCGGAGGAAGGCGACATCACCTTTCCCCTCCTGCGCCGCGCAGTCGTCAAGGGCAGCGTTCTTGCAAGCTTCAACGTGGAGGCCTTTAGCTTAGAACGACTCAAAACGGTCACCCTCGAAGAAATCGCCTCGCGCTATGCCATGTTCCAACAGATGAGCCACTTCGAACCGGTCTGACTCGTAATCAATCCTGAAGAATCTCGTATACACCACTCATGAATCAATCTGACATCGGTCTCATAGGCCTTGCTGTTATGGGCGAGAACCTCGTTCTAAATATGGAATCGAAGGGATTTCGCGTCTCTGTTTATAACCGAACCACGAGCGTTACCGACAAGTTTGCTGCCGGCCGCGCTATGGGAAAAAACATCCTACCCTGCGCGACCTTGGAAGATTTCGTGAAATCGCTGGCACGTCCGCGTAAGGCCCAAATCATGGTCAAAGCCGGCGCGCCCGTGGATGCCGTCATCGCCCAACTCGTTCCGCTTTTGGAGCCAGGCGACATCATCATTGACGGCGGCAATTCACTTTGGACAGATACCCAACGTCGCGAGAAATCTCTCCGCGATCAAGGGATCCATTTTTTTGGCGTTGGCGTTTCCGGCGGCGAAGAGGGGGCACTCAAGGGGCCATCTATTATGCCGGGTGGTTCAGCGGAAGGGTGGAAGGCGCTCGCGCCCATCTATACGCACATTGCTGCGATGGTGGACGGCGAGCCGTGCTGCCGCCACATGGGGCCAGACGGAGCTGGGCACTACGTGAAAATGGTTCACAACGGCATAGAATACGGCGACATGCAGCTCATCTGCGAAGCCTATGCAATCCTGCAGGCCACCATTGCACCGACAGCTCAAGAATTTGCCGACATTTTTTCCGAGTGGAATCAAGGCGAACTCGATTCTTTTCTCATCGAAATTACCGCCAATATTTTTCGTCGTGTAGATCCCGAGACGGGTGGCCCCTTGGTAGATGTGATTCTTGATAAGGCCGGGCAGAAGGGCACGGGCAAGTGGACTGTGGGCCATGCCATGGAAATGGGGGTGCCGCTTTCCGTGATCGGCAGTGCCGTCGAAGCGCGGATCTTGAGTTCTATGAAAGACGAGCGCGTTGCCGCCTCGCAGATCCTCAGTGGGCCAAGCCCGGAGCCATACAGTGGCTCACGGGCGGACCTCATCGCCGCCGTGCGCGACGCCCTCTACGCGAGCAAGATTATTAGTTACGCTCAAGGTTTCGTGCAACTCGGCGCGGCTTCGGCCCTCTACGATTGGAGCCTCAATTTCGGGGACATTTCCGCCATCTGGCGTGGAGGGTGCATCATCCGGGCTCGCTTCCTCAATCACATTACAGAGGCCTATCGCACCAATCCGCAGTTGAAGAATCTGATTCTTGATCCTTACTTCTCCCAGCTTCTCCACACGACGCAATCGAACTGGCGCAAGGCCTTGCAACTTGCGATCGCTCATGGCGTCGCAGCACCGGCTTTCTCTTCAGCTCTAGCCTACTACGACAGCTATCGTTCCGCCCGGCTGCCAGCGAATCTCCTGCAAGCGCAACGTGATTATTTCGGGGCTCACACCTACGAACGCGTGGATAAGCCAGCGGGCCAAGCTTTCCATACGGAGTGGTTCTAGAACGGGCGCACCCTTTGCGCGATGCCTCGCTCACTCTTTTTTGATCGTGCAGATCACCGCGTGAGTCGCGGAGTCAAAGTCGCAATAATCGCTGCGCTCCTCATCGTTTATGCCGGTCTCTGCTTCGCTATTTTTCACTCGTCGCTGAAAAGCGGCGCCGCTGTCTGGGAGTATCGGGAAATTCTCTGGAGTGGTTGGCTCACGACGATTGGCATTTCCATTGCTGCTTTAGCGCTGAGTTCCATCTTTGGAATGGCCGCCGCACTCGCACGCCAATCCGCCTTTCTCCCGCTACGCTACACCGCCATACTTTATGTGGAAACGGCACGCGGCTTGCCCTTGCTCGTCCTGGTTCTTTTCGGATTTTACGGAGTCGCTCATGCCCTCGGGTGGGGTGATCGCTTGCCTGTGGGCGTTCTCATTCTCTCGCTTTTTAGCGGCGCATATATCGCAGAGATGATCCGCGCCGGTATCGAGAGCGTAGGGCGCTCCCAGTGGGATTCTGCACGCGCCATCGGACTCGCCACGGTGCAGGCCTACCGCTTCGTGATTTTTCCTCAAGTCATACGGCAAATTCTGCCTCCCCTCGCAGGACAGTTTTCCTCCCTCATCAAAGATTCCTCCCTGCTCTACGTCATTGGCATTTCAGAACTCACGTTTTCCGCACAGCAAATGAGCTCTGCCACTTACAGCACATTCGAGGCCTACTTGCCCCTTGCTTTCGGCTATCTTATTCTCACTTTGCCCATATCTCTTTGGTCAAAACACCTCGAAAATAAACTCAAGTTCGAAAGCTAAGCCGATGACTATTTCGCTAGACAGTGTCAGCAAATCCTACGGCTCACAGCTCGTGCTGAACGACGTCTCATTCTCAGCGACCTTCGACCATGCCCTTGCACTCGTGGGCCCTTCCGGTGGTGGTAAATCTACTCTACTTCGCCTCCTCGCCGGACTCGAACTCTGCACCTCAGGAAGCATTTCCGTGGATTCTACTGCCTTGCCCAACGAGGAAAAAACCCTTCGCAATTACCGCCAGCAAATCGGTACCGTCTTCCAAGCTTACAATCTCTTTCCACATCTCACTGCACTGGAAAATATTCTCCTCCCGCTCACCGTCGTGCAGAAAATGCCGCGCGCCGAAGCCCTTCACCGTGCCAATGAAGTTCTCGCGCGCTTCCAACTTCTCCCCCACAGCCACAAACAACCCGGACTCCTCAGCGGCGGACAACGCCAGCGCGTCGCCATCGCCCGCGCTCTTGTCATCCAGCCCCGGTTTTTGCTTCTCGACGAACCCACCTCCGCACTCGACCCAGAAATGACGGCTGAAGTTTTAGACGTCATTGCCGAACTCCGTCTCTCCAGCACCCCGCTTGTTCTCGTGACACACGAAATGGGATTTGCTCGCCACTCCGCCAATCTCGTCGCCTTCGTAGGCAACGGCACCATCGCCGAATGTGCCCCTGCTGAAGAGTTTTTCTCAAATCCCCAGTCGGTCGAGACCAAGAGATTTCTTCATAAAATCCTGAAATACTGAAAGGTCGCTTGACAAAGCGTCAAGAAATGCGGCATTCTCCCCACCTCACAAATTGCTGCTAAACCACCCAAATTTTCACACCAAAAAATCATGAATAAAGTTGAACTCGTCGCTCACATCCAAAAAACACTCGAAGTCACTAAGGCTGATGCAGAGCGCTCCTTGAGTGCTGTCCTTGATGGCATCAAACTCGGTGTCAAAAAGACCAAAGTGGTGCAACTCATCGGATTCGGCACTTTCAAAGTGGCCAGCCGCAAAGCACGCATCGGTGTGAACCCGAAGACCGGGGAAAAACTCAAAATCAAAGCATCGAAGTCAGTAAAATTTTCAGCAGGCAAAGCTTTCAAGAGCACGCTCTAGTAAGCCTCCCCTGAGCGGATTTCCCTCCCGCCTCGAGAAGCCCGCACCACCGCAAGGTGGGCGGGCTTTCTCATGTGGAAAAATATCCGCGCCGCAAACAATGCGATTGCCACGGCAAATCTCTTTGCTCTCTTTGCGTCAGAAGGTAAGGTCTCCTGCCTGATGTCGAAACGTGCTCCCGTAAAATTAGGTTCGCTCTCTCTAGGGGGGAAGGAGCTTGTATTTATTCTCGGCCCATGCGTGATCGAGAGTGCGGCGTTTGCGCGCCGCATGGCGCGAAAGCTGAAGAGCATCTGCAACTCCGAAGGAGTGGGGTTTGTGTTTAAGGCCTCGTATGACAAAGCCAATAGAACGGCCCCTACGTCCTACCGTGGAACATCTGTGAGAGAGGGTTGCCAACTCCTTGCTGAGATTGGCGCAGAGAATGCCGTGCCAGTCACAACGGATGTTCATTCTCCGCAAGAGGCAGAGATTGCGGCGGAGTTTATTGATGTTCTGCAGATCCCGGCCTTTCTATGTCGCCAGACAGATCTCATTGTCGCCGCAGCCAAATCCGGTCGTGTCGTGAATGTCAAGAAGGGCCAATTTCTCGCGCCTTGGGACATGAAAAACGTCGCGGCAAAACTCGACTCCTCGGGGTGCGAACAGTATTTCTTCACGGAACGGGGCACCACTTTTGGTTACAACAACCTCGTCGCCGACATGCGTGCTATTCCCTGGATGCAACAACTCGGCTGCCAAGTCGTCTTTGATGCGACCCATTCCGTTCAGCGTCCGGGTGGAGCTGGTGAGACGACAGGTGGCGATGGCATCCTCGCACCCGTGCTTGCACGAGCTGCGGTCGCCGCCGGTTGTGATGGCGTGTTTCTCGAGACCCATGAGAATCCCGCTAAGGCTTTGTCCGATGGGCCGAACCAGATTCCGCTCCGTGACTTGCCACGCCTTATCGCTCAACTTCGCCGCCTTCGCTCAGCCCTCGCTTAAACCATAATGAACACTGCAACCCCGTTTCGCTCGCTCGCCCTATGCATGCTCGCCTTGTCTTACCCAGCGATGGCCGAGGACTCGACCAATAAGAGCGAGGCAAAAGTGGAGGCAAAGACCGGTGCCACTCAAGAATTTACCATCCCAGTGCCTGCCGGCATGCCTGTGCGGGGAATAAAAATTCCACACCGCGATGAGAAAGGGAACCTTGTCATGGTTCTCGAAGCCGATGTCGCTAAGCGGCTCGATGAACAGAACGTAGA